>Ga0209491_10000520_pt1 | contig 77757 bp, 57 predicted proteins | sample BON02_FD_187213 | JGI IMG/M metagenome (GOLD analysis project Ga0209491, IMG submission 187213) | Freshwater microbial communities from Lake Bonney liftoff mats and glacier meltwater in Antarctica - BON-02 (SPAdes) (version 2) | ecosystem: Environmental > Aquatic > Freshwater > Ice > Glacier...
ACGTCGCACGCCACCTGCACGCCCTCGAACCTCGCGCTGCATTCAATCGCGGCTATCTCCCCCGTCCGCGACAAACGCCGATCCGCTATCCGCCTCGTACTGCTACAGCCGTGCCGAACAGTATTGGGTCAGGTCTCTTTGATGCAAACGTTAAGGAATGTTGCATGATTTTATCCTGAAGGCATCAACGAAAAGTGCCAGTCGCCGGGGTCATCCAAAGTGACTTAAAAGTCAAAAAGGATAAAAGGATGCCAGAAATCACAAAAGACAACACGGTGCTTATCGATAAAGTAAAATTTGCCCTCTTTGTTCGCAGCCAAATACGAAAGCGGAAGGATTTGAATTGAAGTACCTTTACGCTGACGGAGTTGGTCGACGGACAGGCACGGAAGCACGGTTTGCAAAGTTCAACACGACGACCGGGGCCCAGACGAAGAACGACTTTGACTTCCGCAACTCCTATGTCTGGGACAAATTGAATCGCAATGAGGGGACATTCTGAATTACCAGTTTCTTGATTCCGTCGTCTTCTCTTAAGGGAATCCTGGGGCCAGCTACGCGATTGGCGAAGACAAAGTTTGTATGTGCGACAAGCATCAGCGGCTGGTTTCGGTGTCAAAACGCAGCTCAGCCGATGCGGTTCGGCAAACTGTGACTTGTGCCTGTCACCGTGATGCCGACACTACGATGGCGCTGGAATGAGGTAGTGCAAAGTCGATATGAACCCCCGAGACGAGCTCGGGGGCGTTTTGGTCAGGTCGCGGAGTACGCTTCCGCCACGGCGTGCGTCTTTTCTTTAGGGCGTCGAACGTTTGTTTATTGAAAAACGGATGATTCGGTTCCTGACACCTTTTGCGTCCTCAGCTGTCATATTCTTCACGCCGAGCGACGCGCATAGTTGAACCAGTCGAAGAAGGGTTCGCAGTGCACTTCCACTTGAGCAATCTCAGAACTCGTCAGCACGTTTCGATAATTGCCAACTTTTGACTCAGACACTTTTTGGCCGCTCAGTTCCGTGGCCCATGGAGAAAAATGTTTGCTGGCCGCTAACTGCTGATAATCGATCAGGCCGGACTCCGGCTCAGCAGTCAGGTCGATGGCTTCTGTTTCAGCCCAGACCATTTCCCCGCGCCGGATGGCCAGCAAATGGTCAGACATCGTCATCCTTCCACAATCTCACACCTAGCAGCCGCTATCGAAGGTGCGTCAGATCTTCGATACCCAGCATTCCGCGATCTGACAGAGAGCGTATCAATTCCCGGGCAATGGGCCCCGCGGCCTTGCTGCCGGAACCACCATGCTCCAGCACGACAACAACGACATACCGTGGGTTTGCGGCCGGTGCAAATCCAGCAAACCAGGCATGGTCCGGTTTGCCCGGAGACGTTTCTGCTGTGCCGGTTTTCCCCGCGATCTGCACGTTCTTTAAACGGATGGTTTTAAAGCCCGTACCGATCGGCTCTTCTACCGCAGCAATCAGCCCATCGCGTACCGCCGCGAGCGATCCTTCGGTCACGCCCGGAATCCGGCGACGGCTGACTCGAAATGGCGAATCATCAAGTTCCGTCGCCAAGCGAGCCACGCCTTCGTCGCTGACGACATGCGGAGTCACAAGCCAGCCGGAGTTCGCCACAAACGCCAGCAGCCTGGCCATCTGGATCGGCGTGACGGTGAGTCGTGACTGACCAATGGCGAGACCGAGCGCCTCGCGTTCAAACCGTCGCCGAGCTGACTCAGTGGTGGCCATGCCCGGTCTGACACCCGCCGACGGCACGGTTCCTGATTTTTCAAACGGCAGATCAATCCCCGTCTCTTTGCCAAACTGCAGCAGATCAGTCCACTGCGCCAGCGAGCTCATGCCCATTCGACGTGCCGCGTCAAAGAAATACACGTTGCAGGACTGAGCCATCGCCGTGCGAAGATCGACGATCCCATGGCCTCTGCCGTGCAATCGAAAAACCAGGCAGCGATGTTCATCGCGGTTGCTCAAGTATCCCTGACAGTCAAAGGAGACATTCGGCAACAAAGTCCCGGACTGCAATCCGGCAATCGCAGTGACGATCTTAAATGTAGAACCCGGCGGCAGAGCCATGCCTGTGAAGCGTGAAACGAATGGGCGACGAGTATCACTGTTGACCGCCTTCCATTGAGTTTCGGTTCCTTCGGTAAACATGGACAAATCAAAATCCGGTGCGCTCGCCGCCGCCACGATCCGTCCGGAATCCGCTTCCATGACAACCGCACAACCGCCCGTGGGGATATGATCGGGCTCGGGCGGCGCCAGGGCCTGATCTTCTTCCGCCTTGTCCACATCGACCGGCGGCAACAGCAGCACGCGTTCGGCATCGCCCAGCGATTCGGCCAGCAACAGCTCGGCCAGCTTCTGCAGTTCCACGTCGATGGTTAACACGATATCGCGGCCGCTCACTGGTTTGCGGGCGATCTCTGTGGACAAGATTCGCTGACGTCGATCACGGATGGTACGACGCAGCCCCGGGACGCCAGTGAGTCTCTGATAATAGGATTTCTCAACACCAAAGCGGCCCAGTCGAAGAGCATCTGCCGTAGGATCGCGATCGGCCACGTCGACCGTTTTCCGGTCCTCAGCAGACGGCCTTGTTCGGGCTCCCACGATATGCACTGCCAGATCATTTTCTGGATAGGTTCGCTGAGTCGACGCGACAACGCGGACGCCGGGATACAGTTCCGGATGCTCACCAATCTTCGCGGCCACCTCGACGGATACGTTGTCGAGAACCGCATGCCACGATTCTTCTTCCTTGACCACAATCCTGTCCAGCTCTTCGCGTTGTGGAGCCGTCGTCAGGGTTTCGCGAACGAATGAGGCCCACTGGATGAGCAACCCGGGGTCCTCATCCCTGCCAGACTCATCGTCCTCATCGGAGGATTTTTCACCTCGCAAACGACGATTGACCGAATCACTCACCTTCTGCACTCGCTGTTCAACTCGCGTGCAGCGACCGACTAGTTCTTCCGGAAAAACCCCGGTGGCATCGCAAATCGCCAGCAGCATCGACTGACGCTGTGCCAGAATCTGTTCTTCCATGCGAGCCACAAGCGAATCGTCTTTTCGCTCCTCGCGACTGAGTCTTTGCCGGACCTGTAGCTTCAGCCAGTGCGGATCGACCGTCTTCTGCAGCCAGCGATAGTGAATCTGGACGGAGTACTGTTCCACATCGGCAGCCAGCACAACGGCATCGGCCAGAATCCGCCCGTCGCGAGCAGGGATCAACTCTTCTTCCACCGAGGTCGTTGTCAGGGATTCGAGATAGTTGGCCGGCAACTGAGTCTGAACCCAGGCCACACGCCCCAACACGACCAATACCGCCGTGGAGAACAGGCCGCCGATCAGCCACAGGCGCAGCGAACTTCCCGGCGAGATGAACTCCTCATGTTCATCGGCCGCGGTGAAGATCGAGTTGTGAGGTGTGTTCAGCATGCTTTCAATGAAACCACTTCAAATCACAAACGAACGTCGCAGGCCAAACTCATCTGCGACGCGAATCATCAAGGCCAACGCCGCACTCACAGGCAACGCGACAATGCACTGCGATTTTAAAGTGTTCAGAACATCGGGCAGAATCAAGGCGGGTGTGGACAGCGATGTTAACGGAACAGATCCCAGAAGGTGCAGCAGAATTGCCACCAGAGTCAGCACAGGCAACTGCAGCGGCCCAGGAATTCTGAGCGACAAACCGCCCGAACGATATTCATCATGATGTGCCGAAGGTGCCAGACAAATGACGGCCACAAAAGGCAGCAGCATCGCACACATAGGCAATGCAGACGGGCGAGCAATCCAGTCCAGCAGAAGCACGATTCCGGACAGCAGCAGTCCGGCGGTCGATCGAGTCCAGAAGATTACGCCGCAAACCACCGGCAATAACAAAGCGGCATGAGGCACCGCATCAGGCCAGGCAAGTTCCACGGCAAGAGTGATCCAGATCAGGCAGGCCGCGATTAATAATGTTTTCATCGTTCACGTCTCCAGAAAATCGCCGACAACTAACGCGCCAGTCCGGCCGAAACAGAAGGACTGTCTGTCACCAGTTGCAGCCGCAGAATTCCAACCGTCTCCAGGTCCGACAGCAACGCTGCCGGCTGGACTCGTACATCCCACTGACCGCCTGCAAGAAACTCGGCATGTGTCACGCGACCAAAATAAAGCTGCGGGCCTCGAACACCATTCACATCGGCCGAGACCACTTCATCCCCAACGGCAACGGCGTCTGTGTGCGGAATCCCGGTGAGCACACATTCGGCTGTCCCGGTTCCTTCCAGCATCGCAACGGTTCCGGGATGCAGACCATCCGGCGTTTGCCGCATCAGTATGACCTGAGCCCGAAAACCCTGCGCGGTCACCGGCTGCACAAGACTGACCCAGCGCGCCGCTTTCTCGATCCGGCCCACGACCACCGCTCCCGTCAACACTCGGTCACCGGCCGCCACAGAATGATCGGATCCGGCCGCCAGCACGGCCCCCTGCCCGTCTACGACCAGTTCCGAACGAGTGATTCCCGCGGACCGCCCGGCATCCACAATCAGGTCGCGAATCGCGTCGGGCATTCCGCTTGAACTGACGACTTTTGCCTGCACAACATCAAACTGAGCCAGGGAGCCCAGCGGTTCAATCGTCTGCAAAATCGCAGACGACTGGCGTTCGCGTTTCAGATCCCGCCGCAGTCTCGCATTCTCAATCATCAACTGACGCAACAGGTGCTCGCTCTCTTTTTCGCCCGAATCCCTTCCGGTTTCCGGCTCCGCGGACTTCACTTCAGACACAGAACTCAGACACTGCGATCGGATCGCAAGCACCATCAAGCGACCTGGACTCAGCGCATCATGCAGGGCCGGACGAAACGCGGTCAGCATCCCCGTTCGATCTGCAGCAAGCACCAGGAGGGACAGGAAGAATATTCCGGTCGCTCCCAGCCAGAGCCGCTGACGTATCTGATCCACTCTCATAAAATCTACCCCTCCGACCCTGAACCCAATGGCGTGGACATAAGGAATTTTCTTGTGGCGGAACTCGCCAGGAGTTTCGATTTTGCCTTCAAAAACCTGGGTGCCGAAAACCTTGGCGACTTCCGCTACGGCTTAAGTCCACGCCATTTGACCCTGAGCCGGATGGATTCTGCTTGAACTCAACGGCTTACACCTGCCGCATGCCGTCATCGAGCCCGCTCTTCCAGCGATCCAGGTGATCCAGACAGATCATGGCGCCACGCGTGACAGCTGTTCGTGGTGAATCCACAACTCGCACCGGAATACCCAGATGCTGCGACAGATAACGGTCAATCCCTCGCAGCAAAGCACCGCCTCCCGCCAGCACGAGTCCTGTGTCGGCAAGATCCGCAATCAGCTCCGGCTGGCAGCGCTCAATCGTACGCCGGATGCTGTCGACAATTTCTTCCAGCGGTTCATACAAAGCCTCGCGCACCTCTTCACTGGTGACCAGCGATTTGCGAGGTATCCCGCTTGCCGTGTCGAGTCCGCTGACTTCATGAGTGAGTTCATGGTCGAGCGGTGCGGCGCTGCCTATGGCGATCTTCAATTGTTCGGCCGTCTGTTCGCCAATTCGCAGGGAATAGCGACGACGCAAATAACGCACGATTGCGTCATCCATGGTGTCCCCGGCCGTCCGAATAGACTGCGAGGCTACGATGTCGGCAAGACTCAGCACCGCGACTTCCGTTGTGCCGCCACCGATGTCGCAGATCATGCTGGCCAGCGGTTCGGAAACCGGAAGTCCTGCTCCTATTCCCGCGGCTTTCGATTCGTCAATCAGCCACACTCGACCCGCGCCGGCTCGTTCTGCACTGTTGAAAACGGCTCGACGTTCGACGGGGGTAATACATCCGGGAACGGCAATGATGACTCGTGGTCGCAGACCCATCGACTGACCACAGGCCTTGCGAATAAAGTAGCGAAGCATCGTTTCGCACAGTTCAAAGTCGCTGATGACTCCGTGTCTGAGCGGACGAACGGCCGTGATGCCTTCCGGTGTTCGGCCCAGCATTTGATAAGCCAGCTTGCCGACCGCCGCGCCGCGCCCGACCACTCGATGACTGCCACGAGGGACGGCAACGACCGACGGTTCGTCGATACGGATGCCTTCCCCGGGCAGACCAATCTGAGTGGACGTTGTCCCCAGATCAATCGCGAGGTCAGAGCAAAATCGTTTTCGAACCCAGCCAAGCATCCGTGCTCTCAGGGATAAGTTGTGTGAATTCAGGCTTTCAGCTCGGTCCCGAGTCTGAAACAGCACCAATTGCCACCGCGTCTTTTACCGGCAAACCGGCAAATGCCGCAAGATGCAGATTTTTTCGGCAGTTTCTGCGATAATGCAGGACCAAACTGAGACAATCCCGACTCAAAACTTTTGAAGTTGTGCGATTCCCATTTTCCCAACCCGAAACGTCAGTGAGGGATTGAGTTGTGGCGTTTCGGTGGCGTGCCAACAATTCCCTTGCTGACGCTTCGGGTTCTGAAATCACGCTTTCTTTCGACCAGGTCAGCACCCTGGTGTTCGAATAGTGCAACTTCAAAACTGAAAACTCGGGGCTGGTGCCCAATGGCAGTCGATTTGCGATTATAGTAGCCATCACTCTCCAAGTGATGACTGCCCGGGGCCGCGTTTTGCGGCCTTCGTCACTCGGAGAGTGACGCCTACTTTGTCAACTCGCGTGCTATTGGGCTGACCGCCTTCAAAAAATTCGTTCACTCTCTGCTGCGAAAGACGCGTGTGCCATTTCTGACCCGTGAAATCACTCTGGACGCTACTTCCCCGTTCCTTGACGCCCGCGCAGACCGGTGCGTTCAGGAACTGGTCGGTGGATCACGGTCGTATGTGACCGGCCTGTTTGATCATGACTGCGTGAAAGTGAACGGAAGTGTGGAAATTGATTCGGGACGAAAACTGGCTGTCAGTGATCATGTGAGCGTACGATTCGAAGCGGATCGACGGTATTCGCCCAAACGTCGTCCGCAGCAGACCAAACATCGCGGATTTTCGATTGTCTATGAGGACCGGGAAATCATCATCGTCGACAAATCGGCCGACCTGCTGACGGTCCCCACAGACGGCCGCGAACCTTACACACTGATTTATCGAGTGAACGAACACATTCGCCACGAAGGCCGGGGACGGGGCGCCTTTCTGGTGCATCGCCTCGACCGCGGCGTCTCGGGGCTGCTGGTTTTCGGCAAGACTCGCGAAATGGCCGACGCTGTTCAGTCCCAGTTTCAGCAGCGAAAACCAGAACGTCAGTACGATGCGATTGTGACGGGCCACGTTGTTCAGCAGCAGGGCGAATTTCGAAGCTATCTTGCCACTGGAAAAAATCTGAACCGCTTTTCCACGGAAGACGAGGAAGACGGCGAGCTGGCAGTCACTCATTATAACGTCCTCAAGAATTTCCCACGGACGACTCAAAGCCCGGCGGTGACTCATCTGGCCGTGCAACTGGAAACCGGCCGCCGCAATCAGATCCGAGTTCACTTTGCAGAAGCCGGCCATACGGTTCTGGGCGACAGCCGCTATCGTGCGCATCTTTGGAAGGATATTCCATGGCCCCACAAACGCTTGGCTCTGCACGCATCGACGCTGGCGTTTGTGCATCCGATTTCCTGTGAGATGCTGCGGTTCAGCTCATCGCTGCCGGCAGAGATGACCAACTTCGTCCGCTACATCCAGCAGACGCCAAAACCGAAACAACGCTGACCGCCGGTTGGGTTTTCAGGTTGCGGCGCCCGGCCAATGGCACTCATTCTGTAGCGGAACGCGCCAAGCGTTTCGGTTTTCTGCTTGATAAGCCAGCTTTCGAAAGTCTTGGCGGCTTCCGCTACCAGGCTTCGCATTCAAAGTGAGTGCCATTGGGCGCCCGGCTCCCCTGGCATCAATGAAAGGCATTACAGAAGGAGTGCGCGTAGCCGCTGAGTCACGTCTTCACGGGTCAGGAATCCCTGGGCAACTTCCAGCGTGAGCTGCTCCCACTCAACCACAGGCAACGTTTCTTCCGGCAGCAACTGATTGATGCTGAGGAACACGAGGCAGGAAGCCAGAGCCATTCTCTTGTTTCCATCAACAAACGGATGGTTGCTGCACAGGTAAAACAAATACGCAGCCGCAATTTCAACCGGCTCCGAAATCAGCAACTGGCCGGACATCGTCGCTCTTGGCGCCGCGACGGCTGACTCCAGCAGAGCCATCGACCGAAGGCCACTCCCACCACCATGGGCCGCAAGCACTTGTTCGTGAATCGCCAGCACAGCTTCAACAGTCAGATACTTCATGCGGCTCAATGTGAGAGCCTGCGAAACAATTCATCGTTTTTTTGAATCAGTCTTTGCGCGATGGACGCCGCATCGGTGGTGTCTATCGTAGACGACATCAAAGGCAGTATCGACATGCCTCCACCGGGATGAAGCTCCACATTCACTTCACCCCCGGACGTCAGCTGTGCCTGCTGCAGCAGGGCCGCGTCAAGGATGATTTCGTCAGTAACCTGCGTTGATGCGATGATTTTTGTCATACTCGGATTCTACCGTGTTCAGGGAAACAGGAACAAGGCTTTCCCGTCATTTTCCTCGGCTGTCAACTGCTGCACGTTGTGTCGCGGCTTTGAGGTTACGGACCGTATGCCGTCCGAAAATGACGCATCCTGTCAAAATGAGGTTCGCGGTTCCGGAACAAGTCCTTCGTTCTTCCAACCTGAAGTGATATCATCAGCCCAGCATCCGTATTCCCGTACTCTCATTGCCGCCGGAGAGCTTCGCATGTTCCTCTTTGCACCTGTGACTGCCCTTACCGCATTGATGCTGACGGTCTCCGCTCTGATGTTCACCATGGCCGATGACGCCGCTCCGGCCAGCTCTTTGACGACGAGAGAAAAGACTGTTCAAATCCTGCGTCCTCTGGCGACGCTGGTCGGTGACTGGAAAGGCGTCGGGCAGCCGAAGCGGGGATCGAATGTGGGAGCCTGGTCAGAAAAAGCCACCGCAGCCTGGAAATTTGACGGAGACTCAGCCGGCCTGATCCTGACTTTTGAAACGGGCAAACAGTTTCATTCGGCCGCGTTCTCAGTCGCCGACGATGGGCGGACGCCACAGCTGATGCTGACGCCGCTCATGGGGGAATCTGTCTTGTTGACCCGAATCAAAAGCGGCGACGATTCAAAACCGAGCGATGAAACATGGAGCTTCGAATCGGCAACTGGTGCAGGACCGCAGACGCGGTGTACGATTCGCATCATCAGCGATATTCGCATCACTCTGCTGTTTGAAGAGAAGCCGACGGAAAAAGCCTCCTCACGGCGACTGGCAGAAATCGGGCTCACGCGAGCCGGTGCAAAACTGGCCAGTAGCAATGCTGGCGAACGCCAGTGCATTGTCACCGGAGGACTGGGCACCATCAAGGTCTCGCACGAAGGCAAAACATACTACGTTTGCTGCGAAGGCTGCAAGCAGGCCTTTGATGCCGATCCGGAAGGAACGCTCAAGGCTTATCGCGAACGACTAAACCAGACCCGATAAACACATCATCTTAGGATCGCTCAATCAATAAGTGTCTGACCGTTCCCTTCGGCTCCGCGAAAGAACGCTACTTTCGCGGAGCGAAAGGCGCCAATTATTGATTGAACGAGACTTAAGTCCTGAGCCATCACGTGCCATCAACAGCCCGGAATCACTGTGTCCGTGCGCTTTTGTTATTGGCAGGCTCTGTTGTCTGCGCCGGCAAATGAGGTCTTACTGGCCGGACGGTTCCGGATTCTCCTGGAACGCAGGCACCAGACCGCGGCGTTTGGCATCCTGCTCTCGGATCACAAACTTCACCATATGGATGATCATCAGCATTCCGGCAACACCGCACAGAATCAGCAACGGCGCTTCGTACCGCAGAAAGCCGTCGGAGTCTCGGGAAAAGAAAACGCCATCGGCCACAAATCGACCGCCTTCACCTGCATGCAGGGTTGCGATCGCATTGTTGAAGAAGTGAAAAGCCATCGCCGGAAACAGGCTTCGGCTGTAGATCGCCAGCAGCCCGAGGACCAGTCCCAGCAGTGCCGCGTTGAACGCCTGTTGCGGAATCATATGGATGATGCCAAACATCAGACTCGAAATGCCGACCGCTATCGCCAGTCGACCACCGCGAGCCAGTCCGCTTAAGATGAAACCACGGAACGCCAGCTCTTCACAGATCGCCGGAGTCACAGCAAACACCATCATCAGCAGCCAGACAGGTCGCTCGCCTGCTTTCATCAGCGCCATCACCTGGCGAGCGGACTCCGGCAGTTCAGGAAAGACCTGATGATCGACAAGGAACTGACTCAGTTCCACACTGAGCGGATGTGCGATAAACGCCAGCCCAATCCCCAGCCCCATGGCTGTCAGCGTCGGTAGTCGCAGCCGAAACGTGGCGCGCAGGCTGGTAGTGAGCAAAACGCCCATGAACACTGCAGGGCAGGCAACCATCGTCAGTTGCTGCACCACAATCAGGCGCATCATCATGCGGCCCGGGTCATCCACATTCAGATCGGGCTTCATGTAAGTCATGGCGACAAACTGCAGCATCAGAATCAGGATGAAGCAAAAGACAGCTTCAGGAAACGCGGGCACTGCATCCTTGGTGCGCAGCATTTGTCGGAACCACATGCGGATGTCGAACTTCTCGGCTTCACGAAACAGTACGTCTTCGCTGTTGTAAAGTTCAATAGCCCACCACAACGCCAGTACGCTGTACCCGATGCTCGAGACAAGGACAGGAATAGCGTAGACCACAAGGTTCCCGGCGTTTGTCGCATTCAGCAACAGGCCCTTCAGAAGAAGTGCCACATTGACGACCGGAATCACGCTGTACAACGGCGTTATTTCCACTGCCGGTGACAGGCAAAACATGGTCAGGCCCATCACTACCATCAGCAGCGGTGTGAGGTAGTACTGGCCTTCTTTTGTTGATTTCGCAAACGTGGCCAGCGCGAGGCACAGTGCGCTGAACAGTGCGGAGAGCGGCAAAAGCAGAATCACCAGCCACATCAGAGGAGCAAAGCCGGGGAAGTCCAGACTGACCGAATTGTTCAGACCTTCACCCATCACGGCCGCCATCTGCTGGCCAGTGAGCCCCATGCTCATCAGATTCAAAATCGCCGTCGCGCAGCTGAACAGCATGATGGTGGCAAACTTGCCAAGCACCAGTTCGACGCGTTTTGCAGGGCTGATCAGCAACGTCTCCATGGTGCCGCGTTCTTTTTCACCGGCACCAAGGTCGATGGCCGGATAGAAGGCCCCGGTGAGTGCCATAATGACCAGCAATGCCGGAAACAGTTTACTCCAGACGCTGGCAGCCACCTGCTCGCCGCGGGCCAGTTCAATCCACACCAGGCGCGCCGGGTGCTGCAGCTCGAGCGGCAGTGAAGCCTGCTCAAAGCTGTATTGTCGCACTCCGTCTTCCCACGACTGAAACGCCTGCTGGACTCGCCCAAAGGCCATCATGGATTTGTCATCCGCACTGTTGCGAACCACCAGAATCTGCGGAACAAGCGTGGCAATCTTTTCCGCGGAATGGGCGGCCGTGCCTTCCCGAATCTCCCGCTGCATCGTCTCCATAGCCTGACCGTATCCTTTCGGCACGATGATCAGAACCTGAAAACCGCTGATACCAAAATGTCGACTAATCTCCTCCTGTGTTGCTGCGACCAGCTCTTCTCGCGCCACGGCCGCTTGTTCCGGAGGACTATCGTCGGCCTGTTCATTCGCTGTTTGTGCGGTGGACCTTTCGCGACTCAGCTGACGCAGTTCTTCGACTTTTTCAGCCAGCTGATGAGCGGTCGCCAGAAGTTCGGCGTCCGATTTTTCCCCGCGTCTCAATTTCCGCGGTGCCCGTGATTCGGTGTCGTCGGCAGATACTGTGCGTTCCGCGAGGACTCGCAGTTTCGATGTGTCCGCGTCCCCGCCTTCAAACCAGCCTTTGCGGATTCCGTTTTCATCCAGCAAAGGCGGCGCTGCGGGCAGGTCGTCGGCATTCAGAATCACTACGACTCGCTGCTGCTCACTGAACGTCAGCATCATTTCGACAATGCCCAGACCGAGCATCGGATAAAGCAACATTGGCAGAATGGTGATCATGAACAGCGTACGCCGATCGCGCAGCTGATCACGCACCTCGCGGAGAAACACAAGTTTGATGTTCTTCCAGCTCATTCTGTTTCCGTCATTTCGTCAGCAAAGGCGAGCGGCAGGGCGTCAGCCCAATGGCAGTCACTTTGACAAAGTAGACGTCACTCTCCGAGTGACGAAGGCCGCAAAACGCGGCCCTTGGCATTCATCACTCGGAGAGTGATGGCTAATATAATCGCAAATCGAGTACAATTGGGGGTGAGCCCTCCGTGCGCCACCTGGTCATCGTTCGCTCCGCAAACGACAGATCACAAATTCAATGACTGGGTCTTCACTTGTTCGAGCGATCTGGTGAGGTCACCAGCATCGTGTCCGGATAAATTTCATCGCGTGGCTGACGGTCACTCATCGATCAATCGTCCGCGACCTTCGTCCGGTGAATCCCCCGCTGGGCGTCTGGTCGCGATTTCCTTCGCGCCTGCCACTTCATCTTCACGCCGCTGAATCAGTTCAAAAAACAACTCTTCCACATCGGGCTGTTGATATTTATCAGCGAGTTCCGGCAGAGTCCCCTCGGCAAGAATTTTGCCTCGATGAATAATGGCGATTCGATTACAAAGCTTTTCGACTTCTCGCATGATGTGCGTCGAAAAAATGATGCACTTGCCCTGGTCCCGTAACGCTGCAACCGCCTTCAGAACTGCGCGAGCCACCAGGACATCCAGACCTGAAGTGGGCTCATCGAAGATAATCACCGGCGGGTCGTGGACAATGGTGCGCGCGATCGAAACCTTTTGCTTCATGCCGGTCGACATTTTTCCGCCCAGCCGGTCGCGAATTTCATTCATCTGCAGCATGTCAAAGATTTCATCGATCCGATTTTGCAGCTTTGCTTCCGGAATGCCGTACAAGCGACCGTAGTACTCGACCATTTCGCGAGCCGTCATGCGATCATAAATGCCGGTGTTACATGACATGAAACCAATGCGTGACCGAACGCCTTCCGGATCGCGAACGACGTTGATTCCGTCCACTTCCGCCAGTCCGCGCGTAGGACGCAACACGGTGCTTAGGATTCGCAGGCAGGTCGTTTTTCCGGCTCCGTTGGGGCCCAGCAGCCCATAAATTTCCCCAGGGCGGACTTCGAACGAGACATCGTCCAGCGCACGGAAGATTCCGTTTCTGGGGTCATCGAATTCTTTGAAGAGTCCCTGGACGCGGATCATAGGAAGCTGGCTAAGCGAGAGTTTGAGTCATTCCTGAGCCGATTCCTGTCGGCCCGAGCTGCTCGACTGGTCCTGCATGCTCAATGGATTGCCGCAATCGTACGCATCGCGACTCCCTCAGCCTACCACACACAATAGCCGTCGGATTCGCACGACTGATGTTGCGTTCGATCTTTACGCCAGCAGAATCGGAAGAACCGCTCCTGCATGCTGTCGCCGGTACTCAACCGCCGGATTGATGCAATCCGTATGTCCCCCGCAGCTCCTTTTCGTGTCGCTCGTGACTTTCCTGCTGAAACAACCGTCACACAGCCACTGCTTCCCGCGCACTTCGCGTGCAACGTGGTAACTGCCACGATGATCATTTCTTATCGTGGATGGAATTTGGCCATTGGGGAGCCACAAAACGGCACCGGCTACGGAAAAGGATGCACCGTCGTGATACAGACACCAGGAAATCGACAAGACTTCTTCTCGCCACCGGTGGTTGTTCCCAATTTTTCGTTCCCGCACTTATCACCTTTCCGCCTGAATATCCCACTTTGATTGAGCACTTGACGCGGCTATCATACTCATTCCAAGGTTACTTCATCGCTTTTGTGTGAAGAAAGACTGCAGCGATGCCTTTGATGTTTCGTCCAATGAAGACCGACAGTGACAAGTTGCCCGTGTGTGGATCAAACTCAAAGGAACTGGGCGTCAGGGTTCCTCCAAACACGAGCGCAGATATCGACGTTACAGAGACCCAAACCGTCATTATGAACGGTCGGGGAATGTCCGTTGCGGAGAACTGGAGAGTTCTGCCGGGGCACCTGATTCCCAAGCGATTGACTCCTGCGTTTCCTGGAGCAACTGGCTCAAATTCCCTGTCGTGCTTTCGGATTGGTGAAGGTGCTTTCGCTGCTGACAGTTTCAACGACGAGCTTAATTTATTTTTGAAGGCTGGAAAAACGAAACAGGGAAACCTTTCACCCAGCAACGAGATGTTAATGAGTGCTTTTCAGACGGCACTTGTTGCTACACGCGAGCAGTGGCAGATTGACGAGTCATAACAATGATAAACCAGCAGTTCTTCCTGAACCCAGCATTTGAAAACTACCTGTCTTTACTTCGCCGTTTGCATGAACTCATTCGAAGTGGCGATGACGAAACGGTCGACGGCGAAGCTCTGCGAGATTCGATGGACCAGCCTGCCGAGACATTGACCACGGAGGAAATTGAATGCCTGAACGGGATCTCCGCCGATTTCTATTCGCTGGCCAACGGATTCGAACATCACGCGTCGCCAAGAAGTGCGGATGCCGATTCGATCATTCACGAGTCATTGAAGGCCAGAAATGAGAGAGACTATGCGCAATCAATAACGGTTCTGCGCCGTGTGGAACAGTATCTCGATCTCTGGCAATTAAGTTATCTTAGAGGAAGCATTCTGCTGGAAGCCGGACAGCCGCTTGCTGCTGCTGATTTTTTCCTCCATGCGGCTACACTCTATCCGGAGAATAAAAATTTTCGGTTCATGTGGCTCGCTGCGATTGAGAAGGGAGATCGGGAAGTCGCCCGCAGAGAAGCGGAACTTATTCTGCAGGCTCCGTCTGAATATCCCGCAAAGTTGGTCTACAAGGCCGCGGATATCATTTTCGCTTCCACACGCGACTTGGATACTGCCGAGGCGGAGCGTCGAACAAAGGAATTGATTCCTGTATTCGAAGAGACAATATTGCGACTTCTGGTAAGTGGAGAGGCAAGCGAAGATCCGAACGTATTGGCTGCAGCAATTTCTCTGCTTGGTTTTTGCCATGAGCATCTTGGTCAGGGCGAAACGGCAATTCAGTATTTCAATCAGGGATTGTCGCTGGTTCCGACAAATGATGCCCTTAGAGTTGCTCGCGGAATTCATCTCTATGGAACCGACACCGAGCAGAGTGTGGCAGACTTTGTTATGGCGACCCAACTTGATTCGGCGCTGGTGTGGCCTTATTTGTTCCTTGCACACTACTACCTTACGAAGGGCCAAATGGAAGAATGTCTCAGGTATTCAAATGAGGCACTGAAGCGATCGCGGCAACCTCAGATTGCTGCGGACTGCCTGGAGTGGATTGCGATTTGTCAGTCAACATTGGGATACCCGCACAACTTAGTGCTTTCCACTTTCGAAGAAGCGATTAAACTGGCACCTGATTGCGAACGAATCAAGACCAACAAGGCAAGTTTTGAGCAGAACCGTGTGGCTGCTGAACCGGCGTGGGTGCAGGTTCAAGGAAATGCCTTACGAGACGATGGGTGCCGTGACTTCAGGCCACAGGCTGCCTGAGGTATCGTCGAAGGCCTGCAGCCTTTCAGCCAATCTGCCAGTAATACGTGTTGTTTTTGTTGAACGACGACAAAAAGGGTCTGTTTGTTTTCGATTGGGGACGTAACAGATCAGTCGTGAAACTGAAACGAAAACAGATCCGCGTCGCGCAGAACAAAACGAATTCGGATTGTTCTGCCGACGAGGGACCTGAGCTCTGCTTTGGAAGTCCACACCACGCCACGTTCCAGACTGTCTCCGAATAATTCTTCACAGTCGTTGAGTGAAAAGCCGGGGATGGGTTTCCCGGCTTCATCCTGCAGCTCGACGAATACACTTCCAGCCGCTGAGGTCGCGAAGTTCAGAGAGAGCTGGTTGCCGGTAAACGATATCGGCTTTGTCAGAAGTTCACCGCCGCTCATGGGCGCGTTGACGGAAACAAAACCGTCGAGCCTGAGCGTGTAGCGTCGCAGCATGTCGCTGCGGCCGGTCCAGTAGCTTTCCACAGCAAAGAAGGACAGTTCATTGGGCGCCCCTTCAAGCGTTGCTCTGGTTTCGATGGGTCGCCATGCGATCGCCTGATGTCCATAGTTCCAGGTGCCGTCACGTTCGATGCCGGGTCGCAGAAATCCTTCATTCCAGCGTTTGAACGTCACACCATCGCGGCTGGCCATAAACAGGCCTTCGGTAATTGCCCGACCATACCGCTCACTGGATTTGGCTCGCCACTGCCGATTTTCAAGTTCCGGCAGAGCTTTCAGCGAGGACGACCACTTCTGAAGTCGCTCTGCACTTCCCGCATCCCGAGCCTCATGGTCCGATCCGTCCTGATGTCCACGTTCGACATAACGCATCGGAAATCCAATCAGCAGATGCGGCGCTCGATGATAGGGATGAACCACGTTTGTATAAAGCTGCTCCGACGGCGAATCGACGTATTGCAGGTCGGCCTGGTCAGTCCAGTTGAGAAAATCGTCCGAAGTGGCCGTGCGAATCGCTCGATGCCCCTGTGGGTTCCAGACCTTCTCGCTGTCGTGGCCGCCTTTGATGAAATAACGCCAGTAGGCTCGATACTGTTTCTGAACCGGATCCCAGAACGCCAGATTTTGAGAGTCAAATGCTCCGTCGTTCAGGATCGGCTTGTCACTCATCGGGGCCCAGTGGAGTCCATCAGGCGACTTGAATGCCAGCAGACCTCGACGGCTGTCTCCGGGCGCACGGTTGGCTGGAAGGAGTGCTTTGTATCGAGCATCTGCAGGTACCTCCGGATTTTCATCCTTGAATACAGCCGGCTCGCCGGGCTCCGAAGTCGCATCTCCAACCTGCTGGCGAACCATCACGATGTTGTTGGCGGTGCTGCCGTTAAACTCATGCAGGCCGAGCTGTGGCTTCTTCCAGTGAATCCCGTCTTCGCTTTCGGCATAACAACAGAACAACCCGTGAGTCCCCGCGTCAACGCCATTGGCAGTCACATCCAGATGACCGCCCGCGTAATACATTCGAAAGCGATCGCCGTCTTTGAACACGCTGTGGTAAACACATCCGCTGCCTTCCCAGGGCTCATTGTGCTCCATCGCAATTTCCTGAGGCACAGGATGCTGCAGGCGAAGATCGGCTTTTCCGGACATCCGGTCGATCAATGTGCCATCGACAAAAAGCTCTCGGCCCGATCCAAGTCGATGGACTTCATGCGTGTCCTGCCCAACACCGGGCGATGCCAGCAACAGAACTAAAGCAGCGATGCGCAGGGATGGAGCCATAACGTTTCCTCGAATAATGACACATCAGCGGATTAGTCACACATGGCCGGAGGAGATGAAGTGATGTTCTGCCTGCCGTGTCGCGCTCACACGCATCGTCGTGCAACGTCTGAAGTAGCTGTACAATCTAATCGAAGTACTTCAGCCATGTGATGTCCTTCGCGGTCAGCTTTGATTGTTTGTCGAAATCCACTGCCATGCGCGAAAAGATCCCAGAAATCGGGCCACACATTCGCGTGGCAGCGTTAGGTCTGCGAAAATTTCGGGGACTAACGCAGGACAGGCTTCCAGCCTGTCAGCCACGAACAGATAGGCAAGATGCATGTCCTACACGATTTCTGGCCGGAAAATTATGCCAGTTGAGTGCCCTTGAAATTTCTCATGATTACGATTGGGATCCAGAATATGCCCCTCCACGTGCAGTAAGCAAGGCTGGCACATGAATGGCAAACAGTCGGATCGAAGATTCCGGCCATCGCCCCACTGGTCGTGACACGCCGTCACTCAGGGCGTAACATGTTCGACATGTGCTTGGCTGGCCGCATTGATTCCGCACTCAGCAAATCTCACTCGCGAGCCCACGAAGCAGAAAAAATTCAACGCACAATCTATGCGTCTGGCTAATTGCCAGATGCATAGATTTCAATTCGTTCGCGCAGGACAGGTCTTGAATTTACCGCTTCTCGTTTAAACGGAGTAACACAGGGTGATTTCTGAATTGATGGCCACTGAACTGACGAGTGAAATGGCGATGACGCGCAGCCTGCTGGCACGAATTTCAAGAGAAAAGCTGGACTGGAAACCCCCTGGCGACCTTCATTCGATTGCGTGGAATGCGGCCCATCTCGTGGAAACCATTGGGTGGGTTCCAGGTATTTTGCGACAGAGCGAATGGGACATCGCTCCCTTGGGTGGTGATGCTTATGTCGCCCCTGAGGTGACGGAGACGAGTCAGCTGTTGGATCTGTTCGATGATCATTGCAAGAAAGCAATCATCGCACTTGCAGGCGTTCCTGATTCTGTGATGGATGAGCCGTGGTCGTTGAAGATGGGAGGACAGGTCCTGTTCACATTGAGCAAAGGGGCTTGCCTTCGTAAATGGGTTTTCAGCCACTCCGCTCATCACCGTGGAATACTTTCGGTTTATCTGCGGATGGCTGGTGTTCAGTTCCCATCGATCTACGAAGAATAGGATCGCACAGACTCGGGCGAACAACCGCACGAAACCTTGAGCGAGCCACCTAAGGAAGCAACAGTCACTTTGACGTCATGGAAATGTCAAACACATTGTCACCGGGCTTCACGTCAAATTTGAACGCATTTGCTCCCGTGTGCTTCGCGGGGATTGCGACCATACTCGGGCTGTCGGGCGGCCAGTCAAAGCCGACGGTGTTGGAGCCCATTTTACAACCGCTCACCCCGTACACGTACTCAAGTTCGTACCGCCCCTCGTCATCTGTCATTCCTACGGCGGCACGACCGGATTCTGGCTGGAAGAGAATGTTGACCCCTGGAACGGGTTTCCCGTCCAGCGTTACAACGCCACTGACCTCTGCCAATTCAGGCTGATCGGTCGAGCCAGAACAGCCAACGATTCCAAACAGGACGACTGAAAGTAAACCACTCAGCAAGTGCCGCATTTCCAACACCATCTATATTAAATATGGACTGACAACGATCCAAAAAATTATCAGGGGCGCCTCAAGAAAGGCAACCCCATAGACACGGAGTTTTTCAACGCGAGGCTAACTGGAATCAACTCGAAAAAGAGAGAAACAACCTTTGGTAAACCAAACACAGTAGCCGGATGGAAAGAAGGGCCAGCGGGATCCAATGCGAACATCAAATCTCGCCGGCATTCCGTCAATTCAGTTATCTTCTGTTCAGCCCAAGCTCCGAAGCGGGCTTCTCAAGATGACAGAACGTAGTTTTGACAACGCGGCAAAATGAGAACTCAACCGCGAAGCTGGATTCCATCAGAACTCGCCCAGCACCTGTCCATCCGACTTACCACACAACCTCTCCCACGTTTCTCTCACCGGTGCCCGACGTCAGGACTGCAAAATCGGAAGCACAGGGACTGCGGGCGCGGAACGAGTTTCTGCGGGCTGATCGATGTAGTCGTAGAACACGTTTCTCTGGCGAGGGATGTAGCCGACGTTTTCGATGCAGCGACGGATGGTCTCCACAGTCAGCTGGTACACTGTCCCGGCCTGGGAAACCACATTCTCCTCAATCATCAGGCTGCCCATGTCATTCGCGCCGAACAGCATTGCCAGCTGTCCGACTTTCTCACCCTGAGTGACCCATGACGACTGAATGTTGGGCACGTTGTCCAGATACAAACGACTGACCGCCTGAGTCTTCAGGTACTCGAACGCTCCGGCCGGCGGGATGTGGGCCATGTCGGTGTTGTCCGGCTGGAAGGTCCAGCAGATGAAGGCCGTGAAGCCACCGGTCTCATCCTGCAGCTGCCGAATTCGGTCCAGATGCTCGATCCGTTCTTCAAGAGTTTCGACGTGACCAAACATCATCGTGGCTGAAGATTTTCCACCCAGCTCATGCCAGACGCGCATCACGTTGAGCCAGTCATCAGTGAGCACCTTGCCGCGAGTGATCTCCTTGCGGACTCGGTCAACGAGAATCTCACCACCTCCGCCAGGCAGACTGCCAAGTCCCGCGGCCTGAAGTCGTTCGAGAACTGTCTTCAGCGGCAGCTTGCTGATCTTCGTAAAGTGATGGATTTCCGGCGGGCTGAAGCCGTGAATGTTGACCTGAGGATAATGCTGCCGCAGCGTGCGCAACATGTCTTCGTACCATTCCAGTGGCAGTTTTGGATGCAATCCGCCCTGCAGCAGAATTTGATCGCCGCCCAACGCGACGGTCTCCTCAATCTTCTTCAGCAGCACGTCCATGGGAAGCACATAAACTTCCGGGTGATCGGGCGGCCGATAGAACGCGCAGAAATCGCACACTGCCGTACACGCGTTTGTGTAATTGATGTTGCGGTCAATGTTGTAAGTACGAAACGGCTCGGGATGCAGCCGCATCGTCACTGCATTTGCGGCAGCACCAATGGCTGCGAGGTCGTTGGACTTCAACAGGGCAACGCCTTCTTCAGGCGTGAGACGTTCGCCAGCAACGGCTTTGTCAAGCAGAGACGAGATCCCGGAAGACGATGTCGACATTAGGTTTCACCAGATTATGCTGGGCCGCCAGTTCGCAGAACAGTTTTAGTCCGCTGCGCTCTGCCGACGTCAAATGGTAATGCAGATTCTTGGTCAAATAATTCAGTGCCAGGCTCTCAGTGATGCCAAGGCGAGGCGCTTCTTCACGAGCAATCTCGGCCACATGAAGCAGGCCCAGATCGCGAGCCTGCGAGAGCGCTTCTTCCACGCCGTCGGTGTTTGCTTCCCGTCGAGCTACCCACATCGCGAAGACAAACGGCAGACCGGTCCAATTGTACCAGAACTGTCCGAGATCAATGACTTCAACAAACGACTCCGTCGGAGTGTGCATTGCCCGATCACCAATCAGCAGGACCGCGTCCGCACGACTGTCGATAGTGGTCGCATTCATCCGAAGCGGCTCGGTCTGCGGAATCACTCCGTAGCGTTCCGCAAGGATCACTTTTGTCAAAGCGGCACTGGTCCGTGACCCTTCATCCAGAGCAAGCGTACGGATAGCGCCCGGATGCACCCGGCAATAAAGCTTCACGCTCAGCACTTCGCCCCGCGCTGCCACGCAAGCGTCAGAAATCACTTCGTAACCCGGACGACGAAAATACTCGACGGACGGAATCAGCGCCACATCCAGCTGGCCGTCGGCAAGAGCATCCGCAAGGCGACTGGGATAGTCGAGCACCAGATTAGCTGCCGGAAGCAGTCCTTCGAGCCCCTCGATAAGTGGACGCGAGTTCAGATAGCTCACGGCGCCGATCTGAATCTGAGCGGTCATCAGGCTGTTATGAGAGTCAGTTTTCATGATTGTAAGCATAAATCTAGCAGGCTTTCGTCTTCAACGGCAGCCGAATGGTCCACAGTATAAGAGCCCGACCACTTCGCTCAACTGCCGGTTGGCAAAAGGTTTTAATCACTCTCATTCTTCGGTCGACTTTTTCGGCGACTGAGCGGCCAGCTGGGCGAATGTCGTCCGAAGCGGGCCCCGGGACTGATGCAATCGCAGCGATTTTCCGATCGAAAGGCAGTACTGATAACTTGTTACAATCGTTTTTTCTTCAGCTTTCACCGAGCCCGCCGACGACGTGTTCAGTGAAAAGTGCCGCTCTGGGCGGTTTGTGCTGTCCAGGCAATCGATCGCAGAACTTGAACCGCAAATCACCGCTACCGTTAACGAATTCCATGACGGCTGCTGAAAATCAGACAAGGACGAGCCATGCCCGACAGCCCTGATCTTAATATTGCCCTTGTTGGCTGTGGCACCGTTGGCGGTGGGGTTGTGAAAATTTTGCAATCATCCGCAGGGCTGCTGACGCAGCGCACCGGCCGGGCGATCTGTCTCCGCCGCGTCGTTGTCCGCGACGTGGATAAACGCCGCACTGTCGAGCTTGGCAACATTCCAATTTCAGACGACATTCGCACGGTGATCAACGATCCCGAAATTCATGCTGTGATCCATGTGGTTGGCGGAATCAATCCGGCAAGAACAGACGTCACCAGTCTGGTTCAGGCGGGCAAGGATGTGATCACGGCAAACAAAGCCCTGCTCTACGCGCACGGCAGCGAATTGTTTGCGCTGGCGCAGAAACTCAATCGCACGATCTGTTTTGAAGCGGCTGTGGCCGGCGGCATTCCGATTATCTCGGCAGTCACGACAGCGCTGACAGCCAATCGTATTGTGTCCATTGAGGCGATTCTGAACGGGACCAGCAATTTCATTCTGACTCGAATGCTTGACCGCCGGCAGACGTATGAAGATGTCCTGACGGAAGCTCAGGCACGAGGATACGCTGAGGCCGATCCGGCGATGGATGTGGATGGCACCGATGCCGCTCAGAAGCTGTCCATCCTGACGGAACTGGCGTATGGAACGACCGTACCGCTCCGAGACATTGTGCGGCAGGGAATTCAGCATATCGAACTGCTCGATCTGCTGGTTGCGTCGGAGCTTGGCTACCGTGTGAAGCTCCTCGCCATCTCACGCCTTTCCAAAGGCCGACTTGAGATTTCCGTCCAGCCGACTCTGGTGAAGAATGATCGGCCAATTGCGATGACAAACGGAGCCGACAACATTGTGTGTATCGAAGGAGATGCGGTTGGTCTGATGCGTTTTTCCGGTGCAGGTGCCGGGCAGATGCCAACGGCTTCTGCCGTGATGGCCGATGTGATTGACTACGCAACAGGCCGAGCGGCCATCACATTCCAGGCGCTGCATCGCATGCAGTCTCGTGAACCGATTCCATTGCAGCCTCAGGAAGAACTCAGCCGCCGCTACTACCTGCGTTTCACCGTCGCCGATCGACCTCATGTTCTGGCTGATATCGCCGATATACTTGGACGCAATGAAATCAGCATCAGCAGCGTACGGCAGGACGAAACCGAAGATGTCGCTGATGAATCAGGAGTGGCTCGCCTGGTGATTATGACCCATCGCACAACCGAAGGCCGTCTGCGCGCGGCCGACACCGCGATCGCCAGCCTGACTTCTCTGCGTGGCAATCGCATTCGAATGCCGATCGCCGACTAGGGCGAACGGCAGACAAGTTTTTACCGTACGACGGACCTCCATCCCGTCGAAAGGTACGACGAAGAAGGATGTCCGTCGCACAGCACGGCGATGCGACGAAAATTCTCCGCGTCAGACTTCCGGTTGCTGATCTGCCTGAGAATTCTCCTCGACGGCCCCAGGCAGTGGCAGTGGCGGCATGTGCCGTCGATGATTTCTGTAAAGCCATTCCACTTTCGTTCGTGCCCAGGGCGTTTTGCGAAGAAACTTCAGGCTCGACGAGATCCCCGGGTCGTGAGTAAAGCAGCGGATAGGAATTTCTTCGCCCATTGCTTCCCACCCCAGATGGGCGACAAGCTGCTCCAGCATCATTGCGAGTGTGATGCCGTTCAATGGGTCAAGGGGTCGCTTTCGAGTCATTTTTAATCTTATGCCAGACTGAGTTCCCGCACTTCTGATGCATTCCAAATCTTCCGGGAACCGCTGGAGATGTAGCACGATTCCCAAGGAACAACCAGCCGAACGGCCAACTGGCTTTGAGGAGCGGACAATTTCGGATTTCTGTAGGTCCTGCCTGCCGGGCAGGACTTCGCGGCTTGCCGCGACTTGTGTGCATGTGATGACTCAGGCCAGCCTGCAATACCGAACAAATTGCACCCAGGGTTCGCCTTTCGACGAAAAGCCTTTCCGGCAGAAAGGATCTACATTAACAACCAGCCGAATGGCCGACAGTTTCGGATTTCGATGGAGGCGCAAGGAATCCTGATTGGCGCAAGAAACTGAATCGCAACAATACATCGCGAGAGCCAACTCCTTCTGATTCAAATCTGGAGGTGGCCGGACGCTACGCTTCCTGAGGCCCCCATGCCGATCATCCTGACTTCGCTGTTGTTCATTTGGACGCTTGCCCTGAACCTGCCGGCACCGGCTGTGGCCGCAGAACCAAACGACGCCAACTGGCCTCAGTTTCGTGGTGCGGACTCCACAGGCGTCTCCTCGAATACAGGTTTGCCGGACCGCTGGTCGGCGACTGAAAACGTTGAGTGGAAAGCCGAAGTGTCGGGTCGCGGCTGGGGATCGCCGGTGGTCTGGGGAGACAAAGTTTTTCTCAGCACCGTTGTGAGTTCGGGCGAAACGGAGCCGATCAGGAAGGGTCTGTATTTTGGAGGTGATCGGCCACAGCCGCCGGCGGCTGTTCACGAATGGAAAGTGATGTGCCTTGAACTGACCACCGGAAAAACTCGCTGGGAAAAAACAATTCACAAAGCCGCGCCGCCGACGCCAATCCATCTGAAAAATAGCTACGCGTCCGAAACACCAACGACCGATGGTCAGCAGCTGTATGTCTGTTTTGGAAACGTTGGACTCTTCTGCTTTGACTTCGAAGGCAATCAGATCTGGAAGCATGACATCACGCCTCGTTCGACTCGTCTGGGCTGGGGCACAGCGTCATCGCCCGTTCTTCATCAGGATCGTCTTTACTATCAGTTTGACAATGACGAACAGTCCAGCCTGATCGCTCTGGACAAGCTCACCGGCAAACTGATCTGGCAGATCGATCGAGACGAAAAGAGCAACTGGTCAACCCCGTTCGTATGGGTTCACGATATGCGGACGGAGATCGTTACCGCCGGCACTGGCGCTGTGCGAAGCTATGATACGGACGGCAACCTGCTGTGGTCATTGAAGGGGATGTCCAGTATCACCATTGCCATGCCCTATGTGGCGGACGGACTGATTTATGTCAGTTCCGGATACATCCTTGATCCTGTGAAGGCGCTCTACGCAATCCGACCGGGCGCGACCGGCGACATTTCGCTGCCCGAGGGAGAGACCGCCAGCGAGTTCATCCAGTGGTCCAGCATGTTCATCGCTCCGTACAACCCCAGCACTCTTGTACAGAACGGTCGCCTGTATGTGCTTTATGATCGCGGTCTGTTGAGCAGTTTTGATGCAAAAACAGGTGAGCAGCATTATGATCGAAAGCGGCTGGAACGTGGTGTCGCGGTGACTGCTTCTCCATGGGGCTACGAAGGCAAAATTTTCTGTCTCAACGAAGACGGCGTTTGTGCTGTTGTGCGCGACGGGGACGAGTTCGAACTGCTGCAGACGAACGAACTTTCCGCGGATGACATCTGCCTGTCTACACCGGCGATTGCCGGTGACCGGCTGCTTATTCGATCGGATAAGCGGCTCTACTGCATTCGCAATGCCCCCAGGCCATAATGGCGATCCTGGACCCTGCTGATTGCGTCGATGTTCTTCACCCACAGAGCCTGGCCTGGCCGCATCCTTCATGACTCCGACCTATTCTATAGATGACGAGCGGATGATTCGGCTGCAGGCAGGTGACTGCTGTGCATTTGATGAACTGGTGAGCGTCTGGCAGGGACCGCTGTTTGGATTTTTTCTGAAGAATACGCGGGACGAACACCTGGCCGAAGATTTTGTGCAGGAAACCCTTCTGCGGCTCTATCGAAACAGCTGGGATTATCTGCCCAAAGGCCTGTTTAAAGGCTTCCTGTTCCGTATCGCCAGGAATCTCCTGATTGACCATTCACGCCGCACCATAAATGATGTGCTGATGTGTCGGGCTCGCGGTCGAACGAACGACCGGAATGGTGAAGAACTCGATCTGATGCAGCAGATGCCTGATGATCTGGTTTCGCCCGATCATCGAGCCATTGAACGAGAAGTGGCAGAAGCGGTACATGAACTGCTTCTTCAGCTGCCTGAAGAACAGCGTCAGACTTTTCTCCTGCACCATTACAATTCACTCACATTGTCAGAGGTTGCCGACGCAATGGAAACATCTCTTCCGACCGCCAAAAGCCGCCTGCGGCTGGCCAAAGAAAAGTTGCGGCATCTGCTGACCTGCCGAGGTTTCTCGGAAGAAAGTTTTTTCTGAAGTCCCTTCATCCGACTCCTGGGTATTTTCGTTCCACCCATTCCAACGTCGATCAGGTGGGTGTGCTGCTTCAGGCCATGTTCGTCAACGCAAATTCAAAGAACTTCCCGCTATGCCTCACTTCAGCCGACTCACTGACATCATCACCTGCAACATCACCCACATTCTGGAGACCTCATCCGACCCGATCCAGACGCTTCGGGAAATCATTGATGAAATGAACGAAGGCCTGGCTGCCTGCCGTCGAAACGTCAAAACATCGGCAGGCAACGGCGAGCGTCTTCGGCAGGAAATCTCCGAATATGAGTCGCAGATCAAAGAATGGAAATCGAAGGCCAGACAGTTTCTCGCCGAAGGCGACGAGGATGGAGCCCGCGATTCCCTGCGTCGAAAAGTGGAAGTGGAAGATCTTGTAGCTGGTCTGCGTCCTGAACTGGAGGCCGCCAATTCCACATGGCAGCATATGCTCAGAATTCAGAAAGCTCTCGAAGCCAGGCAGGCAGAAGCAATGCGGAAGCTGGAAGATATCACCGGCCAGACACCAGAGATTCCGCTGCCATCTGAAGCCGCTCTGCTGTCTGCCTCCGCCACTTCAAAAGAAAGAGCGCGGGAAGTCGAAGCCGAACTGGAAGCCCTGAAACGGGAACTGGGTTCGTGACACTGCCTGCCCGATGGTCGTGTCGAATTGTCACTCATCCGACTCACGAACTATCCACAGCCCCGGCGTCTGCGGCCGGTCAGGATTCCCATTCGGACCACACAGCTTCGCATTGTTGGCCCCTTCCCGCCGTCCTGTTAACTGTCGGCGATGAAGTCCTGGCGGCTCTGGGTTTTAGGATTGAACCAGACGGGACGCTGGCGATTACGCAACCGACGTTCGTGAACTGCATGCCGACCAGCACGCAATCGCTGATGCTTGAGGAAATGCTGAAGGCCGTTCACGTTGAGGCCCGTCGGCTTCACCTTCGGACGATTCGTTCTGTGCTGCCTGCGGCAAATGACCACGGGCCCTCGGAATGGACCTGGATGAATGAGTCCCTGACACGCTGCGGATTTTTAAACCCGGCGTGCATCATTCAGTGGAAGACATCGTCAAGCCGTCTCAAATCCACATGCTCGGTCGTGCCGCGTCTTTCCGGCGAATCTTCCCCTGCGTATCAGCACGAGTCCGCAGAAGTGATTAGCAGAGGCGGCGAAAAATATCGGTTCCTGGGCGAACTCGTCCGCGCGATTCTCGCAGAATCAGAAGATCTCAGCCGCATGCCGGCTGCGTCCGCTCAGACTATGATCAAAACCTGGAGCGATCAAAAGGCCGCGATTCTGGTCGGGCACGTTGACTCGGCCCCGGCAGGTCTAGCGGTCTGGACGGTGGAGTCAGGTTCCGGGGCTGATCCAAATCCGGTGATTCAGCTTCAGTACATCGGCGTTCGACCGGAGCTCCGGCAGCGAGGGCTCGCATCACGACTGCTGGCACAAGTGATCGATATTGAAAATCAGCAGCGGCAGCGGCCGACCGTGGGGCACTGCCAAAGCGGCGAACTTCGAATCACGGCGTTCGCCGATCAGACTAATCAACCGGCGACATTGTTCTACAGGCACTGTGGCTTCCGGGAGGACGCCATTTTCGCGGTCTGGTGTCGAAACGTTTAAGTGGCACTAACAAAAGTGGGACAGGCACCCTCCCTGCGTCATGTTTCTGAGCATGTTCCGCAAGATACGGGAGCCAGTCCCAGTTTTGTTAGGCGTTCTAAGGCACGGCACAAAGCAAAAGAGCCTTCGTAAAAACGAAGGCTCTTTTGTGGATCTATTGTGCAGCAGCAAACTACGGAGCTGGAGTTTCAGCTGGAGCGGCTTCATCAGCTGGAGCTGGAGTTTCAGCTGGAAATTCAGCCGGTGTCTCTGCTGGAGTTTCAGCAGGAGCAGCCATATCAGCAGGAGCAGCCATATCAGCAGGAGCAGCAATTTCTGTTGGTGCAACTGGAGTTGGTGCTTCGGTGGTTTCGCCACAGCCAACCTGAACGAACGTCAATGCCACAAACAGCGACAGAAAGCCAAAATTCTTCATGGTGAACTCCAGAGTTTTTTTATTAACCGCTATCAACACATCAGGCCAAAGGCGGCAGGATGCTGATTTTGCTGCTCAGCACTCTATCAATCTGCAAGGCAAAAACACGTCTGGGACCAGCTCACGCTCGTTTTTCTTGCCGTCTGGAAGAAAAATGGCAACTGTTGCACCGGCTGGAGAAGCGGTTCCTAATGGTGCAATCCTGCCTGCAACGCAGGTTTTGCACCTCCATCCACCTTAGCGGCGCCAGATTTATCGGCTCAGCCAGAAAAACACTTTCTTTCGCCTTTCAACCTTCGTAGACGCAGGAATTGCCTGCTTTTTCCGATCGGGCTTGGCGTTCGCGTCCAGCGGTTCCACCGGAAATTCGGTCGATGGAACCCTGCAGGCGGCCATCATGAGACAATGCATCGCCTTTCCCTTTTATTTCAGCGGCAGCACGATTTGTGAAAGCGAGCCGAGGCGGTCATGCACTTGCTCGGTTGCCACAGCGGTTTGGCTGCCGAAAATCCCTTCGCGTGTGTTCGGGTTGCGGTCGTAAAGTGGGAAGAGTGAGCCGCAGATGTCGACTCGCAGCTGATGCCCTTTCGCGATCATGGCGGCGCACGGACCGAGATCGACGGAGATATCGTAGACCTCGCCGGGCTGCATCAGTTCCGGTTTGAGCAATGAATTGCGATAGCGGCCGCGCAGGATGCCGGTGGCGAGGTTGATGGCGACTCCATCGGGCCGGACGTCGACGATCTTCACCGCCCAGTCGGCGTCGGGTGTGTCGGTGCTGACAGAGAGCTTGGCCGTGATGGTTCCCGCGAACGTCAGAGGTTCGGCGAGCGGGCCCGTGCTGTAGACGAGGACATCGTCGCGGTCTTCGAGCGCCGCTTGATCGACTGGTCCCCAGACAGCCGCCTTGATCGGCCGAGCGTCGGTGACGGGGCAGGCAGGCACTGGCTTGAGTGGATCGGCCCGGAACGGATCGCTTGGTTCTGCGCCGGTCGGTGCTTCACGAGTGAGTCGACCCGTACCTTGGCGACTGTTCGCCTTGCCGTCCGAATGGAGAAAGAACGCTGTCGGTTGAAATCCCTCGGGCGGCCAGCTCTCGGCGTTGCGCCAAATGTTGTCTCCCATCGAGAAGTAACGCACGGCGGAGAACGGCTTCGCAATCGCTGCTGCATCTTGCTTGAGATGCCGATCGAACCAGTCCAGTTGGATGGCGAACGTGTCGAGTTCGGCCTCCCGTCCAAAGTCGACTTCGGCCACCTTCGATTTCCCGATGGTGCCGTGATCCCAGAGCCCCAAAACGAGTCGCAGTTGTTGACGGGTCAGCGGATCGCGAGCCTGCTGCTGCAGAATCACAAAGTTGTCGACCGACTTGCGTGAAAAGAAGTCGTAATAACCGACGACATGCAGGGCCGGCAGTTGCAGTTCGGGCAGTCGCGATGTGCGGCATCCATTCGTCGTTGAACCTGGTGGAGATAACGTTGAGCGACTCCAGTGACGAGATGTGCCCGAGATGCTCGAAAAAGGCGGCGTCATACGGATCATCTGTGCGATGGTCGTGCGGTCCCGCACCCGGCACCGCGAGATCGACGAGCTTGAGGCTCTGGCCGTCCTCGGTCTTTTCGATCTTGCCCTTCGCACCTTCGACGATGCGGATGACGGCTTCGACATGCGGGTCGAGGGCCAAGGCGGTGAAAGCGAGGGCGAGGGAGGCCAGCAGGATGAGGTAAGGTTTCATGGTTTAGGTTCTGATGGTGGTTTGAAAACTTGTTGGCGTCAATGACGGGCTTCGTTACTCGCGTCCCTGGAACTGTTCTTCCATCGGTAGCGCATTCACTTTCCATGTGGCCGGATAAAATCGCACGATGCGGCGCGGGCGGTAGCCTTCCAGCAGCATGCCGCACTTTACCTGGATCTGCACACCGCTGCTGCCAGGTTCGAAGGGCGTCTTGCCGATGTGAAGAATGTTGCCGCCCTTCCGGTCGTTGACAGGGTCGTACGTCATGAGCGATTCTCGCGCGACGGCGATGCCGCCCTTCGGAGCTTTCGGATCATCTTCTGGATAAGTGAACGGCCAGCCTTGCGGCTCCTCGTTAATGCCTTTCAACTCGTCAAACAGCGTGGGATCAATCCCGCCGAAGAACGTGATCGTGACGATTTGTTTCTCATCATCGACGGCGTTCACCCAGCCGGGCAGGCCGCGCTCGCGAATGTGGTTGCGATGCCGTTCAAGTTGATTCGAGGTGACCAGCGCGCGAGCCGGTTCGTCGAGCCACACATCGGTGATGCGTCCTGGACCATAAAGCGTGACCCAGGTGAGGTTAAAGAGGACGGTCTGTCCCGGCTGGATGGCTTTGAGATCCGCGATGGTGTTGTCCATGAACACACGCGTGCTGGTGAGCAGGTCAAAGAGCTTCGGCTGTCCGCTCGGTTGGCCGTCGTCCTGCAGTGTGGCGGTGAGCTTCTGCGCTTCGAGATCGACGGTGTCGATCTTCCAGAGCTGCTTCTGCCGTGCGTGGAACGAGAAATCATCCTCAATGCGGAAGCAACGACGAAACTCCCACTCGGGGGTCTTGCGGTTGTAAGCGGTGTCCGGCAGTGGCGTGTTGTCGTCGGCATCACTCAGGTAAAACAAGCCGTGCAGGTGCGTGCCGAGCGGGATGTCCTGCAACGCAGCGGGCGCGCCCTGATACCAGATCGAGCCATACGGCAGCATTGTCGCATCCAGCGGCAAGTCCACAAGGCCGCGATCCTGGCTGTCATTGCGATCCACGCGAATCTGGAATCGTCGCTCCAGGTGATCGACCTGGACGAGTTCACCCGTGACCGCGTGTGCGGAACCCTCCGACGGGAATTGACCTTCGACCAGCTGGAACCACTCCGGTTTGTCCTCAGGCTTTCTGTCTTTGGGATCCTTGCGCTTCTCGTTCGCCACGACCGGGCCGTCGGCATCGGCACGAAACTTAGGTGGCGCGGCTTGGAGCAGAGCGGAAGAAATGAACAGGCCAGAGAGGAAAAGTCCAATGATATGTCGCATAGGGAGTCCGGTGATGAATGAGCGGTGCTAGCAGTCGAGTTGGTAGCCTGTTGAAAATCTCCGTACGACGGACTTCCCAGTCCGTCGATCGTTGGGAATTTATTGTCTTCGACGGACTGGAAGTCCGTCGTACGAAGTCCGTCGTACAGTTTCAGGTCAGAATCTGAGAGATCACGCCCACGCTGTCCTGAAACTTGTCCACCTTTACGTCTGCGCGTTGCAGCATGGTGAGCAGCAAGTTGCTGACGCGGGCTTCACTATCGATGGGGCGGGAACAGATCTGATAGTGGGCGGTGGCATCAGCGACGTTGTATTGGCCGATCCTGGGCAGATTGAAATCGACATGTGCGCCGTGCTTGTAGCCGAGCGCTTTGCCGCCAGCGAGGATGGTAGGCAAGTTGGCGTTGCCGTGGCTGTGCCCATAAGCCATGCCGCTGCCCCAGAGAACTTGCGTGGTATCGAGCAAGGAGGTGTCGCCTTCCTTGTGCTCCTTGAGCTGGTCGAGGAAGTAGCTGAGCTGGCCGACGAGGAAAGTGTCGGTCTCGGTGAGACGCCGAAGCTGTTCGGGGTCGCCGTTGTGATGCGAGAGACCATGGCGTGTCTGCAGGATACCGATCTCGGGAATGCCGCTGGTGTTGCCTTCGCTGCCGATGCCGCAGGTGATGACGCGCGTGGAATCGGTGCGCAACGCCATGATCATCAGGTCATAGAACAGGCGGTAATACGCACCGGCCTCGGCCATGCTGAGCTTGCGCTGAAGACGAGCGGCTTCACTCGCAGGCACATCGGGCTTGGGCACGTTCAACCATTCGTCAGCGCGGCGGGTGCGTTCTTCGACCTGTCGCACTGCGGTCAGGTACTCGTCGAGCTTACTGCGATCCTCGCTGCCCAGCTTGTTGTTCACGCGTTTCGCGTCATCGGCCACGAGATCGAGGATGCTGCCGCGGCGGCTGAGACGGCGACGAATAGTCTCCTTGCTGTCTCTCTCGACACCGAAAAGCGCATTGAAAATCTGCTGTGTGTTGCGCTCCGCCGGAATCTGGATGCCGTCCTTCGACCACGCCAGCGACGTGCCCTCGATGGCCATCTCCAGCGAGGAGAAACGCGTCGCACTTCCCTGCACCTCAGCCATGAGCTGATCGGCGGACACCGTGTTGCGGAAGGCACCCCCATCGCCGGGGACGTTCGCGCCCGTGAGCCAGACCTTTTCGCAGTTGTGATGCTTGCCCAGCACCATCGGATGATGCAGGCCGCTGATCGGCGTGATGTCCGCACGATGCTTCTCCAGCGATTTGAGCGGTTTAGTGAATTCATACTCCGCGCCCGCCTTTTCGATCTGCCACGTCAGCGTGTTGACACCGTTCGGGATGTAAAGAAACACGCTGCGTTTCGGCTTGGCGGTCGCCTCAGCAGCACGCGTATTGGCAGGCAGCATGGCGTTGAGGAGTGGCAGGGCGATGGTGGCACCGAGCCCGCGCAGGACCTCGCGGCGGCCAAGTTGCCAGCGATTCATGTTCAGGTTGCTCATTAGTTCTTTGTTTCTGGTTCTTCATCGTTTCTGGAAAAGATCGGAGGTCACGAGTGCGGTGATGATGTCTGTCATCCGGTAGTCTTTGGACGTGCTTGCGGCGGCGATGGCTTTCAGGTCATCGCGGTCGTCGAAGGACATGCTGCGGCGCAGGGCGTAAGTGGCGAGCTTCTCAACGAAGGTCTGATTGAAGGCGTCGATGTCCGTCAGGAGGAGCTTCTTGAAGTCATTGGCGGTCTGATAGCTGCGGCCGTCTGGCAGTGAGCCGGCCGCGGTGACTTTCGGGTTCTCGCCGATGCCGTCAGTGACTTCTTCAGTGCGCCAGCGGCCGATGGCATCATAGTTCTCGAAAGCCACGCCGAGGGGATCGATCTTCGCGTGGCAGACAGCGCAGTTCGCATCGTGAATGTGCGCTTCAAGCTTCTGGCGCAGCGTGGCTTTCGGGCCGGTCGGGTTCGTCGGAATAGGATTCACGTTCGCAGGCGGTGGCGGCGGCGATTTGCCGAAGATGGCCTCCATGACCCACACGCCGCGATGCACGGGGCGATGCCGCACGCCATCGCTGGTGAGCGAGAGGATCGACGCCTGCGTGAGCAGTCCGCCGCGATGGCTGTCGGCGGGCAAGGAGACACGCTGGAGGTCGACACCGCTGAGCGTCGCATCGGGTAGACCGTAGAACTGTGCGAGCTGCGGATTCAGCATGCTCCAGTCCGAGTGCAGGAACTCACGCAGTGTCAGTCCGCTGCTGAGCACTTCGCGGAAAAATGCTTTCGTCTCCCCGACCATGCTGTTCTCCAGCGCCCTGTCGTAGTCGGGGTAGAGCTTCTTGTCGGGCTGGAACATGCCGACCTTTCTCAGACGCAGCCATTGCGTGGCAAAGGAGTCCGTGAAACGCTGCGAACGTGCATCAGCCAGGAGGCGTGCGACCTGTTGTGCGAGCACGGCCTTGTCATGGAGTTTGCCTTGCTCGGCGAGCGAGAACAACTCGGTATCCGGCATTGTGTTCCAGAGCAGGTAGGACAAACGCGACGCGATCTCCCAGTCATCGAGCGTTTGGCGTGACGCGTTCTCATCCCCCTCGGCGATGAACAGGAAGCTCTTCGAGTTCAGGATAACGAGCATTCCGGCTTTCACGGCATTGCGGAAGGTCTCCTTCGCATCGAGTTCGCTCTGCACGATGCGCATGTACTGGCTAATCTCTTCGTCGGTGACGGGACGACGAAATGCACGCTTCGCCAGGGTGGCCAGTCCGGCACGGGCCTGTTCGAGGTTCCCCTCGTCGCGCGGCATGTAGTCGTTGCGGCGTTGCTGCTCGTGCTCCTCAATGATCGGTCCCTTCCACGAGACCGAGTCCATAATGAGGAAGGGATAGCGCGCATTGCCCGCTTCATCGGTGAGCTTCATCTGCCAGGGAATGCGGCCGATTTTCGTGCTGATGAACGGCACCTCGCCATGGCGCCCCGAGCGCGGTGTATTCGGAGGACCGGGCACATCGTTATAGACCTCGATGTTCGGATGCGCCTTCGGCAAATGCGCGCGGAAAGTCACGGTGACCGGCTGGTTCTCGGGCGCGACGATGTCCTGTTCAAACAACACGCGATCGAGCCGCGCCTCATAGACCTTAAGGCGCGGCGCCCGGCCATTCTTCGGCTTCAGGCCGCTGAGCGTGTAGCTGATCTCATAGATGCCCGCCTCCGGCAGTGGCTCCCGCAAATTCGAGTATCGGAAAATATCCCCCGGCCACATCTCGAACCGCACCTTGTCGAGCAGCCCTAACTCGCGCAGCCGCTCACGATGTCGCTCGTTGATCTGTTCTTCGGAGATCGCTGGCTTCGAGCCGCCGAACGGGGGCGCTGGTTTCGCGTTCTGCGGCAGCGGATCGGGATACGCTTCCGTGAGAATGGTCTCGGCTGCCGTGAGATACTTCTCGATGTCCGACGGAGAGAGTGTCAGTACGGAGCCAATGCGTTCAAAGCCGTGCCACTCCGGGTCATCCAGCAGCGCGCCGGGGTCTTTGGCGTCGTAATGCACGCCGATCAGATCACGCACCGTGTTCACATACTCGTCACGCGTGAGGCGGTTGTAACTCACGCGACCGCGTGCGGCCATGCGAGCCGATTCGCCTTCCTTCATTCGCGCGGCGATCCACTCGACGATCTGGCCGCTTTCGTCTGCCGTGGGACGCACCTTCGCATCCTCCGGTGGCATCTCTCCAGAGTTGATGCGCTCCATGATCTCCAGCCATTGCGGTGTGTTTTCGGTCCCCACCTTCGACGAGAGATTGTCCACGCGGAAGTCACCCTTCTGCACATCCGCGCCATGACACTCCACGCAGTGCTTCTTCAGGAACGGCTGCACGACCTGCTCCAGGTCCGGCAGTTCCTCCGCCTGCAATGAGGTCGAAGCAAACAAGGCAAAAGTGGCAATGACTGCGCTGATTCGGGGCCTGTTGTTCATGCAAAAATCTCCTTCACGACCGAGCCATGCACGTCGATGAGCCGGCGGTTGCGAAGGCGGCGGCGGTGGTGGTGAACGCGCACAAAAGGGGGGCTAGCAGGGTGACGATGCGTTTCATGTCATTTGTCATTTGTAATTTGTTCTTGGTTCTTGGTTCTTGGTTCTTGGTGGTACGACGGACTTCCAGTCCGTCGTACAGTTCTAATCGTCGATGAAATCCCAGCCGGCGGCTTTCCAGTCTGGATGAATCCACCTCACCCATTGATCAACAGGCAGTTTTGCTTTCTTTGGATTCTTTCCGATGTATTGCACGACATTCCACAGATGTTCTTCGTCACGAACAATACGGTCGTAGCTCTCTTCCTCCCACAACTCTCCTTCTCGTCCGAGTGTCCTGTTAACACGCAATGCGACATATTGCTTGATCCGTTGAAGGCAGACCTCCAACTCGTGGCCATCAATCGGTCGTATCACTGCATGGACGTGGTTCTGCATCACCACGAAACAAGAAGTAAAGTGACGCTGATCCGGAAAGTGCACCAACGAATCAGACATCAATTGCGAGAACCGAGAATCGCGAAACACGCACGAGCCATAGCCTTCATCCATCCACCGCTCGGTTTTGTTGGTGATCTCCTGAGCGAATCGCTTCCACTCCATCTCGTTACGCGGCTCCGGATGTTCCGCTTCCCAGACTGCCCGCCAGCGTTTGAGTGCCTGAAGTTGCTCCTGCGGAATGGAATCCGCCTGACGAAAAGTGACAGCGTAAGTCGCACCCTCCTGCCTCGACTGCGGCAGATGACGGAAATACATACGAACAGGAAGATCCGGATGAACCCACCTTTGATGCCGCCGCCGGCCATCCACGCGCAGAAACTTTCGGGCTGATGTTCACGCCCGTGAGTGTCGATCGGGGCCGTGCCGCTGAGGTCCTGGCTCCACGGCGTGCGACCGAACTCGCCCGACCAGAGGGCGAGCGTGTCGTCGAGCAACCCACGCTGCTTGAGGTCATTGATCAGCCCCGCGACCGGTTGATCGGTTTGTTGGCAAAGCCGGGGCAGGTTGCCGCGAATGTCGCCGTAATGGTCCCAGCCGTCCCTTGTGACCTGCACAAACCGCACGCCCGATTCGCTCAGCTTGCGCGCCAGGAGGCACGCGCGACTGTGCTTGTCACTGACCTTGCCGTTGCCGACGCCGTAGAGGTCGAGCGTATCCTGAGTTTCTTTCAAGAGATCGACCAGTTGAGGCGTTGTGGTCTGCATGCGGAAGGCGAGTTCCATGTTCTGGATCATCCCTTCCATGTTACTGTCGCCCTGCAGCTCGTCTAGCCGACGTTTCAATCTATTACCGAAAATTCTTTCGCCCGGTCTTCTCCGACTCGCCAACCACAATATCAGCACAGAAAGCCTGGCAAACAGTCGCCAATATTTTGTGTGCCAGAGATCAGAATGCCGCTCCTGTTCGTCAGACAGTCGGCACATCCCGCTTTTCAACCGCCCTGACATCGCTACCCTGTCGCCTGTACCATCCCGCAGGTCTAAAGAACCGGACAATAGAACGGGGATCACTGACCCGAATGATTCGGAGGAAATGTGCTTTGGAAAACGGTACGCTTCCTTTGGGATGAGACTCGTTTGCCGATGCAGCTCGTTCTTCGTTCACCGCAAAAATCAGCTCGCCGGGTTTATCTCTGTCAGTTTCTGTCTCACTGAAAGATTTTGGTCGTATGCCTGAAACACATTCTGAGTTACCAATTTTGCCAGGCCAGTTTGAACAGTTGGCCGCCGCGCGCAGAGAGTGGATTGAAACGGTGCTGCGTCCCTGGTGCCTGGCCAGCTCGCTGAAGGAGCTTCGCAAGGCGGAAGTCGAATGGTTTGATATCGCCGGCCGGGCAGACACCAATGCGACGCTCTGGACCTGGGCGTGGGAACGTTTTCCGGACAGCGTGCATCCGGATCTTCCGGGCGTGAACGAGACTTTCGAGTTGCTCGTCACACTGACCGATGGGTCGCAAATCTCCGGCTTTCCTGACGGTCGCAAAAGCCAGCGGGGTATGTTGATTCTGCTTGGGCTTTCAGAGGCGGGCGATTCTCTGACCCATGGCCCGATCAGCATTGATCAAATCGCTGCCGTTGCACGAATCTGATTCCGGCGTGCAGACTTCTGCAGTGCGATGTTGCTTCGGCATCGCGATGATTATTCAACGCTTCGGTTCACTTCATGGAGATCACATCAACCTGCGATCCCACCGGGACCATTGGCCACAGTCGTCCCAGCGGCTCAATGCGAACGGCGGCGAGCGTGTCGCCCGACTGGCCTGTGGAATCCGCCAGCACAGGCACTTCCACAACCTGTCCGCGAAACTCCTGATGGCCAGGGAAAATCAGCTCCACTTCCTGGCCAGCCTGCATCTCGGTGACACGTCGAGTCGGCAACTGAACGATGATGTAGCGACGGTCCGTATGCAAAATCCGCAGCATGACCTCGCCATTGGGCAGATCATCGCCCTGACGATAACGCACCTGCCCGACAACTCCATAAACCGGCGCGCTCACCTGAACTTCTCTGCTGAGAGACTTCAGATTTTCCAGCCGATTGGTCGCCTCTTCAAGCTGTCCCTTGATGGCTTCAACGCCCATGGCTTCGCGAACCGTCGTTGGAAGAGATCCTCGTACCGCTTTCAGCCGCAGCTCTTCGGACAGCAACGAACTGGCCTCCGTTGAAATCACTTCCGTTGAATCGGTCCGCTGTGAATCGGTCCGCTGTGAATCCAGCGGAACATTCCGCGCGGCCTCATTGTTAGTCAGACTCATTGGCGAATCTGTAAACACGTCGTCCCGAGGAACCTCTGCCACTCGCACCGGCATGCTCTTCATCGGCGATGTCACGGAAACAGGCGTCACCTGACCACTGCCGCTGAAGAACATCAACCCGCCAGCCTGTGAGGCTGGCGCAGCGTCTGCCAAAAGGTTGCGCGATGAAATCGACGTGACGCTCGACCGTTTCGCTAAGGCTGAGGACCGCGGTGATGACAGCTGCGCGGCAAGTTTCTGACGCTGGCGAAGAGTCCCATTGCGCTGCTCTGCAATCTGCAGCTTCACATCCCACAAGCTGCGATCTACGTCGCCAGTCCGCCATTCCAGTTCGATTCGAGCCTGAGCCTCCGCGCGCTTCAGTTCCATTTCCAGCTTATGGACCGATCGTTCATGTTCTTCAAGAATGGCCAGATGCTCAAGTTTTTCCAGAGTCAGCAGCGGCTGGCCTGAAAAGACTTCCTGACCGGGCTTCACATGCACTGCGGTCAAACGCGACGGAGCCGGCACGCACAGCGATGTGATGTCGGCCGAAAGTACGCCCGTCAATGGCGGATTGCGCTGACGGCCAAACATGTACATTGTAAAGAAGCCAACCAGAAGGGCGCAGGCCAGCAGAGTCACCGTACGAAGAATGGAGGCCGGCAGATCAGTCTGCGATGCAGCCAATTCAGGATGGCTCAGACTGCGAGCCTGATCCACCCATGCCTCGTCCACAATTCGTGATACCGGCATTTGCAGTTCGCCGGCAATCTCAATCATTTCCCGATGACGCCACAGCGCAATCTGACCAAACAAATAGATGCCCTGCTGATTCAGCAGCACTGCTTCGCGCGTACGGATACCGGCAATCTGAGTCAGATCATCAGCATGTGCCGGAGCGTTTTCATAAACGACGCCAAACTTTCGATGCATGCGGTGTCCGCGAGGAAGTTTCGCGATGATCGGCGATTCCATGGTTCCATCCACTGGGAGCATCCGAAAGGTCGTCCGCGCCGCCACAGCGCTGACTGACGAAAGGTCTACGGCCGTACTGCGCGATGTCCGTACAATTTGTGTACCGACCCGCAGTGCGTCTGTTCTCTTTTTCGGCGACAGAATCGTCATTCAATGACCAATTCCGAAAATCCTCACAGAAGTTACTGATTGCCCTTCTTCCCGAGTCCCCCAAATTAAACGACCGGCTCGGGATTAAAAAATTGCTGCAGCAGGCTGGAGATCGCCTGATAAAGACTAATCCCCCGGCATTTCGTTCGTCTGATTTGCCAATGACGCCTCCTGAACAACCCAGTCTTCCTGGTCTTTCTGTTTTTTAGCTCCAGTGGATTCGGCAATTCCTGCCGGAGTTCATCTTGGGCGACTGACCGCCTAGAATGCGTCCGCCGTGTCCTGTTGTTTTCATGCCGGACGCAGCCTTTACCTGACAGGATTTGATTTTTCTGACAGGAAGCCAGAACAGGCCGTAACCCGCGACCTGAAATCGAGCGGGTTATTACCAGGGTCCTCACACATGAGCTTTCCAATGATATCAATGCGACTTTCGTTTCTTGCCGGCTTGCTGGCATTCAGCAGTCTCGTGATTTTCAGCGCCCCCGTTACGCGAGTCCTCGCGGACGAAGGAACACGGCCAGAGGTCGATTCGATGCCCAACGAAAAATCGTCGGATGCCCATCCTGCGGATGCGCATCCAGCAAATCGTCTGGCCAAAGAGTCCAGTCCGTATCTGCTGATGCATGCTCATAATCCAGTGGACTGGTTTGCCTGGGGGCCCGAGGCGTTTGAGAAAGCTCGCACAGAAAACAAGCCAATCTTTCTCTCCGTGGGCTACAGCAGTTGCTACTGGTGCCATGTGATGGAGCGTCAGACGTTTTCCAGCCAGAAGGTTGCCGACTTTCTGAACGAACATTTCGTGTGCATCAAGGTGGACCGCGAAGAACGACCGGATGTCGACGACATCTACATGACCAGCCTGATTGTCTACCTTCAGGCAGCCGGAAGTGGCGGCGGTGGTGGCTGGCCATTGTCGATGTTTCTGACGTCTGATGGTGAGCCCATCGCCGGCGCCACCTATCTTCCCCCCGAGGATACCCCAGAAGGCCGCACCGGATTTCTGACGGCTGCAAGTCGTATTCACGATCTGTGGACAACCAACCGCGAAGCAGTCAACAGCACGTCATCGATGATTGCTCGCGAAGTCCGCCGCCTGTCAGGACCTTCGGTGCTGGCCGAGCCCGCAGAACTGACACGCGAACAGCTGACCGCGGTCGCAACCGATATTTCCAGCCGCTATGACTCGGTTTACGGCGGCGTGGATTTTAATGAACGGAATCCCAACGGCCCGCGTTTCCCCAACGTGCCTCGGCTGATGTTTCTGCTGAGTCTCTATGAAGAATCGAATGACGCCGAGCTTCTCAAGATCGTTGATCATTCCCTGATGGCGATGGCCAAAGGCGGCATCCGCGATCATCTGGGTGGCGGCTTTCATCGCTACAGCACCGACCGACGCTGGAACGTGCCTCACTTCGAAAAAATGCTGTACGACCAGGCTCAGCTGCTGGAGGTTTATGCTCACGCGGCTCGCATCACAAAGAACCCGCTTTACAGTCAGGTGATTGATGAGCTGATCGGATTTCTCACGCGGGAAATGACTCTTCCGGACGGCGGATTCTGTTCGGCTCTCGATGCCGAAACCAATGCCATCGAAGGCGAATTCTACGCCTGGACCGAAGCGGAAATCCGCGCGACGCTGATCGCTGACGAAGCGGAACTGTTCCTGACGGCTTACGGTTTTCATGAACCACAGTCATTCGAACACGGCCGCGTTTTGTTTCTGCCCATCACGGTTGAAGATCTCGCTGCCACATTGAAGACAGAGGCGGCAGCGTTAGAGGCAAAGCTGGCCGAAATGCGAACCCGGCTGCTGCAGGTCCGGTCTCAGCGACCACGTCCAATGCTGGATGATAAAGTGCTGACCGAATGGAACGCGCTGATGATTCAGGGACTGGCTGTTAGTGGCCGACTGGTTGGCCGCGAATCCGATCTGCAGCTGGCTTCAAAGGCAGCCGATTTTCTGCTGACCCATTTAAAGGATGGGGATGGGAAATTGCTGCGTTCGTGGCGAAATGGAACGGCCGGTCAGCGAGCTTATCTGGATGATTATGCGTGTCTGGTTTCTGCCCTGCGAGCTCTGCACCAGTCCACCGGAGAAACTCGCTGGATCACCGCGGCCATGGAACTGACAACTCAGCAGATTGACCTGTTCTACGACGAAGATCAGAAGACGTTCTTCTTCACCGCCAACGACCAGGAAAAATTGTTCGCGCGTTCTAGTTCACCGTACGACTCGGTCTCGCCTTCCGGCAACAGCCTGACAATCCGCAACCTGCTGGATCTGAGCCACCAGGAAAAGGACTCTCGCTTTCGTGAGTTGGCCGTCGCAACCCTGAAACGATTCAGTGGCACACTGGAATCATCGCCGAGCTCCTGTTCGGGCCTGGCTCTGGCTCTGCAGGACCTGTTGAAGCAGAAACCTGCGGAAGGGGCCGCACTGCAGGCTGCCGGACGAACGATTCTGACATCGGTGCTGACGCAGTCTGATGAAGCTCCTCCCGCCGATGGCGAACAGAGTTCCTTCAAACCAGTTCTGGAACCCGCGAAACCATCGCCTCTCCAGCGGGAAGAAACAGAACGTCGCGTGACGGCAAAGATTTATCCGTACTTCGACAAGCTGGAACGTGGCGGCAAGTGTCCAGTGGCGATCGAACTGATCATTGCCAAAGACTGGCACATCAACGCCAATCCTTCCAGTCCCGACTTTCTGATCCCCACCGAGGTGAAAATCATGTGCCCTCAGAAAGTGAAGATGACAAAGATCAAATACCCTGAGCACGAAATGCTCGAGGTTGAGGGACAGGATGAGCCGTCTCACGTGTATGGCGAGAAAGTTATCATCTACGCCTTGCTGGAGATCGATGCGACGGAGATGGTGGAGAAAGCCGAAGTCGAAGTCGAAATCAAATTCCAGGCCTGCAACTCCAAACTCTGCGAAGCGCCCGATTTGATTAAGCTCAAAGGTAAGTTGCCGTTAGCCAACACCGGCGACGAAATTAAACGCATCAACGAGATGAAATTCCCCAAAGACGACGACAAGGACGGGAAAAAGAAGAGCGAGTAAAACTGTCCCGAGATTGGTTACGACCTGAGCCGCGAGGCGCTAGCCGCGGCTGTTCTCGTTATGTTTTTAAGACACACACTCGCGGCTAGTGGTCTGTCACAGCTAAATTTTAGGGTACGACGGACTTCCAGTCCGTCGACAAAGGTTACCGCCGACGGACTTCCAGTCCGTCGTACAAGCAATGGTCAACCCTAAATTTAACGCGTGACAGACCACTAGGGGTGTTGATTTAATCGTTTAACCCGTGGCCGACAGGCCAGGCCGAGAAAAACCCCGTGGCCTGTCGGCCACGGGTTAAACAAAGATGATCTCTATCAGCATTAAGTCTACACCCGCGGCTAGCGCCTTGCGGCTCACAAAGTGAGTGGTTAGCCGTGACTCGACTGGCCGGAGCTAAGTGCCTGAAACAGACAGCGGATTTCGTCGTCCACTCCCTCCGGTGAGCCGATCGTTTCTGCGATCTCACTCTTCAGGATTTGTCGATACCTTTTTCGCAGTCGATGCAGCGCGATACGGACGGCTTCTGGCGACATCCGCAGGGTTTCAGCTACTTCGGCCAGAGACTCTTCGGTCGGTTGTCCGGCCAGATGAGTCGACAGCACCGCAAATAACTCGTCTCGACCAGCGTCCTGATTTTCCAGACGCAGACGGCTGAGGACTCGGTCCAGCAGAGCCAGCGCCCATCGTCGCTCAAAGAGCTGTTCGGGTGTCTCGCCGCGAGCCAGCTCCGAGGCCAGCTGCTCTTCGCCATGTTCAAAGTCCAGAGAACAGAACGCGATCTTTGCGCCTCGCGAAAGTGTGGCCTTGTGGTCACGTTCGTTGCTCGCAAAATGCCGAGCCGCCGCGAGCAGAAACGAACGGAAGCGACCGAATTCCGGATTCAGGTCAGCAAACGCGTCGCGTGACAACAGGCTGGCAAAGAATCCCTGAGTCCAGTCCTGAGCCTCATGCACATCGTTCGTCTGTCGACGCATAAAGCTATACACAGGCAGCCAATACGCCTGGCAAAGTTCTTCCAGAGCAGCTCGCGCAGGAGTATCGTGCCCCTGACTTGCCTGGCGAATCAGACTCCAGCGAGTCGTCGCGAATCGCCGCCGAGGTGCAGCCGTGGGACTCGGAACGGATGAGGTCATGCTGGGGCTCTCATGCAAAATTCCCGAAATTCCCTGTAACGTTCGCTCCGGATTGCTTCTCTTGATAATAGAGGCCCAACAGCATTGCTGCAACAAGGCTTGTGGGAGCGAATGTAGCCTCAACCATGATTTCTTAAGTTTAACCCGACTCGAAGAGGAGGCGCTACGTGTCACGCCTCCTCTTCGAGTCGGGTTAAACGATCCTGGCAGCAGCTCACCATCATACGAAAGTGCTGCCCGGCGAAATGGCGGCCGACGCGGGCTTCACCGAGCGATTCCTGCGAGAAGCCAGGTTACTCGCATCCCTCAGCCATCCGCATATTGTCACGGTTTACGAATTCGGGCAACGCGACGGCATCTATTTTCTGCTGATGGAATTCATCGACGGAGTCACTCTGCGACAGGCACTGCGAGCCGAACCGATCAAAAAGCTGGCCTCAAAAGAAACACTCGCCATTGTCGGGCAGTTGTGTGATGCGTTGCAGTTTGCTCATGACGAAGGAGTCGTGCATCGCGACATCAAGCCGGAAAACATCCTCATCGACAAACGCGGCCGAGTCAAAATCGCCGACTTCGGCCTGGCGAGATTGCTCGGTCAATCGCCCACCATGCCGACTCTGACGGGCACTCATCAGCTGATGGGCACACCAGCCTACATGGCCCCGGAACAGATCGAAGGCCTGCCCGGCATCGATCATCGAGCCGACATTTATTCGATGGGCGTCGTCTTCTACGAACTGCTCACCGGTGAGTTGCCGCTCGGCCGATTCTCGCCGCCGTCCGAACGCGCCGAAACGGACGTGCGTCTGGATGAAGTGGTACTAAGAACTCTGGCCCGAGAACCCGACCGCCGCTATCAGCAGGCGAGCCAGGTCAAAGTTGATGTGGAAGCACTTCGTTCGCCTGCCGTCGCTGTGAACCCATTCGCGATGCCCGCTCGCCGCCGTTGGATCGGTAAGGGCGTTGTAGGATTCATCGTCGGAGTTCTGGCAACATTTTTCGTCGCTGTTCTGCTCGTCTATATCGCGTTGAATGAGTTTGAACCAATCGTTGCGGCGAGCATCGCCGATGCCAGACGTCAGGGCAGAGCAGAAGCGATAAATAGTGTGCAGGCTGCGCGGGATGAAGCTTTGCGGCAACAGACCCAAACAAAAAAAATGCTGCTGTCGGCGCGGACGACATGATGTCTTCCGAGTCGCCATCCAACCGGACCACGGCACTGATGTTTGGCGAAGGCACGGGCGGCATGTCAGCATCCTATTCTGGTCCGGCGATCGTTTTTGCAACCGAAGGCCCGGCGTTGCATGAGCAGTCGTTCGCTGCACTTACGGCTGAACAACGAGGCAACGTGAATCAGATCCTGAAGGAAACCCACGAACGCTATCTCAAAGACGAGGCCCTGCATTCTCGGGTCTTCGTCGATGCTGGCGGAACGCAGACAACTGAGATCAGTGCATTCCCTGATCAGCTACGAGCCATCGAGAACGAGATGTGGACAAAGCTGGATGATGCTGTCCAGGTGGAAACTCAGAAGCAGTTTCGCGATCATCTGAACCTGTTCCACACCGTCACGGATCCCGCTGCCAGGGACAGCTACGGCGGCAGGCCAAACGCTGAGAATTCTGAACCAGGATTGCTTGGTTGGGACCAGAGCCTGCTGCCGATTACGATGCGAATCGGACGCAGCGGTCGATGGTATGATTGGTCGGGCTCGTTCTATACCGACCACGCGCTTTGGGAAATACCACCGACAAGGGCTCCGATTCTCCCAGTGACACTCCACCGCTACCTTCGCGAACCCGGCCCGTGGATGGCCGTGGCGAATGCTCGAGCGACCTATGCAGCAAAGAACTGGATAAAGCTTAGCGATTACTTCACTGCTGATGCGATGACTCGTGAATGGATCATTGGAATGGTGGATGTTGAGAGGCTAAGTGAGAGTGCTGAATTGAACGCTGAAGTCTGGAATAGGTTTAGTCAGAGACTGGAAGAAGAAACCCGTAGCCCGGAAAATGCGGAAATGGTTCGAATCGGTTCAGGCGAGGAAAACAAGCAATCGGACTTCAATAACACTCATTTGCGACCACTCATGTCAGAACTCGCAGGCCTCTCCGCAACCGATTTTGACGCCTCGATCCAGCGAGTAACAAAAGAAGTCCCGCTTCAAACTCTGAAGCAACATTTTGGGTGGACCGTATTGACCCGGTGGCTCGTTACTGAACAAGGACTCGACCGTCCGTCGGACTTTGCAGCGTTGCATGGCGAAGTTTCGTCCTACACAGAAACCGGCGACACCGCCTCAGCAACACTCACGATTCCAGATCCAGACAAACAAATCTCAGGCGTTCACTTCAAATCTTTCAATGAAATCGACTATGTCGATTCCGCGTCCCTCACCATCCCCATCCGCTTCAAACGCGAGAACGGGCAATGGAAAATCGACGCCATCGGCTCCAACGAACGCCTGCTTGATCGCCTGAAGCAAACGATAGCCTGGAAACAGCACGCCGAAATCGAAGCCGTCCTGGAAAACGCCCGCACCGCGTATGCGGCTAAGGAATGGCAGAAGCTGGCCGATAGTTTTACGCCAACTGGCAAGTACCGCTGGATTCTGCGGACGCACGCAATGTTGCCAACAGATGCCAGTCCTGTGTCCGAAGATGTGGCGATGCTTCACACGGAGACATTCCGCACTGAGACCAAGCGATCGGAGATTCAACAAGCCGCCGCTGGAAAGACGAACGAAAAGCTGCCGAAGGATGGCTATGGTAAGGAATCACGCATTCTGTTGGATCAGTTTTTGACTTGCCCGACGAGTGAGTCCGAGGCCATGCTGATCAAGTTTACGGAGAGCCTTCCGGAGAGTTTGCTCGATTGGTCGTTCGCTCTGTCAGCGATTCAATCCATCGTTGAGCCGCCCCAGACTTATCGCTTCGATTTCGACGGCAGTCGGATTGCCAACTTGAAGTCTGGTGGCGAAAATGCAACTGCGAACTTGGTCAGATCTGACGACACGCCACCCGTGCCAGTCCGTTTCGTCAAACTGGAAGGTCAATGGAAAATCGACGCTATCGGAACATCTGAGGAACTCCAGCAGCAGGTGAAAACCACTCAGGAACGCCAAAACGGAGACTCACCGCGTGCCGCCGTTGAAGCCTTCCGCCAAGCCATGGCCGACGGTCGATTTGAAACGGCCCTGAACTGCATGACCGAGGATGCTCGCAATGAGTGGCTGGGGGAAATGCTTGTTGGATATGTGTCTGCACCGGGGAACGATCATGGCAGGGCTGGCGTCTGGTTCACTGATGACGAAGTAAATTCTCTTCATCAGGCAAAGCAAGGTCCAGAATATACAGAAGTTTCCCAAAGCGACATGTTGGCAGTAACGAATAGCTCTGTGAGCGCGGCCGAGCGTCGCAAACTGGCAATTGAGCTTGTAAAACATCTTTCGGCAGATAGCCAGAGGAATCGGATAGTCGCGTTTCTCGTCGCACGTTTTCAAAATAGGCCAGAAATGTACGAAGCACAATGGCTCGGTGAGTTTCAGGAGATACCTGTCTTGCGCGAGGGGGCAAAAGTCACGATCTATTGCCTTCAGCCGACCACGCCGGATCAGCCACCGCTGGAGCTCGACATCATTCAAATCGACGGCCTCTGGAAACTCAACACCATCATCGACCCGGCGATGAAGCCATGGCCGCTGCCGGTAGAAGAACCTGCTCCGCCCGCTGAGCCAGCTCCCGTCGACGGAGCGACGGGGGTACCGTAGACCGGTCGCTCCGCCGACCGGAATGTGTGCAATATGTTCGACATAGCAGGCTGGCTTGCATTATCACGTGCACACAGGTCGCGGCGAGCCGCGAAGTCCAGCCCGGCAGGCTGGACCTGAGGTGCGCGACAAATAGCAGTTTCGAGGAAATTCGGAGATTTTTCAGAGGAGGATTTTGTTGTCAGCGGAAGACTTCGTTTGACCCGACTCGGAGAGGAGGACGGCTGCACAAAGTGCAGCCGTGAGAAAGCCTCCTCTCCGAGTCGGGTCAAACGATGCGTTCCCCTTCCGGAATAGAACTCACCTAAATTTTTTTGGGCCAGATTCCTCTTTGTCGCGCACCCCAGGCTGGACCTACTGTAGGTCCTTTCTGCCGGAAAAGACTTTCGCCGAAAGGCGAACCTTGTCTGCAATTTGTACGGAATAGCAGGCTGGCTTGAATTATCACGTGCACGCAAGTCGCGGCAAGCCGCGAAGTCCAGCCCGGCAGGCTGGACCTACTGAAATCGCCGACTGCCCAATCCCACCCAAGACGCGGCCAAGTGACAATGCGGCAGAATTTGACACAATGAACGTTTGCGAAGTTGAGCAACAGGCATTGTTGGCAGGATTTTTTCATGTTGACGGTATTCCACACGGCCGACTGGCATCTGGGGCAGTCGTTTTTTGGGTTCGATCGGGACTACGAACATGCCTGTTTTCTCGAATGGCTGCTGGCCGAACTGCAGACGCAGCGACCCGATGCGCTGATCGTCGCCGGCGATGTGTTTGATTCGATCAACCCGTCTGCGGTCTCACAGAAACGCTATTACAACTTTCTCGCTCGAGCCCACGCCGCGCTGCCTGATCTGCAGATTGTGATCACCGCTGGCAACCACGACGCCGGAGCCCGACTGGAAGCGCCGGCCGAACTGCTCAATGAGCTCAACGTCACCGTCGTCGGGACAGTCAGCCGTGATGAAAACGGGACCATCGATCTCCAGAAGTTTCTCGTCCCCGTCAAGAACAGCATGGGAACGGTTGAGGCCATTGTTCTGGCCATCCCGTTTCTTCGTCCTTCCGATGTGCCGCTGATCCCAGAAGCCGCAGACCCATATCTGGACGGCATTCGAGAACTCTACCGACTGGTCACCGAAGCGGCCCTTGCGATGAAAGCAACGCTTTGCCCGGATGCGCCATTGATCGCCATGGGACATTGTCATCTGACCGGCGGCGAAGAATCGGTCGATTCCGAACGTCGACTTGTGATCGGCGGTGCAGAAGCGTTGACGCTCGAAACGTTCTCCAGCGAAATCGCTTACGTAGCGCTCGGCCATCTTCATAAAGCGCAGATGTTTCATGAAGGTCGCATTCACTACAGCGGCAGCCCGATTCCGCTGTCCTTTGCCGAAGCCCAGTACGACCATCAGTTGATGCGATTAACCTTTGACGGGCAGCAACTGGCGGCGGTGAACGCGGTTCCGATTCCGCGAACGGCGGCGCTGATTACGGTTCCGAAGGAGGGGTTTGCGACGATCGAGGATGTTGTGGCTTTGCTGGAAGAATGGACGATGCCTTCCGATGTCCTTCTCCCCTGCGGGGGAGAAGGTGGCCGAGGGCCGGATGAGGGGGCGGGAGGCGGGAGCCTCCGGGGCAGTGCGTTCCAGGGCTGGAGCCCTGGAACGAGTGGTGTGGGTGGTGTGAGTGAGCAGCATCCGTTTCTGGAAGTGCGGGTGCTGGACGATCAGCCGGACCCGACGCGGCGAAAGCGGATTGAGCAGGCTCTGGAGGGTAAGCCGATTCGATTGGCGTCCATCAAAATTGAAAAACCGGCTCGTCCGAGTGGCTCACTGGATTGCTCGGCCGAACCGGTCACTGTGGATCTGAAAACCATCAATCCGGAAGACATCTTTCTGGGCGCTCATCTGGAAAAGTATGGCACCGCGGCGGATGAATCACTTGTGAACGCCTTTCGCGAAATCCTGCTGCAGGAGGTTCAAGCCTCATGAAGATTCTTCGCATCACACTGAATAATATCGCGTCGCTCGCCGGTACTCACACGGTGGACTTCACGCGAGATCCATTACGATCGGCCGGTCTGTTTTCCATCAGCGGAGCGACCGGCGCGGGCAAGAGCACACTGCTGGATGCGTTGTGCCTGGCTCTGTACGACGCGACCCCGCGATTGAATCAGGTAGGCCGACTGGCTGAGCTGGCCAACGGCGAAAAACAAAACGATCCGCGAAATCTGCTGCGCCGTGGAGCAGGAGAAGGATTCACTGAAGTCGCGTTCGTCGGCGTCGATGGGCAGGCCTGGACATCGCGGTGGCGAGTTCGCCGCAGTCGTCGCAGTGCCGAAGGAGCCCTTCAGAATGTTGAAATGGCGTTGTACAAAGGACACATCGCGCCGGGCGGAGAAGGGGTCGTCGAAGAGGGCGGCAAGAAGACGCTGGTGCTGAAGGCGATTGAAAACAAAATTGGTCTGACCTTTGAACAATTCACGCGCGCTGTCCTGCTGGCTCAGAACGATTTCGCGACCTTCCTGAAAGCCGAGGACAAGGAACGCGCCGAAATCCTGCAGGCCCTGACAGGCACGGAACGCTTCGAAGCGATTTCGAAAGCCGTGTTCCTGCGCTGCGGGGTTGAACAGAAAGCTTTGGAAGCCCTGCATTCCCGTCTGGCCGGCAATGCACCGTTGCCAGAAGATGCTCGTGTTGCAGCCGAAGCCACCTGCCAGCTGGCGGAGCAACAACTGGCCGGCGTGGAGATCAGACAAAAGGAACTGCAGTCGCACGCAGACTGGTTCAGCACTCGCACAAAATTGACGGAAGAAAAATCCCGAGCCGACGAGACACTTCAGCAGGCTGTAACAAATCGCAGCACCGCTGAGCCCCGGCGGATGGAACTCGCTCTCACCGAAGAAGTTGCTCGCGACGCTCGACCGCTGCGAATTGCCGAGCGGACTGCTATCGACAAAGCGACGGCCGCGGCTTCAGCGGTGGAATTTGCCAAGGCCAAACACGACGAACTGGAACTGGCCTACAAAGCGGCCACCAATCGGCATCAGTCGACTGTGGAAGTTCACACGGGATTTCTGGCAGAGCAAAAAGCGAATGAGCTGCCGCTCAGGAAGGCTCGCGCGCTAGATGAAACGTTGTCGATCGTACAGGCTCAGTTCCAAAACGCCAGTAAGGATCTTGACGGTGCCAACGCGGCATTGAAGGTGGCTGAAGAGAATCTAAAAACCACCGTCGATGGTCGTAACTTTCGGCTGCAGGAACGGCAGGCTCTGGAACGCGACCGCGAACGTCTGAAGGCCTTTGCTCCGTTTGTTGCGGATTCCGCGCGGTGGCTGGATCGCATCGATGCGGCTATTACGGCGGCTCAGCAGGTTGTGGTCGCCAAAGTACATGCAGACTCGCTGTCGAAGGAACTCGCGGAACTGGATGAACGCCTGAAGCTGGCCGAACAATCGCGAACTCCTCTGCAGGAGGCGTTTGACTCCGCATCAACGGCGCTGGCAACCGCGATCGAAGCGGAAAAGAAATTCGACGTCGAACAACTTGCGACAGATCGAGCAAAGCTGGAATCCGCGAAGGGCGTGCTGACCGCGTTGTTTCGTCAGCTAAGAGATGCTCAGGTTCTTCGCGAACGCGTGAAGACTGATGAAGAATCGCTCGAGCAGCTTCAGGCGACTCAGGGATTTGATGCGACAGCGATCGAACAGATTCAGACAGTGGAGCTTCCGCACGCCGAGCTGGCGATTGAGGTCGCTAAGACGCAGCTGGAATTCATTCAGGCCGCCGTCGACGATCATGCAAAGCGACTGCGTCTGACTTTACAACACGACAAGGAATGTCCCGTCTGCGGATCGACCAGTCATCCGTACAGCCAGCATGCGCCGGAGCTGGAAGCGGTGGCAGTGAAGGCTGCGAAGAAGTCCTTGAAGGATCTCGAAAAGAAACGAGACGAAGCCATCAGCCGCGAATCACGCCTGCGTGGCTCCATGGAAACTCGGAAGGAACAGATCAACACGAAGGCGCTGGAACTTGCTGCCACTAAAGCAGAAGTGGTCGACATCGTCTTTGAGTCGCATGACCATCCCGAAGTCGCGGCTGTTCTGGCGATCGAGGAAGACGCACGTCTGGCTATCATGGAATCCCGGCTGCTGGAGATTAACGGAAAACTCCGCAGCATTGAGTCCGATGAACAGAAGTCGCGAAATGCCGCAAAGTTGACATCCGATTCTCGCAACGCCCTGCAAAGCTGTGACAGTGCACTGAAGGAATTGAACGACCGTCTGCATGAGCTGTCGTCTGCTCGCGGCATCCTGAATGAAACTCACAACGCCGCCGGGATGTCGCTGCGAAAGGCCGAAGAGCAACGTGTCGAAGCGGACAGTCGGCTGAACGATCTGTGGTCCGGCCTGCCTGCAGCGAAGCAGGAATTTGAATCGGACGCGGCCGCATTTCGCGATGCCTTTCAACGCTCGGCGACCGAATGTGGTGACATTGAAAAGCGAATCACGGATGTGACCAGTCTGATAAAGCAGGCTGATGCCGCCATTCGCCCGCTGGAGCAATCGGTTGCGGATGCAAAGAAGATTTTCGAAACATCTCAGACAACAATTGGGGACATTTCCAAAGACCGCGATGCGCGTCTGAAGGACCGTGCACAGCTCTTTGAAGGCCGCGCGGCGGATGTGGTTGAAGAGGAACTCAAGCATCGACTGACGGCTGCGGCAGAATCACTGGATAAGGCTGCCGCTGAAAAGACCGACGCCGATCGTCAGCAGGTCGCGGCGAATTCCGAGTTCGCAACCAGATCGCACGCGGCCGAGGAATCACGGGCCGCACAGGCGACTGCGGCGTCGGCCAGAGGAATCTGGCTGGAAGCGTTTATCTTTCGGACATCGAGACCGCTGACTCTGGATGAGCTGGATGCGATTCTGGCTCGTGATGAAGCCTGGATGCAGGCAGAGCACTTCGCTTTCAAGCAGTTGGACGACGCAGTCACCAACGCAGAAGGTGCGTGCGAGGTTTACGCGAAGCAGTTGCAGCAGCATATCAGTACTCAGCCCACACAGGAGGAAGAACCGACAATTCTCGCGACACTCCAGGCGATGAACGACGAGCTGAGCCAGGCAAAGAACGGCCTGAGCGCCGCACAGGCCGTGATCCTGAACGACAATACTCGTCGCGGTCAAAACCTGGATCTGATGGAGCAGATCAGACTGCAGGATGCCAAAGCCGATCCATGGAGAAAGCTGAATGATTTGATTGGTTCATCGGATGGTGCCAAGTTTCGGATGATCGCGCAAAGAAGGACACTCGATCTGCTGCTGGGTTATGCCAATCATCAGCTGAATCATCTGGCCGCGCGGTACCGGCTGGAACGAATTTCGGGGTCTCTGAACCTGATCGTGCTCGACTGCGACATGGGTGAGGAACGACGTTCAATTCATTCGCTGTCCGGCGGCGAGTCATTCCTCGTGTCGCTTGCTCTGGCGCTGGGACTCGCGTCACTGACCTCCAATCGTCTGCGGATTGAATCGTTGTTCATTGATGAAGGATTTGGAAGTCTGGATCGCGAGACTCTGGACATCGCGATGAGTGCCCTGATGCATCTGGAAGCCCAGGGCCGCAAGGTTGGCGTGATCTCCCATGTCACCGAGATGACGGATGCGATTCCCGTGCAGATCAAGGTCGTCAAGGGCCGTGGCGGTGCCTCAAGAATCGTGGTCCCGGGGGCCGCGCAGGAGACGGTTCCGGAGGCTGGGACTGCTGAGAATGCAGCCAGCACGGGTGAGCCATCAACAAACGAATCCGTCAACGAAATCGCCTCACGACTGCTGGCCATTCTGCAGCGTGAACGTGCACAGGGAAAAGACAAGGTATCGAGCAAATCTCTTCGCGATGAACTGGGCTGTGACCAGAAACTCTTCAAGGCCGCTCAAGCATTGCTGGCAGGTCAGATCGTCACTGACGGCCGCAGCCTGCGACTGAGCGAATGACCGTCGTCGTTACCTGCTCGCCATCGGCGGGCCGACTTTCTACATTGAACGCCTGGCATGCTAACCAGCCGCCGGTCACTTCCGCCTGCGGCGATCGTTCAAATCTTCAGGAGGCCCTGCCGTGAGTCCGATCCGCACGTTGTTGTTAACCGTCTTTGTGTGTTCGATGATTCAGTTCCACCCCGTGGCCGCTCAGGAAATTTCCGGGCCAACGGGAACCGCACCGCTGACGATCGAAGGCGATCTGGCCTCGCAGATGGTGGATGGCATCGATCGCTTCCTTTTGAAGGAGATTGAGACAACTGCTGCCACGCGGGCCGAACGCTTCAAAGTCGATACCTCTTCGCCGGAAGCCTATGAAGCATCGTTGAAGCCGCATCGGGAAAAGCTGGCAAAGTGCCTGGGCATCCGCGATGCTCGTCTGCCTTTCGATGCACCGGAGATCATTGTTCCGGTGGGTGGCGATTCTGTGATTGCTCAGTCGGAGAAGTTCACCGTGCAGGCCATTCGCTGGCCGGTGTTGAGTGATCCGTCGCCTCAGGGAGCCGGTCTTGCTTCGCTTTTTGGTGAAGGCCTGCTGCTGACGCCAAAGGGCGATGTTGTCGCAAATGTGATTGTGCTGCCGGATGCCGATCAGACTCCCGAACAAATGTGTGGGCTGGCGGAAGGCATTGCTGAGGAATCGCAGGTCGCTCGTCATCTTGCGGAAAGCGGTTGCCGCGTTGTTGTGCCAACATTGATCAGCCGTCATCGCGAAAAACGTCTCGGCCGAGCTGATCTGACGAATCGCGAGTATCTGCATCGCGCCGCCTTTGAACTGGGGCGAACTTTGGCTGGTTACGAAGTGCAGATGTCGCTCAGCATTGTGGACTGGTTCAGTGCTTCATCACCGAAAACTCCGACTGGAGTTTTTGGCTACGGCGAAGGCGGGATGCTGGCACTTTTTGCGGGCGGACTGGATACACGCATTCAGGTCACGTGTGTCAGCGGTTTCTTCGGGCCTCGCGACGAGAGCTGGAAGGAACCAATTGAGCGTAACTTCGCGGGATTGCTGCGAGACTTCGGAGCGCAAGAACTGGCAATGCTGATAGCACCGCGAGCACTTCTGATTGAAACGTCCCGTGGCCCGGAACTGACTCTGGCAGGCAACGGAGGCGGCCCGGCGGAACTCAAGTCGCCTGAACCGCTTGCAGCTAGGGAAGTGCTCGGAAAGGCAGCTGATTCTCTGAAAGGCCTCGGCGGAAAATTAAACGCAGTGGCCAGTCTCGGGGGCACATTCGGCACTAAAGATGTCCTTGATTCCCTGATGAAATCTCTCGGAGTGTCGAGCAAAAACTCCGCAGGCAAGGTGGCCGATCTGACGGCCAACAAGCCAGCCCTAGAGGCCGATCAGGCGGTTCGAGAAAATCGCCTTCTCAAACAAATCGACCGCCACAATCAGGCATTGCTTCGCGAGGGCCACTTTGTTCGCAAGGAGTTCATGTCTAAGCTCGATATGACGTCTGTCGAAGCGTATGAAAAGTCGGCGGAGCCTTATCGTGAGATCTTCCGCAAAGACGTCATCGGCGAGTTTGACCAGCCGTTGATGGAGTTCAATGCACGGTCACGCAAGTCCTGGGATACTGAAAAGTGGACGGGACACGAAGTTGTGTTGGATGTGTTCCCGGATGTGTTTGCGTACGGCGTGCTGTTGCTGCCGAAAGATCTGAAGCCCGGTGAAAAGCGTCCGGTCGTCGTCTGCCAGCACGGGCTTGAAGGGCGTCCGACCGATGTGTTCCTCGGCGACAATCCGGCGTATCACGACTTTGCTGCGAAGCTGTGCGAACGAGGATTCATCACGTTCTCACCGCAGAACCCGTACATCTTCACTGATCGTTTTCGAACGTTGCAACGCAAAGCGCAGCCGCTGGGCAAGTCGCTGTTTTCCATCATTGTGCCGCAGCATCAGCAGATCGTCAACTGGCTGAAGACGCAGCCCAACGTCGATGGTGATCGCATCGCGTTTTATGGTCTGAGCTACGGTGGCAAATCTGCCATGCGAATTCCGGCGCTAGTCACCGACTACTGCCTGTCGATTTGCTCGGCGGATTTCAATGAATGGGTTCTGAAGAACGCGAGCACTCGTGAAAACTTCAGTTACATGTGGACGGGCGAGTACGAAATTTTCGAATGGGATCTCGGCAGCACGTTCAACTACGCCGAGATGGCCGCGTTGATCTGCCCACGCCCATTCATGGTCGAACGAGGCCACTTCGACGGTGTCGGCGAAGATCACTGGGTCGGCTACGAATACGCCAAAATCCGCTACCTGTACGCCGCTCAACTGAAGATCGGCGACCAGACGGAGATCGAATGGTTCGTGGGGCCTCACACCATCAACGGCCAGGGCTCCTACAAGTTCCTCCACAAACACCTCGACTGGCCGGAACGGCCATAATCGTTGTTTGTTCCGACTTTTTTACAAGCTCGAAGCGCCAGCGAGTGGGCCGTTGGGCGCTCGTAGCCCACTCGCTGGCGCTTCGAGCTTGTATGAGTACTCATCTTAACATCAGAAGATTGAGGGATAATAAAATCACAGCCTCTCCGCGAACAAAACGGGTGCGAGAGTGCAACGCCTATGTGCGAAATCTCAGCCTGGAAGTTGCCCGGGTTGGATGCCTGTTAACATGAACCCCCGAGTCGAGCTCGGGGGCGTTTGTAGAGACACGACGTGGCGTTCGATAAAATGCACTGCCTCGGAACAAGCAACGACGATCAGGAACTTGGCCCTTTCTTCACGGGCGGGGCTGTGAGCGGATCTTCGGGCCAGGAGTGTTTGGGGTAACGTCGTTTGAGCTCTTTGCGAACGTCCTGATACGTGTTGGCCCAAAAACTGGCGAGGTCTTCCGTGATCTGTTGTGGTCTCATGTTGGGAGCCAGCAAGTGCAGCAGCACGGGAACTCGGCCACCGGCGATGCGAGGAGTTTGCTTCATGCCGAAGACTTCCTGAATACGAACAGCCAGCACCGGTGAACGTCCTGCTTCATAAGTCAGCCGCATCCGGCTTCCCGTGGGAACAGTGATGCGATCCGGGGCTTCACGCTCAATTGTCTGAAGGAGTGCGTAGTCCATTTTTGACTGCAGTGTGGTCAGCCAGGCCGCATTCTTCAGCTCAGAAAACGAGCGACGTCCATGACACAGCTCCTGCAGCACATCAAGCATCATGGAATCATCAACAGCCGGCAGGGGTAAATCGGGCATCCATTGTTTCAAACAGCGAACTCGGGCGAGAAAATTATTCAATGAGTCATCGTCGGACGGCATCACCACATTCAGCTGACTGCGAGCCGCCTCAAAGAGCACGTCTGCGGCTGCGTTTGGGTCGCTGATCGAGGTGGGCGTTTCTTCAAGGATCAGGTCATCGAACGCAACGCGGCGACGCGCCACAACCTGCTTCTGCGTGGGATGGAAAAAGAGTTCCTCGCCGCTGCGAACAGACGCCTGCGGCAACCACTCACGATGCACCTCGGAGGCTTGTCGCACCATCGCATCGGTGCCAGCCCCGTCGATATCCACACAAACAAACAACGGCGAATTCTGAACGGCCGATCGAGGCCCCAGCCGAACGCCGCGTCCGCCGACCATCAGGCCTTTGTCACCAGTGGCATCACGACGCTTTGCGACTCGATCGGGGAAGCCGGCGACGAGGGCGCGGAGGAGCGCTTCGTCGGGATCGGCCGTCTGATTTCGGCTCACGCCCAGTTCGTCGCGCAGGGAAGACGCAAGCTGCTTGGCCACCTGAGTCAGCGTCCGCACTGCATTGCGATTGATCTCACCACAGAGCGAATCCGGGCGGCCGGTTTGCAAAAAATCCTCGACGGCATGCAAGCGGTCAAGCACATCCGAGCGTGAACGATGGATGGCGGTCGTTCGCATCGGAGCGTTTCGTAAACCACGATCCGACGACGAGCCTCGCAGAAACGGATCACGCTCCGAAAGCATCGCGGCCATCAAGGCCGCTCGATCAGGCTGACCCAGACGATGGGCTTCCACCAGCAGCCGTCCAATGCGCGGCGACACCGGAAATCGGACCAGAGTCTTTCCGAGTGCAGTGACGCCAGAAGCATCAATTGCACCCAGCAGCCGCAGCAGCTTCACCGCATGTTCCACGGACGACGCAGGCGGAGCTTCGAACCAGGGAAATGCTGTGATGTCGGTTTCGCCCCAGGCGTAAAGACGCAAGACGGCGGACGACAAATCCACACGCAGCAATTCGGCCGCATCGAAATCGGGACGGCGACGATGTGATGCCTCTTCCCAGAGACGCAGACAGATTCCCGGCTGAGTTCGCCCGGCTCGCCCCGCTCTCTGGTCGGTGGATGCTTTCGACACGGGTGTCAGTTCCAGGCGATCCAGACCAATGTCCGCGTCGAACTGCATTTGCCGAGCCAGGCCCGTGTCGACCACGGCCGTCACACCTTCAATCGTGACCGAAGTCTCGGCAACATTGGTTGACAACACGACCTTCCGTTTGTCACATGGAGCAAGCACACGATCCTGATCTTCGGGCGACATATCGCCGAACAGAGTGAAGATTTCCAGATTGTGTCGGCGGGCAAGCGATTCCAGCTCCGCGCGAGTTCTCAGGATCTCACCTACGCCCGGAAGGAATGCGAGCACGTCGCCATCGGTCTGCTGCAGAACCGTTTCGATCCCACTGGTCGTCAGCTCGGAGATCTGCTGCCGTTCAACTCGTCGCAGATAATCAATTCGCACTGGGTACAGTCGGCCTTCACTTTCGACGATCGGACAGTTGCCGAGATATCTGGCGATATTTGTCGGGTCGAGTGTCGCGGACATCACGACGATCTTCAGTTCGGGTCGCACGGTCTGTTGCACTCGTCGCACCATCGCGAGTGCCAGATCGCTGTCGAGCCGTCGCTCATGAAACTCGTCGAAGATGACAACATCGATCCCATCCAGAAATGGGTCGTCCTGCAGTCGCCGCAGCAGAATGCCTTCGGTGACCACAAGAATGCGGGTGTCACGGCTCACCGATTCTTCAAAGCGAACTCGGTAGCCCACACTTTGCCCGACACGCTCATTAAATTCAAACGCCATTCGCCTTGCGGCTGTTCGTGCGGCGATGCGACGTGGTTCGAGCATCACAATTTGCCCGGTCGGAGCCAAACTTGCAGCAAGCAGGGCCGGAGGAACTCGTGTTGTCTTGCCCGCGCCGGCTGGCGCACGCAGCACGACACAATTGGCCGTTTGCAGAGCCGCAGTGAGTTCCGGAAGGACTTGATCAATGGGGAGCGAAGACAGCATTTTTAAACCAGAGATCTTTCACCAGATTGAGCGACGCAGCCAGAGATCAGTTCCTGATTACCAGTCCCCAAAGCCATAACCGTCCGGCGCGGTCCCGGTGCGGGGAATAATTTACAGAGCAGTCAGGAGACAGGAAAGCGTGGATAAGTCGCCAAGCCTCGCTGTAAACCATTCAGCAGCATGAGTTTACAGTGAACCTGTCCGGCTGGGTCCGCAACACAGATTCTCCGCAGTGAAAAGTTGCTTTCGGGCTGTACAAGGGGACAATAGGCAGACAAATCTCCGGATGAGATTGCTCACGGAGTTTTAGCGGCGGATTCTGATGTCGGAAAGTCCCTCGGACTTGAAGTCACTCTCTCTTCCGTTTTACGAAACATGTCGGATCGATTCGCCGGGCTTCGCAGGACCTTTCCGTTGAGCAACAGAAACTTCAGTGGCGGCCGCATCATTGGCTGCTCCGCACTTGCGCTGACGCTGGCGTGCCTCTGTCCATGCAGTTCACCAGCCGTTGCGGACGAGATCATTCTGGAAGACTCCGATGTAAATGCTGGGGTGGTGGTCAGTCCGTCAATTGTTCCTGCCAGTCAGCCGCCGATGGCCGTGCCGTCTGGCGACCCGGCGGTTCCATCACCCATGCCTGCATCCCCACTCGGTACAGCACCTGCAAATGGCGAAGCGGCAAATCAGGCGTCCGTTAAACGCCCTGCGGCGGACAAATATGTTCCGCAGTCCATCGACATGGAGATCCGTACGAATCCTGATGGCAAGGTGGCGTTCAATATCAAAGGGCAGCCGTGGGAGCCCGTTTTGCAATGGCTGGCGGATGCATCCGCCTTGTCGCTCGACTGGCAGGAATTGCCCGGGGATTCCCTGAATCTCATCACCAGTCGCGAATACGCCATGGAAGAAGCTCGCGACCTGATTAATCGCCATCTGCTGAGCCGCGGCTTTACGATGATTGTCAACGGCGAGATCATGTCGATCGTCCGGACAAAGGAACTGAATCCAGCCATGGTTCAGCGAGTGACGCCCGAAAAGCTGTCTTCATTGCCTGATCACACCATGTGCAAAGTGTCGTTCAATCTGGACTGGCTAATCGCCGACGAGGCCGTGGAAGAACTCAAACCGATGCTGAGCGCCGCTGGGCAGATTCATAAGCTCAGCCGCACGAACCGTCTGGAGATTGTGGATACCGCCGTCAGCCTGCGACAGATCTGGGAGTTGATTGAGTCTGAGCAATCCGGTGATGGCGAAGAACAGTTGGTGCGCGCGTTTCGGCTGGAGAACCGGCGAGCGGAAGACGTCATTCGCATGCTGCGGGACCTTTTGAAACTGCAGGATTCCGGGGCAGGCGGCGGCACCGACGCCGCGGTGATGGACCCCAACATGGGCATGCAGATGATGCAGCAGGCTCAACAAATGCAGCAGATGCAAATGCAGATGCAGCAGGCGGCGGCTCAGGCAGGAACCCCTGGAGGAGCGGGACCGAAAGCCAAAGTGGAAACGCGTCTGGTGCTGAATCAGCGGGAAAACATGATCCTCGCACAGGCGGCCCCCGATCAGATGGCCGTGATCGAAAGGGCAATCGAACAGATCGATGTACCCGGAGACAACGGTCGATCGCTGTTGCAGAATCTCAACCGCATGAAAGTTTATCGGCTGGAATCCGTGGAGCCTCAGGTGCTGGCCGATCTGCTGCAGCAGTTGGGCGATCTGGATCCAGGCACTGTTCTGAAAGTCGACAAGCAGAAGCGATCCATTATCGCCTGGGCAACGCTCGCCGATCATCTGACAATCACTACGCTTGTGGAAAAGCTGGACCAGTCGTCGCGTAAGATCGAAGTGATAGCGTTGAAGCGGCTCGATGCGGAATACGTGGCCGGTACCATTCGATTGCTCATGGGCAATGGTGAAGAAAAGCAAGAGGCGAATCCCTTTGCTCAGCGATACGGCTACTTCGATTCTGGGCAGATGAATCAGCAGACTCCAAAGGAGCCCTCCTTCAAGGTCGAAGCCGATACCGAAAACAACCGCCTGCTGGTCAACGCGAATGCGATTGAAATGGATGAAATCCGCGATCTGCTGATCAAGCTGGGCGAACTTCCTGACCCCAACGCTGCAAACGACGGTATTCGCGTATTCGATCTGAATCCGGATGAGGACCTGAAGCTGTTTCGCCAGCAGCTGGAACGGTACTGGCGACGCGGCAACCAACTGCAGTTTGATCTGCCAGATCGACAGGCCCCTTCTGATTCCGCACCGACTCGACTTGAATCCACTCAGCCTGAATCCACAGCTCCCGATGCAACACAAGAGAAGAAGCCGGATGCCATTGAACAGGACAACGCAGCACCCTCCGCGGCTACAGAAAATGGCGGGTTCGGCCCTGCAGGAACGGGCGTGATGGTGAGATCGCGTCGAGCCCCAGCCCCAGCGGCACCAAGTGACGATTTCGATCAGTTGCTGGCGGCTCATCAGGCAGCTCGAAAAGCAATCCCCATTGATCGAGCAACTATCCTCACGCAACTCACCGATGAAAATGCCGCCTCAGCGTCCCCAGCAGAGAACGGTGCGTCAGATAATGATGGCTCGGAAGAAGTGGCTGCAGAGAGCACGGCTGCAGAAGACGGGGCTCCAGTGACCCCCCCGGCCGAAGCACCGGCAGCCGAAGAAACGCCGGATCCTCGCATCAGTCGCAGCCTGATTGAAAAGTTGCGAATGCAACTTCGCAATGGGTCTCTCGATGAAAATTCCGAGATGCCGGCAGACAAAGAGGCTGGACCAACGGAAGGCGAAGACGCTGAACCGAGGGCAGAGACCGTCGCGACCGACGGGCAATCGTCACCCATCCGAATCTCCATGACCCCTGATGGAAAGCTCATCGTCAGCGGCAGTGATCCGCAGGCGCTTGCTGAAATCGAAGAACTGATTATGCAGGTCGTGACACCTCGCCGCAGCTTCAAGGTGTTTCGGCTGAACTATGCAACGCCTTCCTGGGTGACGCTCAATCTGAAGGACTTCTTCAAGGCAGAAGAAGAAACGAAGAGCACCATGGAATACAGCCCGTACTTCGGCATGATGCCGGCGGAAAAGAAAATGAAAGGCAATCGAACGCTTTCCAAACGGCGACAGCCGCAGTTCATCTCGGACAACTTCACCAGCACGATTCTTGTGCGGGACGCAGACGCTAAACAGCTGCAGACCATTGAAGACCTGATCGCCATTTACGACGTGCCTGAACCGTCCGACACTCGGTCCATGCGAGTCACCACGATCTTTCGCCTGGAAAATGCCAAAGCAGCATCGGTCGCTGCGGCGATTAAGGACGTGTTCCGTGACCTGCTGAGTTCCAACGACAAAGCCCTGGAGAAGGATGACAAAGGTCAGCAGCGTCAGGGCAGCGGCGGGCTTGTCACATTTCTGCCAGGTGCCGCAGCAAAGGCAGGCGAAAGCGAAGAAGAGCCGATCCGGTTCAAAGGTCTGTTGTCGATTGGAATCGATGAATCCTCCAACACCCTGATTGTGTCCTCCGCAGGAACATTGATGGAGACCATTGGGGAGATGATTGAATCGCTGGACGAAGCGGCCGATTCTTCCTCCGTCGTTCAGGTCGTCAAAGTGGATCGATCAGTGGACCTCGCCCTGATCCAGGAACGTCTCATGGAACTAATGAAGACCCCACAGCCACAACAAGGCCAGCAGCCCGGACAGCCCGGACAACCGGTCCCCGGCCAGCCAACAGCACCCGATGTTCAATCAGACGGAGAAGCGGTTGTTCCTGATGGCAACTGAGCGATCACTTTCTATTACAGTCGCCCGATAGGTCCGCGATGGTCTGGCTCACATAGGCTGCCGTTTCAGTTCGCAGTCCGAGAATCATAAATCACTTTTCCTTGAAACGTTTGACGCGGCTAAATGGTTGGTCCGGTCAGCACCGCAAGACAGGCTGCGGCAGCGGTGGCAACGTTCAGTGAAGGAACAGGCCCCAGCGGCGGCATGGAAATCAGCTGATCGCAACGTTCACGAGTCAGTCGGCGCAGGCCGGTTCCTTCATTGCCAAGGACCAGCATCCAGTTGCGATCCCGATCCACCTTGTAAATGGAAGACTCGGCCCGTTCGCAGGTGCCCAAAACCCAGATCTGATTTTCCTGAGCTTTCTCCATGGCCTGAGCCAGATTGGCAACGACGGCAAATGGAACATGCTCAGCACCTCCGGCCGACACGTCGCACACCGTCGCATTGACCGACGCACTGCGGTCTTTGGTGAGGATGATTCCACGCACGCCAAAGAATCCGGCCAGCCGAAACAAGGCTCCCAGATTCTGCGGGTCCTGGACCTGGTCCAGAGCCAGCCATAATCCGCGAGAACCTTCGCCAGCATTCCAGAGAATTTCCAATGGCAACGGAGAAGGCGGTTCCACGGTCGCAGAGCCCGCTCCTGTACGTTCGGTATCGCGTCCCCCTTTGCCGCCTCCACGTTGCTCGGGCGGACCCACGCGAACAGGGACTTTGTGCCGCTGAGCCAGCTCGATCACGGTGTCCCACGCGTCGCCAGGATTTTCTGAGTGGACTCGGACCAGCTTCACGGCCTTCGGACGGACCTGCAGAGCGGCGAGGATACTGTGAGGATTGCGAAGTTCCAGCATTGTGTTCTGTCGACGGCTTGGGGACGAGACGATCGAGACCGTCTGCAGAAAAATAACACGGACGCCACTTCGGACGACCCGGGACTCGCCATTCTTCACTTTGAAGACCATGGCCAGTGACTCCGGAGTGGCTGTGATTCATTGTCCATCACTCGTCCGATCGCAAAAAGAGTTCCCCTACAAGCTCGAAGCGCCAGCGAGTGGGCTGCCAGCGCCCCGTGGCCCACTCGCTGGCGCTTCGAGCTTGTATAAACTCACAGGCCTGGAGCGTACAGGCGCGCTCCGCGGCATTCCATCAGCAGGCCGTTTGAAAGTCACAGGAAATCAATGTGGGGAAGGGTTTCTCATCGGCCGTAGGCACTCTTTGCCGCTTCCATCACGCTGGCAAGCGTCACCGGCACGCCGCCCTGACGCTTACTTTCATCGGCTGCTTCAATGAACGCGAAGATCTCAATCATTTCGTCTTCGCTGATCGGCGACTGACGTGTTTTGGAAAATTTTGCGATCGCAATCACCAATCCCTGATAATCGGCCGGCAGAGAAATCTGCTGCTGCGATTTGATTCCAAAGATCGACGCACCGAAGCCGGTCTTGTGAGTGTGTTCACGGATGCCCCGATAAGTGCCGATGCGTCCATTCTTCCACAGCCCCGTCACCTGTTCGCTTTTATCCGTCTGCAGTCGAGTCACCGAAATGCAGCCTGGGCCCATCACGGTATATAGCGTTTCGATTCCATGCACGCCGTACCATGCAAGATCCGCATGCCCCACGCCAGCTCGTGACTGACCAAAGCTGTCGCAGCCGATGACTTCGCCCAGAACGTCACTGGCCTTCAACTCCTGCAGCTCCTTCTGATATCGCAGGGCCGAAGCGGAGAACCACGGAGTCTTGTATTGCTGCGCCAGCTTTTGAATCTGCAAAGCATCGGCCAGATTGTGAGCCAGGGGCTTATCAATGAAAACCGGCTTGCCCGCTTTCAGCACGGGTTCAACCTGTTCCAGATGCTGACTGCCGTCGACACTGCCAAGAACGACAGCATCGACCATCGGCAGTAACGCTTCGATTGAGTCGACAATTTCCACGCCCAGGGTCCGCATCTTTTCGGTGTAGCCTTGCACGCGATCCCGACTGAGCGGAAAATCCGGATTTCCACCCGGAAACGCGGCGACGATCTTCACGCCCGCAAGATCACCGGTGTTGCCGTCGCGATGCAGCAGTTCGGTGAAGGCTATGCAGTGAGAAGAATCGAGCCCGATGAATCCGACTCGAACAACGCCGCTCGGCTCATCTGCATGGATATTCGCCATCAAAGCCATCCCCGAAAAAAACAATCCTAAAAACAAAACGCACCATCATCAATCCCCCCCCCCCCCAAAAAAAAGGCGAGCGGCTGGGCGTCAGCCCAATGGCACTCGCTTTGTGATTAAAGTAGCCGTCACTCTCTGAGTGACGAATGCCAATGGCCGCGTTTTGCGGCCAGCCTCACTCGGAGAGTGAGGTCTACTTTGTTAAATCGACTACCATTAGACGTCAGCCCTCCGTCGCCCAATGGTACTCGAATTGCGATTATAGTAGCCATCACTCTCCGAGTGATGAATGCCATGGGCCGCGTATTGCGGCCTTCGTCACTCAGAGAGTGACCTCTACTTTGTCAAATCGAGTGCCGTTGAGCAAACGCCCAGCCGCGAGAGATTTTGGGCCATGTTTCGACGCCGGAAATTGAACGGCTATCATCCCTGAAGAGACTCAACCGTTTTACAGCAGTATTTCTGCCGCAATGCCGTTGGCCCATTCACTTTCACCAGAAAATCAGAAACCATGAAGATCGATTCTGTCGATTTCTACTACCTCTCCATGCCGCAAGTTCTGGACATCGGCGACGGTAGCCAGGATGCGTTGCTGGTTCGTATTGCTGCCGGTGAACACGTGGGTTGGGGTGAGTGCGAGGCGGCTCCGCTGGTTTCGATTGCCAGCTTGATTTGTCCGATGTCACACAGCGCCTGCAAGCCGGTGATCGCTTCTGTCGTGGGTCAGGAATTCAATGACGTCAGCGACATCCGCAGAATCGGAGACCTGGTCCGCGCCAACAGTCTCGACCTGTTGCAGGCCGACCACACGCTGTCGGGAATCGACATCGCGTTGTGGGATTTGCTGGGTCGTCGACTGAATGAGCCCGTCTGGAAGCTGCTCGGATACAAATCGAGCTTCGCTAAAACGCCCTACGCTTCAGTGCTGTTTGGTAATACCGCCGCGGAGACACTCAGCAAAGCGAAGTCCATTGCCGCTCAAGGTTTTCGAGCGGCCAAGTTTGGCTGGGGACCTTTTGGATTATCCACCGTCGAAGCCGATTGTGATCAGCTGGCAGCAGCGCGAGAAGGATTTGGCAAAGACGGAATTCTTTTGGTTGATGCGGGAACCGTCTGGAACACCAATCTGGACGCTGCACTCGCTCGAGTGAAGATGCTTCAGGAAGTGCGAGCCACGTGGCTGGAAGAGCCGTTTGTTTCGGGCGCTCTTTCAGAATATCACGCCTTGTCCCTGGAAAGCGGTCAGGTTGGGATGGCGGGCGGAGAAGGCTGTCACAATTTTCACATGGCCAAACACATGGTCGACTACGCTGGCCTGAAGTATGTGCAGATTGACGCGGGCCGAATCGGCGGCATCACGATTGCCAAAGACGTCGCCGACTATGCTGTGGTTAAAGGAGTCACCTACGTCAATCACACATTCACATCCAACCTCGCTCTATCAGCTTCACTGCAACCGTTTGCCGGACTTGAGTCGCATACGATTTGTGAATTCCCCACAGAACTCAAGTCGCTGGCCCGAGCAATGTCGAAGAATCACATTGCTCCGGATCCAAACGGACTCCTGCACGTCCCCGATGCTCCCGGCCTCGGCATCGAACCTGATTTCGAAGGCATCGCTCCGTACCTCGTGGACGTTGAAATCCGGGTGCGAGGCAAACAGATCTATACAACACCCGAACTGCGATAGTCGTGCTCCGACTAAAACCGAATTGCACTGATTTTGTAGCGGAACGCGTTAAGCGTTTCGGTCTTCTGCCTGCACAGCCAGCATCCCGAAAGCCTCGGCAGATTCCGCTACAAAGACTCACCTGTTGTGCGTGGGTCCCTGTTGTGCGTGGGTCTCCTGACCCCGCACTTGTTGAAAATGGTATTTCCCCGGAGCCCCTTTCGGCAGCGTCATTGAGGCTCGTCGATTTTTTCAAAGGAACTGCAGTATGGCTGTCACACACACGAATCGCCGAGGCGCTATGTACCACTTGTTGCAAGGCACGACAAAGACCGGTAAGCCCAAGTATTTTGTGTCGAAAAAGCCTGGGCCAAATACGGTTGATGTGATCCCTGAGGGGTACGAACTGTTCGAGAGTCCAATCGATGCCGTTGTTCACGTGCGAAAGATTCGTCCGACCAGCATTCTTCCCGAAGAACTCGACGAGACGATTCGAATCATCGGTAAGGTGACCGGCAAAAAGATATTCTATGTCTTACGTGAAAGCGATGCTCTGGTCGTCTACTGGCCAGATCGCGATCCTGAAGCTGTATCGAAAGTGTTTTCGCGGATCTTCGGTGCTTCGCTACACGCCAATTCCCATGACGACACTTCCATCGATCCCGGCGTGATGATGTTCATGCAAACGACGGCGGTTTTGAAGTTTGTCCTGAGTAACGAAAAGAAACGAACGTTTGGCGCAGAACGGATGTGTTTCCGTGGCGAAGGATTCTGGTTGCCGTGTTCGAAATCAACGCCGTTGCCAGCACTTGTCGAATCTTTTTGCAGCCATCTCGGCCAGGAAAGTTTCTACGAAATTGGATTGTGAACAGACTGCTTCCGTTCTCCGATGAATCTGCCGAGAATCGAACACGTAAATGCGAGAAAGGTCGAAAGTACAATGATCACTGGTGACTGTCCCGGAACGATCGTAGCCGACTTCGAAACGTTGATAGATTTCGTCGCCAGTGGAGTTCGTTCCACCGGGAAGTATCATCTGCTGCCGATGGCACGGCTGAACGAACTCGACGAACGAATGACCACGCCATTGCGTCCTAAACTGCAACGGCCGCAACAAAGATCGTTTCCTCATCTCAACGGCCTGTACCTCTTGTTGCGCGCGACTCAGATCGGAGTTCCGGGCGGACAAGGCAAGACGAGTGGTAAACTGATCCTCGATCCGTTTATGTGTGAGCAATGGGCACAATTCAACCCAACCGAGAAATATTGCAATTTGCTTGAGGCATGGTTACGAGTCAGTTCCTGGCAATCGATCGGCGGGCATGGCTCGGGCTGGGCAAGTGGTCCGACAATGCTGGCACGCGATGTGTGGAACGACATTCCTAAGGAAGGTCGTCACTTTTCAAAAAAGCAACAGGGAGACAAAGGCATTCTTAACAGCGAGCAGCGGGCCGCGACGCTGGCGCTGCTTGAACTGTTTGGATTCATGACAGTGGAACGAGTAGAGCCATCGGAAGGCAGAGGCTGGACTATCGCAAAGATCGACCACACCCGATTTGGTGACGAAGTGCTGACGATGATCGTCGTCGGGTATGAGGCACTTTATTTTTCGCAGAAGCAATCAGATCTCGACTTCGGTGCCTGGCAAGAAGCATTGCAGCCAATCTTTCCGCAGTGGGTCAACAATCTGAAATTCCCGGAGCCGGAATTTCGTGACGGGATTTATTACTTCAAAGTCTCACTTGGTAAACCGTGGCGACGCATCGCCATCGCAGCCGATTGTTCGCTGGATGAACTGGCTCAGTGCATTATTTCAGCTTTCGATTTCGACGGCGATCACCTTTACACATTTCGGATACCGCAGGCAGACGGCACCACTCTGTCGGTAGAACATTCCTATGTCCGCGATGCTGATCTGCACACCGACGAAATCGCCGTCGGCTATCTGGATCTCGAGATCGGCCAGTCGATGCCGTTTGTGTACGACTTCGGCGCAAACTGGGTATTCACAGTGAAGCTGGAACAAGTCAAACCTCCCGACCCGGAAATATCGCTCCCCATCATCGTCGAATCCCACGGCAAAGCACCGGCGGAATACGATGACGAGTGGTAGCGTGATCAATTGGATTGGATTGTGGGACATTCTACTTGTCGACGCATATGAGAACATTTTCCTATGATCAACTATCGGACTAATGCAACACCGACAAGGACACTGGCAAACAACAGGAGATTCAGGGCGATGACAAGGTCCATCGAACGCCTCGCCCGTCGAGGTTTCATTCAGCTGGGTGGAACCGGCTATCCGCGTGGCTGCTTGCGGGCTCACTGGATCATGCGGTCAAAAACTAAACCAAAAACTAAACATTGTCGGAGCCATCAGTCGATTTAAACAGGAATGAGCCCGAGTTCAGAGGTGCCCCGCAGTACAGGCATTGACGACGGTTCGCCGCGTTCGGTCGATGGCAGTTTGGGCAGCCGGCTACGGAGGGACGAAACTGGCCATCCAGTCGCCCATCACGCAGGTCGATCTCGGCGAGCTTTGAGTCTATCTCGTGCTCAGTCAGTTTCAGTTTATCTCGCAGGATTTCAGCCATCGCCATTGCTGCCAATGTGAGCCGTTCACACTGCTTCTCCAGCACATCAACTCTTCGTCGTAGTTCTCCAGCGTCTGCCTGAGCGTCCCGCGCGGAAAACTTCGCATCCGCCGCGTTCCGGTTGGATTGCTCAATGCGGCTTGTTTGAAAAAGTTCCCACAGCACGATCGGTCTCCTTGTGAGTGACATGTTCTTGATATCGCAGTCGCGGTGAATCGAGACCTTGCGGTCGGTGCACGTGGCTCGGTCGGAGACCGGCCACAACGAGCTCGGTCAGGACCGGCCACAACGGCAGGGCGACTTCCGCTTCGCTTCGTCATCGAAAACTGAGCTGCGGCATACCTTTAGTGTGAACATCCGCCGCCTACGTTTTCGAAAAAGTCGTGGCCTTTGTCGTCGACCAGAATGAAGGCCGGGAAGTCGACTACGTCGATTTTCCAGATGGCTTCCATCCCCAGCTCAGGGAACTCGACCACTTCGACGTGGCGAATATTTTCCTTGGCCAGAATCGCCGCCGGGCCGCCGATGCTGCCCAGATAAAAGCCGCCGTGCTTGTGGCAGGATTCCGTCACCTGCTTGCCTCGATTGCCCTTGGCGATCATCACCATGCTGCCGCCAGCCGACTGAAACAGGTCGACATAAGAATCCATGCGGCCGGCCGTTGTCGGTCCGAAGGAACCACTCGCATAACCTTCCGGCTTCTTCGCAGGTCCCGCGTAATAAACCGGATGCTGCTTGAAGTAGTCAGGCAGCGGCTGGCCTGCATCGAGCCGTTCCTTCAGCTTGGCATGCGCAATATCACGAGCCACCACAATCGGGCCGGACAACAGCAGACGCGTCGTTACCGGATACTGGCTAAGATCGTCAAGAATCGCTTTCATCGGCCGATTCAAATCAATCCGTACCGCGCTGTCGTCCTTGCGGTGACGCAACGCTTCCGGGATGTACTTCAGAGGCTCAAACTCCAGCTGCTCCAGATAGACGCCGCTTCTTGTGATCTTACCCTTCGCCTGGCGATCCGCACTGCACGACACGCCGATGCCGATCGGCAACGATGCTCCGTGACGTGGCAGGCGAATGACGCGAACGTCGAGTGCAAAGTATTTGCCGCCGAATTGAGCGCCGATGCCGGTCTTGCGAGCCGCCTCAAGCAGTTGTGCTTCCAGCTCCACATCTCGAAACGCGCGGCCATTCGCATTGCCCGTTGTCGGCAGATGATCCAGATATTTTGTGGAAGCCAGCTTGACGGTTTTCATCGTTGCTTCGGCTGAAGTTCCTCCAATCACGAATGCCAGGTGATACGGCGGACAGGCGGCTGTTCCAAGACTCACCATTTTGGTCGTGAGATATTCGACGAGTGATTTTGAATTCAGGATGGCGCGAGTTTCCTGAAACAGAAACGACTTGTTGGCCGAACCGCCGCCCTTGGCAACGAACAAAAACTTATAGTCGTCGCCATCCACCGACATCAGATCCAGCTGAGCCGGGAGGTTGGTGTTGGTGTTCTTTTCATCCCACATGTTGATCGCGGCATTCTGCGAATATCGCAGATTGTTTTCTGTGTACGCGTCGTAAACGCCGCGTGACAGAGCCGCTTCATCGCCGGTTGACCACACTGCGTGGCCTTTCTTGCCCAGAATCGTGGCTGTGCCCGTGTCCTGGCAAAACGGGAGGACTCCCGCGCTGGAGACATCGGCATTCTTCAGCATCGTGAGCGCAACCATGCGATCGTTGTCGGACGCGTCCGGGTCATCCAGAATTGCGGCCACCTGTTTCAGATGAGCAGGTCGCAGAAAGAAGTTGATGTCATGAAATGCCTGAGAACTCAGTAACGTCAAAGCCTGAGGATCGATGCATAACATCTCCTGACCTTCAAACTGTTTCACCTGCACATGGTCGCTGGTGAGCAGTCGATACTGGGTGTCGTCAGTTCCGAGATTGAGCAGTGGTTCGTAGATAAATGGAGCGGTTGGCACAAACAGTTCCAGTATGTTTTGAATCAGTAAATAAGAGGCAGATGCGTCATGCCGAGTAAAGATTCAGATTGAGAACGTCAGCATACTTCGCGAAGTCATTGTCATCCGCAAATAGCGAGTAGTTCCTTCGAACTGCAAAGGCACAAATCAGGATGTCAATCGCTGTGGCAGCCACACCTCTGGCACGACAACGGTTGGAACATCGGGCAGCTTCTTCGTAGTCTTCAATTTCAATATCTTCGTCCGAAAAGTTTTGAAGCTCCTGCCGCAAGCGTTCAAACACTGCGACGCTCCGTATGCCAGACAGCAATTCCTGTCTGACTGGTCCCAGGAGTACTACTTTATCATCACGAATCAAATCTTTTAGGCGTGTGACTGAAGACTGCTGGGTATGAGACAACCGATCTTGTTCTCTTCGAAGAGCCAAAGACCAGATGCTTGTATCGACCACGATCTTCAAGTCGTCCTCCCATGTCGCTCTGTTTTGTAATCATAGGCTGGATCAAAATCGATTGTTCCAAACAAGTCCACAATTTTCATGCGACGATGTCGGCTGATGTATTCACGAAGTGCTGCGTCAACTGCAGCTTCGCGAGTTGAATGTTCACCAAGCAGACAAGCTTCTTCCAGCAGTGCATCATCAACAGGAATCTTTTGGATCATCTAAGGATTAGTCTTTCATAAATGGTTTACAACTCGCTGATGACTTCTGGCTATGGCCCTACTTCGCCTCTTCCGGCGGCAGAGTTCTGATGCGAACATTTTTCAGACGTCCGGTCGTCGCATAGGTCGAAAATCCAAATGGCTTGGAGCGATCGACTTCGAAACGCGTCCCGATCTTCATATCGGTCGTGTCGACATCCACAATTTGCTTGTCGTCCAGCCACGCGCTCAGATGGTTATCACGCACGACAACTCTAACTTTGTACCACTTGCCTTTTTCGAACGCCTGATAACTGGTCGTTTCATTCTCTGACGCATCCATGCCATTCAGACTGGAGATTCCGCACACACCACCGCCCCAGCCGCCGACGATCAAGGAGCAATGACTTTCCTTCACCGGAAACGTCAGACCGGCAAAAAAGTCGCTACCGGCAGCGCGCTGCGCTTCAAACTGGATTTCATAGTTGGACTTTGGGATTTCCTGCTCAGTATGAATGCCAGACAGATCGGCTCCCTGGCTGATCACCACTTCACCATTTTCGATGAACACTTCGCCTTCGCCACCGAAGTTTGTGATTTTCCAGCCTTCCAGATCTTTGCCATTAAAGAGTGGCCTCCAGCCGTCCTTGTCGGCCTTAGTGGTGTTTTGTGTGGCTGCAGGCTTCTCTTCGGTTTTGTTCGCCTCTGCTTTCTTCGCATCGGCCTTCTTATCGTCACTCGCGGCAACAGCGGTCACCGAAATGATGAGACCCAGCAGGCAGGCGGACAACGAGACCGTCGGAAACAGGAAGGCGTTCGTACGACTTAGACACGGAAACGGCAGACTCATAGACGGTCACTCCTGAAAATGGGTTCCGACGCATTCGAAGCCCGGTAAGAATTCAATGCCGAAGATCCTCGCAACAAGTTGGACAAAGCAACTCTCGCTGATAAGTTCTCCGTTCGCCCCAACAGAATAAACAGGATCCTCCGGTCGAACAGCGCTGCAATCGTATTTTTCGGGAAAGAAGACTGATGCGAATCCCTTCGCTGTCCCCGCCATTCTCGCCATCGCCATTGCATTTCCTTCTCAGGCGCAGGAAAACCTGACGCGGACTGCCGAAAATCGCCGATCAACCCTGCCGGAAGACAGGCTCGGCGGTAGGATCATCGCAGTCGCTTCCGCAAAAGCCATTCGGAATACACTGAACATTTAGGCAGTATCACGATGACGATCTCAATGACCGACTACTTCCGGACTCGCGAGTCTGACCGGAAGAAGGAAACTCGTTACATCAATGTCATCAACAAGGACAACTGCACGTCCTGCAACGCGTGCGCGACGGTGTGCCCGGTTGACTGCATCTATGAAGTTGTCAGCCCGATTCCTTCTGAGAGCTACCATCAGATCGATACCAGCCGCTGCATCGGCTGCCAAATGTGTTATCGCTCGCCCAACGACAGCAGTGAATTCTACCAGCTGACGATTTGTCCCTGGAATGCGATCGACATGCTTCACAATCCCAATGTGAAGCCCGACGATCAGTCGGTGATGGAACCTTACTACCGCGGCACGGGCACAAAGATGCCGTGGCCAAAGTTGGAAGAGTACAGCTACCAGCTGTTTCTGGACGGCGAGGTCTTCCTGCCAGCCGCTGAAGAATCGCTCCACAAATACTTCCACATCCTGCAGGAAGAGGCGTGGATGTACAGCGAAGAAGACAACATCCGCATCGTGCGAGCAGAATCAGAAACCGGCGAAGGCTTCGTTCGCTTTCGAGCCACCGAAGAAGGCCGCGATCTTCTCGACTGCATGTTCCGCAATTACAAACGGATCTTTATGGACTGATCTCCATAGTTGTTATTCGCTCCCGCAAACTCACCTGCGATTGATTCAACAGGCCGCCATCAAGTCCTTCTCCCCCGCGACACAACCTGAGCCACTTCATCTCAGCCTCATAACTATCGACGAACCCAAGATCGCTGGATTCCAATTGAGACTGAAGTGTGGCCCGTCTTTTTATCGCCATCGATTTTCCGGATGAGATTAAAACGGCGCTGCAACAATGCCAGCCCCTGCCGCAACCCGGCCTTCGCAACACTCGGCGAGACCAGCTGCATCTGACTTTGCACTTCCTCGGTGAGTCCTCCGTGGAACCTGTTTCCACCGCTTTGCAGTCAGTACGCACCGATCCATTCTCTCTGAGAATTGAGGGTGTGGGATGTTTCGAAAGCAAAGACCGCGGTTCAATCCTCTGGGCCGGAATCGGGCCGAGCTATGAACTCACTAGCCTGCATCAGGTCGTATCGCTCGCACTGGCGCCCACCGGTTTTCGTGCCGAGACACGGCCGTACTCACCCCACGTCACGCTGGTTCGATGTGAACCGCGCGTCTCATTTGAAGTGATCCAGACTTTTTTGGCTCAGCATGCCGGCCTGTCATTGCCGCCCTTTCATGTCGATCATTTCAGCCTGTATTCCAGCATTTTGACAACCACGGGCCCGAGATATACCCGCCAGTTGTCCGTAGCGATGGAGTGAGCGGTAGCGCCGTCAGCTGCTTCAATCGGGCGTGTTCCCGGGGAAATCGGCAATCACGTCATCCGAGGCTTGCCAAGGGGGCTCATGAGCTGAATAATCCGCCCCTTGCGTTTTGCTTCGCGAAAATCGGGGTCGAAACGCTGTCTCCAATCGCGGCGGGTCCAGCCTAACCGGGTCAGGTCCGAGAGGAAGCAGCCCTGCGGTCACGGTACTCGGGTGCGTGCGGAGACAGCGTTTTGCCCCTGTTTCATTGGCCCCTCGATCTGCGCCCGCTAATGTCAGCCGCCCCGCAACTCCCACGGAACCTGGCCGCACTCAATCAACGTGATTGCCACCCCTCCACCTTCCTGCTAAACTCCTGCACATTCGGGAATTAGCGCAGTCTGGCTAGCGCGCTTGGCTGGGGGCCAAGAGGTCGCAGGTTCAAATCCTGTATTCCCGATTTTGCTCTAAAACAGCATTCCGAATCGTGTTTAACGATACCTGAGGGTGTTCCTCAGTGCGGCGAAAACTCTGCTTCAATCGTGGAAGTTCTTCCACGAAATGAAAAGGACTCCCGCACATGGCACGAAAAGCGAATGTTTTTCCATCGTATCTTCTCCATAAGCAAAGCGGACAAGCACGCGTCCGAATCCAAGGGAAAGATTATCTTCTGGGCGAGTTTGGTTCTGAGGCGTCCCGAATTGCTTACGGTGAACTGATTGCGAAGCACGCTGGAGGCATCCAGATTGATCCGCTTTCCGGGTCCAATCGTGGAAGTCTTCCACGAAATGAATCGGCAGACGATGGAACCGGTCTGACCGTCCACGAACTGGTGTTGGCCTTCAAATGTCACGCCGACGGGCACTACGTTAAGAATGGCGAACCGACGTCTGAGATTCACTGCCTTAAAGCTGCAGCGCGTCCCTTGGTCGATCTGTACGGGTTTACGGCCGTGGATTCGTTCGGCCCGATGATGTTGAAGGCAGTGCGACAGAAGTATGTGGAAGCTGGCTGGGTTCGCGAATCCTGTAACAAAGGCGTCAACCGCATTCGGCTTGTCTTCAAGTGGGGTGTCGAGAACGAAATGGTTCATCCGACAACGCTCCAGAAGCTGCAGGCCGTCGCCGCACTACTGAAAGGCAGGACGGAGGCACACGACAACCCTCCTCGCAGTGCTGTCGACGATAGTCGTATCGAGATCGTCAAGAAGCTGGTTCGTCCGATGGTCCGCGATTTGATCGAGCTGCAACGCCTCTCAGGTGCAAGATCGGGCGAGCTGCTGAAATTGATGACAGGATTACTCGACCGATCGGGAGACGTTTGGAAAGCGGATATCAGCGATCACAAGACCGTTCACCATGACCAAAGCAGAACACTGCACTTCGGGCCACAATCGCAATTGATCCTGACGAAGTATCTGTCCGCCGATCCTGACGCAAAGCTGTTTGGCATCACACGGACTGCCTTCTGCAGGGCGATAACTCGGGCATGTGAGAAAGCTGGCATAGAACGCTGGGTTCCACATCAAATGCGTCACACGAACGCGAATAACGTCCGCGAGGAATTCGGACTGGAACACACGCAAGCCGTCCTCGGACATGCACACGCCGACATGACGCAGCACTATGCGAAAGTCTCCAGCCTGAAGGCGGCGGAAGTCGCACGCAAGATCGGCTGATTGATTACACTTCGTTCAACGCGGGATAGTCCGGCCAGACGACAAGCGAGACTCCTGAACTCGTTTCCCGCGTCTTCTCTTTTCTCTCAGGGTCAACTCCCAGGGGTAGTACGATGAATAGACAAACAGGACAACATACAATGATAGACTTAGGAAAGAGTTTTGCCGACCCGCGAAGCCGCATTGGGGGTCCGGTAAGGGTCGGAATCCTGGTGTTGGCGAAGATGTTCGAAGCGACGTTCGCAGCCGCGAATAAGAATCCGGAAAGTTCAGCATGGATGGAGGCCAACCGCAGCGAGTGGAAGTCCACCACGGGTGAAATCTTCCCCGAAACGGTCGCTGAGTTTACTAGACAGGCCCTCCTGGCGGGAATCGACCCCAACAAACTTCTGGACGAGCAGGGGATTTGTGTGGACCAGCTGAACCTGCTCCTCCCCTTGATTTTCGCCGGACTGGAACGCCTGCACCGCCAGTCGCCGAAAACTGCCCTGATCACCACTCCAGACGTGCGGAAACCCACTAACAAACGTAACAACTCAGAAAAACATTCGCTGATGGATGACGATAATACGCTGTGCCTCGCCGCCGCGAGAGACGAAGGTTCGGACTTCACCAGGGCAGCGGCATTTGTGCGAGATTATCGGGGGAAACGAAAAGAATGTAAGGCCACACAAAAAGCCTTGGAACAGATGCTAAGTCGACAATGCAACATCTGGAAAAAACAGCGATAGCGTAACGAACGCGCGTAACCCGTAACACACTGCACGCCCTGCCGAGAGTATCTCTCGACAGGGCGTTTTTTTGTGGTGGAATTATCTCCAGTCAGTTGATATCGAATCGAATCAACGACACCAACGAGAGGCAAAATGTATGATCGACATAAAAAACGAAAAACTCTTCACCCCCTCCCAAGCATGCAACGAATTTCCTGGTGGAATATCAGTGCCGACAATCTGGCGATACTTCGGACCGCGTGGCGTCCGTGGCGTCAGACTGGAGTCCTTTGTCTGCGGCGGAAAACGATGGACTTCTAAGGAAGCAATCGAACGATTCATTGCCGCACAAAATGTCGACGAAGCTCCTCCCCCCTCGATCACTCCAGCACAACGCCGACGCCAGTCAGAGGCCGCTCGGCAGGCACTAAAGCAGTCCGGAATATGATATTGCCTTACATACTATGAATTATTATTGACTAAGCTAGCTACCTGCAACGCCAGGGGTATGCAATTGTATCCTTGGCCTGCCGTCTCAACATCGCATCCGAAACCCTGGCGATGCTGCTGAGGCTGCCGTCAGTCAAATGCGAATCCCTTGAACAACCGGAGCAAAAAAACAATGGACACATTATCTACGTGATCATAAGAAACGTATGGCCAACACAACCACGAATGAAAAATAAAACGCTAAAATGACAACCCAAAAACAAAATACGAAACCGGCAATCCCCAACGTCCGGCCGTCAGTGACTGATTTGGTAAGAACAAAATTTGCGGAAAAAACGAAACGGGAAATCCTGATTGATGACGAATTTAAATCACTGATTCCGCTGCTCTCAGATCCTGAGCGCGTACAGCTTGAGGAAAATTTAAAACGTGAAGGGTGCAGAGATCCGCTTGTGATTTGGAAGGGGCAAAACGTCCTGATCGACGGCCACCACCGATACGAGATCTGCGAACGTGAAGGCATCGCATACGAAGTCGTGGAGGTCGGTTTCGAGTCGCGTGAAAAAGCAGTCGACTGGATCTGTCGCAATCAGTTGGGGCGTCGAAATCTGAACCCTGTTGATGCCAGTGTATTACGCGGGACGAGGTACAACGGCAGGAAGAAATCCAAGGCGGAAGCAGGCGCAAAAGGTGGTGCAAGCAAAGCTCAAAATGATACTTGCTTAGTGTCAACAGCCGAAATCGTCGCCAAAGAAACAGGCGTTTCCGCTGCAACGATCAAGCGCGATGGCCGGTTTGCGGATGCACTCGACAGAATCGCCAAGATGGTGCCAGACATTAAGGAAAAAGTCCGGTCGGGTGAAGTCACGAAAGCGGCTGTGCTTGTTGCGGCGAAGGCCATCGGGATACCTGCGATCCTCGATCCTGGCCAATCCCGCGATCTGAGCGATTCTGGCGGCTCAGCGGTGGCGGCATTGACGGCTGACGAACAGCGAACGAATGTCGACGCCGGAGGTATCACGGCCGTCGAAGCGGCAGCCGGACAAATTGTACGGTCTCGGCCACGTAGGACAATGGTGCCGAGTACTGCCGCGCCGGCGGTGGTAGAGGTCGATTCGCAAACATCCGCACCAATGCCAATGACGAACGGCAGTACAGCGGATTCGTCATTGGACGAGTTGCTAGCTCGAGCAGCCGGATCGTCGCACTCGCGACGAGTTCAGGTCATCGAAACTCTTCTAAGGGGATTGCCCGATCGCGAAATTCAGGCAGTTTTGGAT
>Ga0209491_10000521_pt1 | contig 77706 bp, 61 predicted proteins | sample BON02_FD_187213 | JGI IMG/M metagenome (GOLD analysis project Ga0209491, IMG submission 187213) | Freshwater microbial communities from Lake Bonney liftoff mats and glacier meltwater in Antarctica - BON-02 (SPAdes) (version 2) | ecosystem: Environmental > Aquatic > Freshwater > Ice > Glacier...
CCGATACCGAAGGCGAAGAAAAGAACGTATAGGAAACACTTGCTCACAACAGTAATGGATCAAAAAAAGTAGGGCCGGTGGGACTTGAACCCACGACCAAAGGATTATGAGTCCCCTGCTCTAACCACTGAGCTACAGCCCCTATATGGGAAATTTTGATGCTTGATTGACTTGTTGTGACTTTTTTGCAACTTTGGTTCATGCCGAGAAAGCCCAAACCAGTGAAGCACCAGTGGGCGGTATTGAAACCTAAGGAGATAGCCAATGGCAAGTGGCAAGTTTCGTTAGGCGTTGAGTTGGTGGATGGGAAGAGGAAGAATCCACGGCGCATCTTTGCCAACAATGCTGACGCTCTACAATTCTGCCGCGATGAGCTGGCGCGCAGGGGTGCCCACGGGCAAATCACAGCCGGAGCCGATGGCGTAAAGGTTGCTGCCTGGCTTGAGTTGGAGGAGAAACTGCAGAGAGTCGGAGCGGGTAGCCTAAAGGAGGTGGGTGAACGCGTTCTTCGCGACACTGAGGCGATTACGCAGGTCTCTGCGGCAGGAGAGTGTCTTTCGCGTTATCTATCCTATCGCGGCAAGTCTGTATATGCGGATGATTCCCGTAACCGCTGTAATCATTTCATAAAATGGTTTGGAGCAGAGAGGCAGGTCAGGGAAGCGACAACCGAGGTCATGAAGGCGTATTTTACGAAGCACACGGGTGCTACACTACGCCGGACAGTCTCAGCTTGGCTCGGCTGGGCTGTGGACGAAGGCTACTTGCCGTCAAATCCATGCGCTAAAAAGAAACAGCGCAGAGGGACAAAGAAAAAGAAGCCACGGGAAGCCGTCATCCTTTCCCCCACAGATGCCTCGGCGCTTTTGCGCGCTGCCGTGCAAGCAGAAGACTGGACAACGCTGTCATTCATCGCCTGCGGTCTGTTTGCTGGAATTAGGCCGATGGAGTTTCGAAAAAAATACAAGGGGGCGCCTGCCATTTATTTGGATTGGCGAAACGTGACGCCAGATGGAATCGAAATCTACCCGGAACTCGCAAAGACGGCGGCGCGCGTAATTCCGATCCTGGATCCCCTTCCACTTTGGATTGAATTCATTCGTAAAAAGCGGGGCATGCTTTCGGGGCCGGTTGTGGCTACCGGAAAAAGAGGTGGTGGGTGGCGCAAGCATTGGGAGGCCTTCCTAGCAGATCATTGGAAGCATAAATGGCATGCTGACCAAATGAGACATTCATTTGGAAGCTACCGCATGGCGGTGGTGAAGAACGCAGGTCAAGTCGCGATGGAAATGGGTAACAGCGCCCAAGTGGTGTTAGACTACTACTGGAACTGGCAAACAAAAGCTCGTGATGCGGATGAGTTCTGGTCACTTACCCCAAAAGCGGTGATGGTAAAGACATCTCCTAAGGCGTCAAAAAAAAGTGGAAAATAATCTTGCGTTGGTGAGAGAGCCATGGTTCTTTTATTTTTGCATAGTCTAAATTTAATTTTAGTCGTGCGGCCAAAGTAGCATCAAGGGTCTAAGAAGAGATGTCGGTTACAAGCCTTGAATACGCTCCCCGAAAGTGAGCGAAACACTACCCCAAGATTTTTGCCGATCAGCCGCAACGTGCGGTGGGGGTGGTAAGGTCGCGCAAATGGCTAGTCAGCAGAACTATAGCCATGCAACGAAAATGCCACCCATCGTCCCACCCAAACAATACACTGTCAAGGAAGCCGCAAAATACCTGAAGCTTTGCACCGATGCCGTCTACGGTATAGCGGCGAATCGTGAGATCAAATCGCGCCGTAAAGGTGTCCGCAAAGGGCGGATCTTTTTCCTACAAGAGGATCTCGATCAATATCTTAAAAGGTAAGTGATCCGTTAATTGAGGGGGAGCGGATTCTCCAAAAAATTAGGACATTTATGAAACTCAAATTCAGTAATCGATACTGTCGCCTCAACAATGGGGCTCATGTTGTGATGGTGATTAACACCAAACAGAACAGTGCAAGCATCACTACGGCCATGATTGCGGCGACCTGCAAGTTGCTTAGCCTCCCAGTCATTTGTGTGACGGTTGGGCACGAATCGCAATTGCTTTCCAGAGCTCTCGGCCCCCAAAATGTGTCAAAAGTCATTTGTCCATCGCTGATGCTGCCGCGTCCATCTAGCGATTGGTTGTCGATTAGCGATAATCCGTGCAAAATCTACGAGCATCATGATGTGCACGCGCTTGTAAATAATGCCCGCAAGAAACGTGCCGTACTGCTAATGGATACAAATATTGGCGATGATTTTGATGCGGAAGCTTTGGTTCAATCCATGTGCCTGTTGCGGAGCGAAACCATTTCAATAATTCTACCAGTTTTCAATGAAGAAGACGTTATAGCTGGCTCCCGTGTCATTCACAGTATCAATCCCGAACAATGCATGGTGCATCTCCATGACTTCGGATTTGCTGGAATAAAAAAATGTGGAATAAACGGAGATATTTTGAGGCAATTTCCGATCTGGCAGAGCGATGGCCTTACCCAAGAAATGGTTCACGTCATGACACGGATGAATATTTACAGCTATCTACCACCTCTACCAGAGCTTTCGAAATACTATGATGATTTTGCCGATTATATAGAGACAAGGCACAGAGCGGCAGTTTCTAACCTCCTGAGCCATTTGTATTTAGCCGCAAAACCGACTAGTAAGCATATTTTCCAGTCTATCAGTCGTGAATTTTTCTGATTATTCTCAAACCGAGCTTCTAGTTCACTTCTGGATAGCGTATTTTCTTTCTGTCCCCACCCACATCGTGGCGTTACCAATTGGTGACGCTCTCCGCAGGAAAATTTGGAGCTGATGAATCGCAGCGGTTTTGAAATTTTCCTACAGATACAGAGGGCCTTGATTGCCCTTCATGGCGGTCAACGCGTGCATTCTTCGGATCCAGATTTCGCATGCCCCCTCGCATAGCATCCAATGACCGCGTACCAGTAGTTCGGGGTGGAAGAATTCCTTGGCCGACTGGCTATTTAAATCGCCGCCCACGAATCTCAATTTTGGCATCAACATGACTTTTGCCTGTCCCGCCAAAAGGGTTCCTCCCACCTCGCGAAGCATCCTGGCGTCGATACGAGTGGATTCGAGCAAGACCAAGTGTTCACCCACGCACTCCAATTTGGGAAAATGAATTTTAGCGACATCATTGATTGTTAGGGATTTTCTAACGTAGCGTAGGGAATTCTCGCTAATACCAACGACGGGGCTTTGTATGACGCAGCGCCCGCCAATCGTCACGAGATTAGGTGGTATTCTGCCTAGCAGATAAACGCTTCCTCCAACATCTCGCAAACTCGTGGCAACGAGCATCGATGAACTGGTTACATCAAGATTGCCACCCACGGTGTGGAGATTTGGAGTGTGAACCTCATTGGAGGTATCCGTTCTAAAATTCTCACCGACGCGTCTAAGCGACTCTGCTTCGATGATTGGATTTCCGTTAACCACTACGCTGCCTCGGATCTCCGAGTATGCTATGGTTACTTTTTTATCGTTACTTGAAACGAATGAAGTTCTGAGCACAGGTCTCGTCATGTCACCGGTAATGCGTCTTTCTTTTGGGAGTTTGATTTTTCGCATTAAGGCATGTGGTATCTCATACCTGACTCGTGGCCCCTTACCGGGAAGTAGCGGGAGCAGCTCCTCGCACCATTTTCCATGTTGGTTAAAAAATGGGACAAGAAAATTGCTGATTCTCCCTGTCTTTTCGTAGTGGCGGACGTGCCTAATGATGTTTCTGATTTTCATAATTTTAATGATTTACTTATTTGTTAGAAGATTGCACACCCAACTCAGGGTAGGTGGATTTCGACCTCTTCCATAACTTCTGGAAGGACGCGTCTAACACGCCAGACCTGCTGGTAAACTGCCGACCTACTGATGCCGACGGCTAGCGACACCTCTTCGACCCCCATGTTGTGTTCGCAAATCATCGACATCATCGATGCATTGGAGACGCTCAGTTTTCCTAAACGGACAGCCTTTGCTACCGCCTGCATGATGACACCAGCCTTGATGTCAGTTGGCCATTCTGCAGGCAAAAGTTGAGTACGGTGGCGACAAGTTCCCCCATTATAGTCTGTGAGAGTTACCTCAGAGCGATAAATACCGTTCACTCGACTTGCCATTCTGATTTTACAAATCCCCAGGGTAATTGCAGCGCACTTATCCATGGCATTATGGATTGCATCCTCAGTTTGCTTTTGTCGTGCATCGAGATAGTCGGTGCTTTGTTGGAGATAGCCTCCCACTGCCATGATCAAAGCTTCTTGGCGGATTTCGGACTCTCGACCTTGGAGGCTGCCTGATCGAATCACCCCATCGGGTAACCGTCTCATGTAAATCTCATTCATTTTTCTAGCGATCTCTTCCAGTTCATCACTTCCGTTGTGTTTTGAATTGGGCGAATTTTTATTCTTTGGGTTGTATTTTTTAGTGCTCATGGCACCAGGACTCTTTCCTTTGATGCCCGCGTCGTGGCGAAAGCCGGCGAGGGCAAGGATCCTGTTCGTTGAGTAGTATCAGGCGATCGTGAGTAGCTGCCCTATATCGGGATAACCGGGTCTGGCCGCGGCGACATGCAGCAATAGATTTGGCCGAATTGTGACGGATGCAGCGCTATGGGTGTGGCCGGCATGCACCTGTATTGTGCGATGTGGAAAGCTCTTGGCCATTCCCCAGATTAGATTGCCGACAGCACGGTTAGAAAAAAACGGCTGACGATTCCAAACACACCCTTTGCCATCGTATCTGAGTCCCTGTGAGAATGGAGGCACGTGAGTGGCAACGAGGACACACGAATATTGTGAGAGCGCTTGCGGGAGCACCTTGCGGAAATAATCTGCCGACTCCTCCCCTAATAAGTTCAGTTTTTGAAAGAATGATTTTCGGTCAAGATCCCGGAAATCGTGGATGAGGTGGTGATCAGGACTTTCAACTCGGCTTTGTGATCCAGACCCGGCGTGACCGTCGTACCATCCCGGGTGGCCGACTAGTGCGGTAGATTTCGAGAGCTTGATAATTTCCCCATTACCAAGTGCGATCAAATTGCTTTGCTTGGCACAGAGCTGCGCGAGGGACTGATTAACTTCCTCGAACGAAGAACCATAGTAGTCGTGATTTCCTGTGGTAAAGATCACGGGGCGATTTCCGCAGGCCTCGGAAATCTCTGTGAGGTGATTCGTTAGATCTGCTGCAACGGAAATGTCTCCGGTGATTAGCACGGCGTCGTATGAGGAAGACCGGAGTTCTTCGAGAAACCGATATTTTTCCTTCGAGCTGGTTTTATCCAAGTGGATGTCGGTGAGCCAGAGTAGTTTCTTTGTGGGTATGGAACTGTATGATGCGGTCATTGATTGTGAGTAGTTGCTTGCACTAGCTACACGCCCAAAATCATGACAATGTACAGGTGGTAGATGAAATAATTTGAAATTTATCGCCATGATGGGCGTATACCGGGAACGCCTTTGTCCCTAACTTCAGAAACTTGCTGACGGGAAAAACAGTTGGGGTTCTGGCTCCTCATCGGGCTCATCTGCTGGTGGCGCGACCTCGTTTTCTGGGATGAAGTGCGCCCGCGAGGATGTTTCTTCTACGACGGCAGTGAGAAGGATTTCTTCCAAAAACCGCGCACCCTTCTGGTGCTTTATGGCTTGACCGATTCTTGAAATCCCAAGCTCAAGAAATCTTTTCCTCCAAGTATCAGGAACATGCTCAGCCATGTGTTCTAACATCACACGGTAGTCTGAATTCGTAATTTCTGGTAAAATAAAAATCTCTGATGAAAATCGATTAATGAGTTCCTTCGGGAGAATTCGTGCCAGATCGGGTAGCTCAGGTGAGGAAGGCGATTGTGGGGATGGGTTAAATCCTAGGGCACGAGTGGATTGGGCTTCCCAGATTTCTTGGAACGCGGCACCGCCGATGATCAAGGTTTTATTGGCTAAATACTTGGTCACTTTATCGATGCGAGGTTTCGGAATTGCATCACCCCCAGTGTCGAGCATTCCGAGCGGAACTCGGGCATCGCACAGCGAAAATACCTCCGAGCGCAGGAATGAATTGTAGTTGCTAGAGTCTGCACACTTGTCGAGCTCATCCACGAAAATTATCGCTCCCTTGGCGTCCAGCGATTGCTCGATAAATTGAAATATGACTGGCCATGTGGCAGAGCCTCCTTTGTGGGTTCCGCCTAAAATCATCCAATCAGAAATAGCCGCTGTTAGATAAGGAACTTTCATCTGACGCGCGAGAGCACTGGCTAAAAAAGTCTTGCCTGATCCAGTGCGTCCAATGAGCCAAAAACAGGCACGGAACTTGAGGGCGGAAAATTGGCTCCTGTCCACAAACAAGCAGGCACGTGCGACGTCACAGAGACGATCAAAGACTGGCTTCTGATAGGGTAAGATTAAGGTTTTCTGGGTTGGTGGTCGGGAAGTAGATTTGGTCATGTCCCCTAAATCATTTCTGTAAATCCTGGGTGCCGGAAACGGGCCTCAGGTAAAGGCAGATACGATCTTCAAGCGGCGGTCTGAAATATTTTATCGATAAAAATCCGCGCTCGGTCTGTACAAATCCCTGTTTCGCGGTGTGATAAGGTTATGTATGACACATATCGTTTCGAGGGTCGCGCAAACCCAGCCATCATTGAATTCGCCGCAGAGTCCATCCAAGCCGAATCAGGACACGTGTTTTGCCTCGTGTTTACCGTGGCGGACTTGGAGTTTGTTTCTTACTTCACTCGAATGGCCGTTATCGACACTTGGGGCATGCGACTCGTAAATCCATTCCAAAGGCTGTCACATAAGAATTTCGGTCACGAGTTTGCACATTACCTACCAAAAGATCTGTTCATCTATTGTCCTGCGCGCCTTCAGATGATTCCCGAAGAAGAGTGGATGTTTAGAGAGGCTTAGAAGCGCATCAGAGCGATTTAATCTAACAGTGCCAAGAAGATAGCAAGCAGAAGCCTGATGGGGTGGACCTCGAAGTCCGGCCACGGAGGGGCTATCAAGGGAGGCTTTCGGGAAACTCTATTGGGCAGGGTTTTGATTGTTTCCGTGTTGGCGACTGAATAGACTGCCTTCAGGATTTATACCATGCCCAGCGAACCGAAAGAGACTTATCCCGACTTTGAGTCCACCGTCACCACGCTCATCGTAGAGAAGCTCCGAGAAATGCCTTCTTTGTGGCAGGGGGAAGAGGAAGCCGACAATGCTTGGGACATGCTGGTTCAGCTGTGGTCGAACAATGAACCCGGTATGGGCGTATGGGACGAAATTCGCAGTGTGGTCGTGGACTGGGCGGAAGATGTGGTCACTAAGCAGCCACGCGAAATGGTTCAGCAATACTGGGAAGAGGAAACAGACCAAGGCCGAGAATTCTTTTGGAAGCGTAAAGAGGCCGAGTCCTTGGAAGACATCGTTACCCCCGTGATGGAGCTCATGAGTGCCGATGTTGCCAGCCGGTTGCTTCAGGAAGTGCTGAATTTCGCAGAACAGGAAGGTATGGATCGGGAGGAAGCCGCCATGGAGCGTGATTCGGCATGGGAAGAACCTTCAGAGTGGATAGAAACACTGGCTTCTTTTCTGCGCTCGCAAGCCTCCGCCGAATGGATGGAACCTCGGGATCTTGTGACAATCGCCCAGTGGTTGCATGTCTGTAAATCACTTCCCAACAGTTGGCCTGCCGCAATACCGGTTTTGAAGCTCCGGGAGACAGGAGGAGGCGACGCCTGGCTCCGACTTACCTACGACGGAGAGAAGCTGCGAATCGATGCCGCTGATGCTTGTAAGACACAGTTCGGCAAGGAGCCAATCTGGGAAAACGTCATGACGATCGCCGAAGACGGTGCAGATGGCGACTCCGGAGAGTCAATCGACTTAATCGAAGATGCGCAGAGCGATGAAAGCCCGCGGGGTTTCAACCTCATTTTCGATCAACCTGCCCGCGATATTCCGGAAAGCTTTTGGGACTAATGTCGCCAACTTGAATGCGGAATCTTTTTCAAGCCGCGACACCTTTTCTCAATTCCTTGGCGAGATCCTTTAGGGTGAAGAAATAGCGTTTCCATTTCTCATCACTGAGGAGGGATTGGAAGAAGCGAGCCCTCTGCGTGGTGTAGTTATCGATCTGAACGTAGACGCTGGAGTCTAGCGCCTTTGCGATGTATTGGCGGGCGGCGATGGCTTTGTTGCAGATTCCGAGCAGAGTTTCGGGAGTATCTCCAAAAGCCTCATGGACGGTTATTCTTGGCTCTTTTTTGTGCAAGCCTGGCAGGTAATCTTTCACAGTCAGCACGAGGAGTTTCTCGATTTCCTGATAGTATTCAGACAGGTGTTCACGAAATTCTTTCCATTCCTCTGCAGTGAGCGTGGTCCGAGCGTCGGTAGTTAAACCTTCTTTAGCTCGCTCAATTTGACTAAACAGAAGCAAGATCAAGGTTTCAAGAATGTGGAGGAAGTTGGGAATGCTGCGGGCAGTGCCGTTCTCAACATGCCGGGAGAGGCGGCTGCGGTGGCGACGTGCAAAAGCTATGGCTGCATCGTGAAGCTGTTCGAAGTGACGGAGATTGCGGCTGCCTAGATCACCAAACCCCGTTGGAGGGCTACTTGAGGATGCAGTTCGTCGCCTTCCTTGCCGGGTGCTGCGGAGGGTCAGATCGAAGGGAATGTTGCAGTTGGCCAGAAAGCTCTTCAATGCAACTTCATCATTACCCTCACAAAGTTCGCGAAGTACGCCCATGAAGCGTTGTGGGCTTTCCACAGCCTCCCTAAGACGCCGACTCTGGCGGGCACCCTTGCCGGTTTCGAGGTCGAAGATGGCGGCAACTAATACAGGATTGCTGACCGCCTCCCAAGAATCGCCTTTGTAGCGAACAAGCTGAGCTACCGTAGGAGATTCGGACATTCTACGGACCCACTTCGCTGGAGGTTCGAGTCGGGTATCGAACTGGCGAAGTGTACCCACCGGGAGCACGCTGGACGCCACATTCGCCTGCGAGAGGCGGCAGGAAATTCCCGGTTCCTGCGCCTTCGTGGAGAGGATCAGTATGCTTTCTTCCAGCCTCGCCTCTTCGAGAAAGATTGAGAACGAGCTGGCGGTGTGGGTCGGTTCGAACTCTGCGTCCGCTGGGACGGCGAGCTGTTCCGGATGAGTGACTTTCTTGGCCGTCCCCAAGGGGTCGAAGAGTTTGTCCGCGTCGAGTGAACTTTGGGAAATCGGTGGATAGAGGAGCATGGCTTCGACATTGCCCGATGCTGCAGGCCTCAGCAGGGCCGGTGTGCTGAAATTTGCGCTACCGATCACCAGCGTGGTTTTATTGCCGCTTTTGAGTGCGTAGCCTTTTGCGTGGAGTGGCTGGTAGTGCTCGCCGTCACCGTATTGGCATAGGCGAATGCTGAGCCTCTTTTCCCGGGCGAAGGAGTGGCTGAGCCAATCCGGTGTGAGAGCGCCTCGCTTGGGTTGGGTGTAGATTTTGAATTTTGGCTTACCTAGACCCTTGCAGACTGAGTCAAGGATGGCAGGCGAGCTGTCGAAGAACCTGGAGACCAAGCTGATCTCATCGACAGAGCCGAGTCCATCGGCAATCTGCGGCCATAGCGCATGATCTAGGTTGTGCAGGAGGGTAGGCAACGAATCAGAGACAGGAGAATCGAGTGTCTCGGTAAGCCAAGGCGCATCTCTGCGGACTTCATCGACATTCGATGCCACCTCCTTACCGGGCCAGCGACGGGAGAGCTCCTCGAAGAAGCGGAAGGCGGATTGGAAAAGCGGAAGGGCTTCCTCCCTTTTCCCCGCCTCAAACTCAAAGACCGAGACTAACTCAGCGTTGCCGCCGAGCCCATCCTGAGAGAAGTTTGCGCTACCTACGACCAGCAGGCCGCGATTCGCTGTAGTTAGCAGGAACACTTTCGGGTGAAAAACCCCAGGAACCGATACGGGATGCAGCAGGTAACGTCGGTTCGCCAGTTTTGGCACCCGGCCGTTACCCTTGGAAGTCGCCTCGATGATTTCCTCATACTGACCCCGATCCAAAAATACGGTGACGCCGCCTTTGCCTTGGAGGGCTTTGAAGCGCTCAAGCATGTATTCCTCAAAAAACAGAGGGTTGAAGGTGAAGGTGGCCACCAGTGCGTGATCGTAGACATTGCGCTTGAAGCGCTTGTGCAGATCGATGTCTTTATCCTCTTCATTCATGACCTTGATCTGATGACTTCATTCAGGATTTGCCTCGCCCATTCAGTTGGCTTCAGCGGTTCGTTGAGATTTCCATCTTCCAGGAGGCAGAGATCCTGAAAGACAGTCGCGACTTGTGGATGACGGGATGCTCGGAAGTCCGGGGTAAGGTCTTGTATCCGGGAGAAGCGGCCGCCAAGCACCTCGAACCAAGCGGCATCGAGCTTGCCCTTATGAAAACGGATCTGTTCATGTCGTGACACAAAGGCATCGATCAAACATGTTAGTGTGCCGAGCCAATCGGGTTTTTCATCGCGCCATTGATCGCCCCACTCGAACAGTGTGCCTACCCACCACTCTTGGTTGGCACGCTCGGCCACATCAACAAGTGCAGGGTCGTCACTGTTTCGCCACTTGGCATAAAGCTGAGCCCAGATTGCGAAAGCACGTCCGAGCCGGGTGACTGGGGCTTGTGGATCGTCCGCTTTAGAATCCTGATAATGAATCCATCCTTCGCTGAGGGGATGATCGCACGAGAAGTATTGCTGGACGGATTCCGGTGGATCGCCCGCTTTGAAGAAGTCGAGCAGATCGCTTGGTCCTGAGACTTTCCGCTCAATGACCCGCTCAAGATCCTCAATAAAGCCGGCCTGTAGCATGGCCTCTAACATCCCATCCTTGGTCACCCCATCCGGCTGGGTCGCCATGGCATCCAGCATGGCTTGTAGAAATTGTTCCGCCGCGTAGAGAAAAAACTGGTGAAGGCAGAATTGGCGCCAGTATTCACGCGTTTCCTCGAAGCATAGATTCGACTGGTAAGGCACCGAAGGAGCTCCATCGACATAAAGCCCGCCGTAGTAGTGAGGCCAAAAGATGCAAGAGCTGTTGATGTCGCGTCGGTTCGGCAGGGATCCGATCTCGTCATAAGCGGTTAGCACATGCAGCAGAAGACCGAGGGTGGCCTGGCGGTGGCTTCGCGGTATGGTAGACACCTCGTCATCGAGGTCGAAAAAGATGCGGGTGAGGTTTTCACGCTCGGCCTTGGCTCCGGGTTCGCGTATGCCATCAAGGCTGAAAGATTTGGCGGAGGCTCCCAGGACGGAGGGAGGAATCCATTGCCCGCTGATGTGCCCATCCAGCACGTAGGGGGTCTTACGGATGGCTGCGGAGAAGTCAGTGGCTAGTTTATCGCCTCTGCCGGGCCTCAGTTTCCAAGCTTCTTCTTCTGTCCACTGGATGAGTCCAAGATGATCGATTGAGCTGCCATAGGCTTGGCTAAAAGCTCCCCGCTCACTGGAGGGTAGAACAGGAAAGAGAACGTCGATCGGTTCTTCCGAGGATGGATCTGGTAGTTCGGCGTTTACCTTGTCTACCCCGGTAATGGTAAGATCCGTTGTCCGTCCAAGGCGGGAACTGATCGCGAAGGCCGTGTCGATACAGCGCAGGCGCTCGTCGAAGGTTCGCGAATCACCTTCCTCGAAAGCCTGTCCGCATTCTCGGATCGCCCAAGTGTAAAAGGAGAAATAGCGAGCCCGCGGCGTGATGGTGATGATGGAGGGAAGCAGGAAGCCGGTAAACTCATCCGATACGCGGGACAGGCCGAGCGGATCCCGGCCACTGCCTTCCATTGTAACGCGGCGGGTCCAGCGGGGGAGGTAGGTGGTGGCAGAGTTTATAATTGGCATGGTGGTCAGGAATTTGAGCGAACGACTCGAAAGCAGCTGTCTAGCCTACGGTGGAGCAGTGAGATCAGGCTGAAGTAGTCGGCGGCATCATCCTCGCCATCCCAGAGGATCTTGGGTTCGTGGGCGAGTGGATTGCGGATGGCGGCGAAGCAGCCTTTGAGAAGTTGGGCGAAGCCTTTGTGTTCGGACTTCTCGGTGTCGGTTTTGAGGAAGTTGAGAGCGAGTATGGGATTCTCGATGGAGAAAACCTTGTCCACTAATGCGGCTCCGTCGCCTTGGATGCCGGATAGTTCGCGGATGCGTTGGGCGAGTCCTTTGGATGCCTCAAAGACGGCGTGGAAGTAGTTGTCTTGGAAAAGTTCTGCGCTGCAGTATTTGATGACCTCGGAGTGGATGGCTCGGCCCCGGAATTTGTGTTGGATGGTTTTCAGGCGGGCTTCGGCTTCGTCGAGTGTAGAGGCGATTTTTCCGATGCGGAACTTGCCGTCCTTGCCATATTCGAGACCGGAGAGGGATAGGATTGCGTTGAGCCGGGTGCGGTGATCTTCGAACTCGCTGGAGTTGCCCACGAATCGACCGGTAGCTAGGAAGGATTGAATGAAATCGATGATCCGGTTGGCGCAGCCATGTTGCCTCTGGCTGTCGGAGAAAACCCAGTGGAGACGCCGCCATTTCGTAGATTGTCCGGAGTGGTCTTCGAGACCACGGTCATGGAAAGCCCTGGTGATCTGGTCGCCCGTGCCACATTCTCCGAGCACTCGGGAAAGCGACTCGATCTGACCTTCAGGGAATGGAGGGATGACGCTCATGGTTGCTCTCATTTTCCGGATAATCTTCCGATGAAGTCTCCGAGCGATGTTGGACCACCGTCATCTTTGATGACACCAGTGGTTGAAGGCTTGAATATCGGGGCCAGAACGATGGCAATATCCTCCCGTTTTAGGTTCTGGGCGCTCTCGGGGCGCCGTATCAGAGCCATGAAGGTTGAGATCATGACTTCCCGCTCCTTGGCGTCTGCGTGGAGGTGAATGTGACTCAAGAGAAGTTTAACCAATAGTTTAACGAGCCAGAGGACGAAGGTGGATGTCAGGACGAAGAAACCGATTTGCCGCCAAGGAATTGTGTCTGCCGGATGATTCTCCGGTAGAACGAGCCAGGCCGCTCCCAAAAGAATTCCAAAGCCAAATATGCCGGAAATGATCGCCCATAGACGCAGCTTTTTCATCGCTTTCAAATGCTCCCTTCGCTTCCCTCGCCAGTAGAGCAACGGGCCTTTGAGTTCCATGTGGGTTTCGTAGGTATCAGTGAGACTCTGAAGGTCCTTCTCGCTCCTTTCTCTCATAGAAGCGAATTCTTCTGCCATTTTGTCGGATCGTTCCTGCCAGGCTTCGTCGCCGCTGCTATGTCGGGTGCTGATTTCGGAGAACTCGGCTTCTTGTGCCTCATAGCGGGTCTTGAAATCCGCAAGCTCTTTCGCCCATGTGACGATGGACTTTTCGAATGCCTTTTGGTCCGGGCGAATTTTTCTATTTAGGTTCTTGAGGTGAAGGGCCGCCATCATGCGACCGGAGTGCTCGCACCTGCGCTTTTCGCCACTGCGCTGTTCCTCCAGAATGATTTGGTCTAGAGCGTAAATCGCCTCTTCAGGATTGTTTTCAGCGAGTTCTTTAACGAACTGCGCATTGGGTTCCATCCTAGAAAGATGGCTCCGGCTGTTCAGGATGTCGTTCTTAATGAATGCTTCAAGCTGCCCCCGGAGTTGGTCCAGACCCGTCTGCATCTCTGCGACGTGCTGTTTAATTTGCTGATGGATAGACTCGCGTTGCTCGTTCGATTGTGACTCATCCTTCGCGGACTCCTCCAACTGGGTGATTTTGGGACGATGTTGATTCCAGCGTTGATTGGCTTGATCCAGCTGTGACCGGCAGTTTTGATAAAATTGGACGAAGAGGGAAACCATGTTGCCCAAGTGGGCGTGATGGCTGTTAGCGGGCGGCTGATTGATCCAACTCCAAAACTCCTGTTCCTCGGTCAACCACGCTTGAAAATTCCCAACAGTCCTGAAACGCTGGAGTCCGCCCTTTGTGCCAAAATCTATTTCAAGATCAAGGATGGCGGAGGCGAAGTCTTCTGGAATTTTCATGGGCGTTCAAAGTTCGTCTCGGAAGGAGCGTTGTTGGAGGGCGGAGAGGTGCGTTTCGATTCCTATGTCGATGAGTTAGATTTGTTTTCCGCTGGTAGTTCACGTTGCAAGCAAGCGAGCAATTCAACGCACATCATGATCGCTGAAACGGCGACTCCAAGGTGGATGGCTTGGCCGGAGGCATGCTGGGATCGATTGCGGAAGCTGTGGATTGCGTTGAGCAATGTGTATGTGTCTTTTGAGATTTTGGCGGCAACGGGTTTGTTGTAGGCCTGATGGCTTCCTGTTAGAAACTGGAGCAAGGTGAGTTGAGATGTTCGATCAGAAGAAACCGACCATGCGTTTGAAGTTCCGTTTTCATCAGCTTGCAACATGTCGCTCATGATCCAATTGCGTTTATTTATTGGCTGCTTGAGCGTTACATCGGACCAGTAAGAGATCACTTGAGGCGGAAAGCATTTTTCATCATCAGATTCGTGCTGCCAGACTAGGTCTAAAGCGCGCTCTTCGATATGCGTCAGGTTATTTAGGCAGTCGTCAGGATACCCAGGGATGTTTTCGATTCCTTGTTCGACCATGCGAAAGAGACGATCATCGAATCGTGAGATTTGGGCGATCCGTCGCTCTAGGATACCGCGTATGTTTGCTGCGTATTCATCCCAAGTTCCGAACAATCGGGCCAATGCTCCAAATTCGGGATCTGCCGCACCGACATGCTCCTGCATCAGGCGGCAAGTGGGCTGTAGCATTGATTTTTCATCGCGTGCGAGGCCGAGGTCTTGGAGGGATGTCCTTTCCGATCTTGGAACAGCCCCGATCTTCTGAGGGCCGGATTCGGCTAGATGTCGGTAGAGGTCGGCGGCTGGCGCGGGGCAATCGTTCCAGATGGTGTCCATGATGCCGATGCATTCTTCATCTGCTGCTGCGGCTTCATTGATTTGCTGGTTTGTGAGGGGGCCAGATGGGATGTTCAGGGCTATTTTCGCGAATAACCATGTGACGAGGATCGGCAGGCCACCGGTCCAATTCATGGCCTCCTTGACCGCGCTGGGGTGGAAGGTGTATCCTGCCAGGTTGCTTGCGAAGTGTTCGATGTCGGTTGGTGTGAGGCAGCCGATTTTATCTACGCGGAACACCTGCCATAGTTCGCTGGTGACGGATTGTTCGTCGCGGATGAGTTCTTGAAGTTTCCGCCGGCTTGCGGTGACGACCCGGAAGGATTCGGTGCGACAAAGTTCGAGGAGATTGTCCCATAGGTTACGGGTGAGGCGTCCTTGGCGGAGGGGGCGGTCGAATCCATCCCAGATGAGGAGGATGCGGAGTTCTTGCGCCGCCAGGCTGACCATGACTTCGTGGAGATCGTCGAACGCGGAATCCTCTTCGCGCAGGTATTCGGCAAGATCGGGGTGTGAGTCGCTGATTGCCTTGGCGATGCGGGTGCTAAGGCTTTTGAGAAATTCGGCGTCGGTTTGCGGGGTGTTGTGCCCGAGGTCCCAATAGATGACGCGGTGGTATGCGCCGGATTGCTCCATGGCATGGGCCAAGGCATGGAGGATGACGCTTTTGCCGTGGTAGCGGGCACCGACGAGTGAAAGATGCGCAGGTGTGGGTTTGGTGAGTTCGTTGCAGAGCTGCTGGAACAACTCCTTGCGGCCTAGCATGGGTGCGTCTGGTTGGAATAGCGGGAATGGATTCATGATAGGTTTTCTGTTTCAAATCGAGCAGTGGCCAGCAAGGCGTGGTAGTCATGTTGAAAGTCCAGCCAGCGACCCATGAGTGGGACTGTGAGAACATATCGCCCGCCGGACTCGCCTTGGTATTCGACCAATTCCAAATCATGCAGGAAACTCAGATCTCCCGTGAGCTCATCATCGGAAATTTCGATTTTTTCATCAGTGAGCTTTGACAGTAGCACTCCGAAGGTGACCAAATCCGGACCCTTTGATGCCTGATGCACCAGCATGATGATGAATCGGCGGCGCTGGGTTTCGGTGTAATCCATCAGGCTCGCGAAATGTTCGTTGTTCTCTACGAAGCGACTTGCAGCTTCATTGACTACGGTTGCGGTGATCGACCTGATCCCCTTCTCTACGGCCAATTCGAAAACCTGATTGCAAAGCGATTGAATCAGGAACGGCTGGCGGGCTGTGAGATCGATTAGAAGTTCCACCGCCTCATGGGTATAGGTTAGCCTGCCTTCCACGGGTTTCTGGATCAACCGGCGGGCGGCATCCGGTTCGAGAGCGGTAACGCCGACTTGTTTGCCGAGGCCGTAAAGAGCGGACCAATACTCATGGCGAAGGCGCTGCATGCGACGGGAACCGGTGAGTATGGCGGAGAAGCCGGGTAGATTCTGAATCAGGTAACGGATGTTCTCCGGGATCTGAGGAGACGTGACTTTGTTATCGATCCCTTCCTGAAGTTTGTCGAATTCATCGATCATCAGCACGAGGCCGAGCCCTCTTTTTTCAAGGAGGTTCATGATGAGGGTGGCATATTCGAGGAAATCCTCCCATGGGGCTTCTGAGCTGATTCCCCTGCGGCAGGCGCGCGCGATGCCGACTCCTGCGCCCTTCGCGAGAACCGTACCATCCGGCAGTGGCACATCGATTTCAAGGTTGGCGACACCGGAAATCATGCTCTTGGCAAGAGTGCGCCATACGGCTTCTGATCTCATGCCAGCCACTTCCGAGTCACCTTCGGTGGCTTGAAGAGAGGCATAGACGGCGAGTCGATCCTGAATGCGATTCAGTCCTTCGAGTTGCTTGAGAATCGAAGTCTTCCCAGCCCGTCGGTTTCCTTCGAGCAGAACCGTGTTACCGCTGGCGAGTTGGTGCTTAATCTTTTCGATGGTCTCTTCCCGTCCGACAAAAATATCCGTCCGTTTCTGACTTACGGGTTCTGAAACAAAATAGGGGCTCGGTCCCAGGTCCATTCCCGGCGCAGTCGCTTCCACTTGCTCAACTCGTAATCCCAGTGCGACAGTGCCCGTCTCTGGTTGCCCTTCCAACGTGGTCGCATTCCACTCGATCCGTATTTGGTGATCACCCGCGTCTTTCGGTGAATCCACCTCTACGGCTACTTCAAGAATATCGTTTTCCGGGAGAAAGAAAGGCGGGATCTCGAAAGCCAAATCCTCGCAATTCACCGTGAAATTGTTTAGAGGAAGTGCGCCTTGATTGGTGATCGCTAGAGTAATTTCTCCTCTGATGCCGGCATGGAGAGATACGGTTTTTAGCTCAATCGTGACGGCGACATCTCCCAATGTTTTTTCCCTACAAGCCCTGAGAACTTCTCCCAATCGAAGCACGATTTCTCGGGCTCTAGATTCCGTTGAATTGTCGCCTGTGATTAGTTTTCCGACCGATTGCAGTTCATACTCCGCGCGTTGTAACAGGCTGAATTGGGCTGCTCCCTCAGGCACTTTTGATAGATTTCTGAGATTCTCACCCACTTGCCACAGTTGGAGAACCCAGCTCAGATCAAATTCAGATAACGGCAGCGTATCTTGCGGGTGTGCAACTTGGTTTCTAACATGTCTTAAATCCTGGCTGAATAGCGCATGAACGATCTCTTGCAGTGGGCTCGAATTCCCATCGCTTCGATTCTGGGTGTCCGTCAGGAATGACAGGCTGCGGTCGCTCCAGTCGGCAAGAGGATGTTGATCCTTTTCGCGAATCACATGGAGAAGTTGTTTCAGGCCATCCATTTCGCGCGTTTTAGCTTCATGCGCGATGCGGTGTTGGATCTGAAGCGGTGGCAACGGAATCAACAACGATTCAACGAATTGCTTTTGTAGGCCGCTGATTACGGAGCCACTGGATTTTGATTGGAGCCAAATTTGGTAGGTCTTACTCTGCAGGATGGCGCATAGATAGTGTGGATCCAGTTGCCCTAGATCTGAGCGTAGCACCATCAGTCCTCCGGAGGCGATGCCCCCGACCGCGCCGTTCCTCACGATGCCGATTTTGCCGATAGTCCCGGATTTGGAAACCAGCACGTCGCCGGCGCGCAGGCGATGGCGTGGTGGGAGACCGTGGATCACATCGCGACCTAACCATGACTTGCCCTTGTTCGCCTGCCCTTGGTCGATGTCGCCGATGCGAAGGTAGGGAATTGGATTTTGATCGATTGGTTCATCGATTAAATTCGCCGATGGAATGGTGCGTCCGGCAGAGATCTCACAAAGCTCGCGAAGCGATTTTACGGGAACCAATCCGGCCAGAGAATCCATGAGCGAATCGAATTCGGAAACCTCACGACGTGTCGGCGAAAGATCGTATCCAAGATCGGGAAGCATCTCCGCTTCAATAAGCCAAGAATTCTTGTCCAAGTGCTCGGCAGCGTATGCAAGTTCTTCGAGCTTCTTTGGCTGAAGCGTAGCAGCCTTATTTTTGCCTTTGGCTTGCTCAAAGAAAGCCGATCCATCGACCATTCGAATTTTCTTGGTCGGGCCACCGTCGCGGCGGATGACGAGGATGACAGCTTTGACGGAGGTGTGCGGGAGGAAGGCACCCTGGGGCAAGCCGACGATGGACTCGACTTGGTGGTTTTCGAGCAGCCAGCGGCGGACGGCGACGGTCTTGCCTTGCTGGAAAAGGAATCCCTGCGGGACAACGATGACGGCGCGACCGTTTGGGCGGAGTTGGGTTAGCGCGTGTTGAACGAAGAGTGAGGTGCCGTCATTGGTTTGAACCGGGAAATGATTCATACCGTGCGGCTCGATGCGCTGGCCCCATGGAGGATTGGTGATGATCAGGTCGTAGCCGTCCTTGCGGGGATTGGTAGTGCTTTCGCGCTCCAGGCTGTTGCCGATCTCCAGCTGAGGCTCCGGGATCCCCATGAGCACGAGGCGAGCTAGGCCGACAGCGTAGGAATGGGTATTGATGTCCATGCCGGAAACCCGCAGGGCAGTGTTGCCATTGCGGAGGTGGCCGGAGCTATCATCGCGGCTTACGCGGCGGCAGGCGGCGATCAGGTTCCCTGCAAAACCGAAGCAAGGGTCATAGAGGCGCTCGCCGCGTTCGGGAGAGGCAAGCGCCGCGAGCAGATCGCTGATACAGGAAGGAGTGCGGAATTCACCCGTTTCCCGGCCGGTGGCAAAGTCCGCGAAGACATCAAAGTTGTCCAATAGGATACGCCGATCGTTCGGAGTCTCGAAGGATTGAAATGCGAGCCAGCGAGCGAGGCTGGAAATTCCAGCAGGTGAAAGCTCCGCCACGGACCGGATGGCAGGTAGGAGGCGGACGAGCGAGGCCGCGAGCGGAGCGTGCGATCCTTCAAGTCGCTGGATGGCGGATGGCAGGCGCTCGGAGAAAAATTCGGGGAGCTCGGTGGTCAGGAGTTCATGCCAGCAACGCCAATGGAGCGAGGCGGGAAGCAGTGGGGGGTGCGCAATCTCGTCGAAGGCCGCCATGGCTTCGGCTTCGGCTTCCTGGAAATCCGCCCACCGCAGGTAAACCATCACCGCCAGTGGCACGACATGCGCCGACAAGGGCTGCGGCATCGAACGAAGCCGATCCAGCAGTTCCCAGGAAGCAGTGTCTTTGTCAGGGCGGCTCATGGGTTCAAAGTTCGCCCGCGAAGGCTTTGCGGAGGATGTCGTTTTTGATGGCATTTAATTCAGCCACACGATTAATACGGGTTGATATAACCTGTTGTTCGAACCTATAAACCTCACGCAGTTCGAACTGTCTCTTCATTGTGGTCAGTGGCATCTTGATTTTCAGAAATTCCTTTGGATTTAAGCGACGCCGTCGTTGGTTAGACCCTGTGCTCCTTGCTCGCACATCTTGAAGGCAAAATGGCGAGCGAAAATATGTGTCGATAACTTCTGGCAGCACTTTCTCTTCTATAGCTCTAAAAATCATAAATTCAGGGGAAACCACTCGCCCGGCAAGGCTCTTTGGGACAATCCCAAATGCACCTTCCCATGCCATTAGCTTTGGAAAGATAAAGTCTTTTTCTCTAACTCTTCTGAGCTGCGGATATTTAAATTCAACAGTCTTCCTTGTTGGGCCAGCGAAGACCCCGCGTCCAAATGATCTCACCCCAGCAAATTCGTAAACTTGATGCGGAATCACCTTCTCCGTATCTTGCACCCAGCAAGTAATATCACTCATGAGGCTCCACTTGTCCTTTGCATCAATTCCATCAAATAATAAAGAGTGCTTCAGCTCGATTAAATCTTTTTCCGTTGTGGGCAAAATTTTCTTTGCTTCATCTATACGATCCACGCACTCACGAACGCGATTTGCAATTCTCTTCTGTTCGCCAAGATTCGGATAACGAATGGTCAGAGAAGCAATCTTCTTTCCATTGATGTTTTGGAGACTAGAGCTGGTTCCGCTTGCTAGTGACTTAATTGTGTTCTGGGTCTCTTGGGATGTCAGCCACCAGTATGCGTATTCTGCATCTATTATACTATTATCAAATCTCAATCGCTGGCAGAAATTGGCGGCAACATATTTACGCACTCTCTTGCTGACATCTTTGATCAATCCACATGAGCCAATTCGCTCAATACTATTTGATTTCGTCATCACGATGTCACCATCAAGCAATAGTTGTCCAGATAGTTGCTTTTCTGGTATATTTCTCCACGCTACACCTTCTAAATCGATTTTGTGATCGTCTGAAATATTTGTTGTTCTTATTACGCCAGCGTTGGGGGATTCTTCGGATTTACCCCATATCCCACCATGACAGCTCAAAAGCACTGATTCCAATCTGGTTTCTTTCCAGTTCATAAAATATAATTTAAGAATTGAGAATTGTCTCCAGCTCATCAAGCAGATCAATAAGCCGGTTTTCTTTATCTCTTATTGATTGAATTAGATCTAGCGCAGGACGATGAACATAGTCATCGTCTCTGTTCGGATTCTTGGCGGTAAGGTCGTAATCATTTTTAATTATCTCTGAGGCTTTGATAATCCAAGAATTGCCACTCAGTTTACGACTTTCCCATTTTGCTAGAAAATCGGGGATCTGACTACCCTCGATGGGCTTCCTAGTTTGTGACAATTCAAAGCCATCATTGGTCAACTCATAATACCATATTGATTTTGTTGCGATGCTTCCACTCGCTGGCGTTTGTGCTGGCCTATCAAAAAATATTACGTTCGTTTTAACCGCCGTGTAAGGTAAGAAGCATCTGGCGGGTAACGAGAGAATTGTGTGAACGTTGAAATGTTCCAGCAGTTCCTTGCGCACTTTAGCATCCGGGCCGCCACGGAAGAGAGTGCCTTCGGGGACGACGACACCGGCGCGGCCGCCCTTGGCGAGGGTGGCCATGATGTGCTGGAGGAACAGGCACTCGGTGGCACCGGAGCGGACGCGGAAGTTGGTTTGCATCTCCTGCGCCATCTTGCCGCCGTAGGGTGGATTGGAGAGGATGACGTGATATTTGTCCTTTTCCGGGACATTGGGGCTGTGGATTTCCAGGGTGTTGCCGAGTTCGAAGTTCGCGCCCTCGATGCCATGCAAGATCATGTTCATCATGCCGAGCAGGTAGGTGAGCGGTTTGAGCTCCACGCCGTAGAAGGTCTCGCGCTGGAGCTTCTCCAACTGCTTGGCGGAGAGGCGGCCTTGGCCGCGGATAAAGTCGGCGCATTCGCCGGTGAAACCCGCTGTGCCGAAGCTGGGGTCATAGACGCGGTCGCCGGGCTTGGGATGCACGACCTGAACCATGGCGCGGATGATGTGGCGCTGGGTGTAGAACTCGCCGGCGTAGCCAGCGGAGTCGGCGGCGACGCGTTTCAGGAGATCCTCGTAGATTTCCGAGAGGACGTGGACGTCGGTGTCGTCGGCGAAGTGGAGCTTGTCCACCTGCTGGACGACACGGGCGAAGGTGACTCCACGGCGGCAGTAGTTCCTAACATTCTGGAAGATGCGCTGGAAGCGCTGGGCCATCGCGTCATCGCCAAGGCCTTTTTTGGGATCGGCGCTGGTGAGTTTGATCCATAGCGGCCCATTGACAAAGGCGAGCATGTCATCGGGGCGGTCGGTGTTTTTCGCCCATGAGGCCCAAGCGAATTTTCCGCCGAGGCGGCGCTCGAAGGTGGAGTCGTCGAAGGAGGCTTCCTGTTCTCGGCGTCCCTCGGCTTCGTCGAAGGCTTTGAGGAAGAAGAGCCACGCTAGTTGCTCGACGTAGTTCCGGGCATCGACGCCCTCTTGGTTGAGTTCGTCGCAGGCGTTTTTGACAAGTTGCCGGACTTCCTGCCGGCGATGATCGGTTTGTTTGGACATGAGGGTTAGGATGCCATGGGCACGTAGAGATGATGCTTCACCGATTCGAGATCGGCTTTCAGAAGCTGTGGGTTGCCGTAGCGGCTGGCGATGGTCTGGAAGCTGCCGAATTGCTCGGAGAACTGCGGCGCGCTGTAGGTCTGGGCTTTTTCCAGATCGTCGATGCCGAAGACGGCGTAATGATCGAGGGCTACCTGCCAGAATTCGCGCTTGAAGGTGTCCTTGGCGGTGAAGGTGTTAGGATCTTCAGCGGCCTTGATCGCAGCTTCGATGGATTCTTGCGGGAGGGTGATGATTTTTCCCCGCGACGGTGGGTTGGCGAGTTGATTGGCAAACCAGTTTTCGTCCTGATCCCAGAAACGCTCCACACGCTGGTGGCGGGTGGGTACGAGGGCGAGGTCGAAGGCGATCTTGGCAAGGATGTCCACGTCGTCGGTGGCTTCCAGACCTAGGTAGTGGCGGAAGGCGCTGGGATAGATGTCGTGATCGCGGAGATCTTCACGCAGTTCCTGTCGGCTCTTTTTATCGATCCAGATAGAGAGAAGTGAATCGATACTCTTACTCGCGACATCGAGGATGTGTTCGCGGGTTTGCTCTGTGTATTCCTCGAAAGGGATTTTCCTCCCATCGGCGAGACAGACGTAGCGATTGGTGTCCGAGATGAAGATGCTGACGCCATTGCCGACGGGTTTTGGTTCCGGCTCGGATTCGGGCTTCTTCCTTGGCTTGGATTTGGCAGTCGGTTTCTGGGTATTCGCGGGATGGCCGTCGAATTCGGCATCCTCCAGAGCACTGGCTCCTGAGTAATCAAAAATAGTGAAGTAGCGCTTGTCGATGTCTTCACAAAGACGGGTGCCACGGCCCTTCATCTGCTTGTAGAGAATGGCACTGCGAAGCGGGCGGACGAAGACGATGTTGCGAACGTCTGGGGCATCGAAGCCAGTGGTGAGTAGATCGACTGTCACCGCGACGCGCGGGTTGCTGGGGCCGACGATGGCGAAGTTCCGCTCCAACTGGTGGCTGTTACGCTCTGAGCGGGTGATCCGTGAGGCGTAGTCCGGATTTCCAGAGAGGCGGCGGAGTTCGGCAGCCATGTAGGCGGCGTGGGTGTCGTCCACGCAGAAGATGATGGTTTTCTCATCACGGAGGCCGTATTTCCCCAATGTGTTCCAGAGGTCTTCCGCAATGGCCTTGGTGCGGTCCGGCATACGGATCTCGCGCTCGAAGTTCGCCGTGGTGTATTGTGTGCCGTCGGGGCCGGTGAAGCCGTCTTGATCGACGTTGGTGATGCGCTCTTCAAGCAGGTAGGGAACGAGGTAACCATCCTCGATGGCTTGCTTGAGGGTGTAGATGAAGATCGGTTCGCCGAAGTAGTGGTAGGTATCGCGGCGTTTCTCTTTGTCGGTGAGCGGGCGCTGGATTTCCTGTAGCTCGCGGGGGGTGGCGGTGAGGCCTAACTGAAGGGCGGAGCTGAAGTGTTCGAGCACACCGAACCAGTCCCCGAAGCCGGAGCGATGGCACTCGTCGATGACGATCAGGTCGAAGAAGTCCGGGTCGTAGTGCTGATAGAGTTTCTTGCCGTCGAATTCCTCATCGAGGTTCTGATAGTTGGCGAAGAAGATTTTCCCGACAGAATGCTGGCCGGTGGCGACGGTTTCACGGTCGATGACGACGCGCTCGCTGGAGGAGAACGGACTGAATGCGCGGAAGGCCTGATCCTTGAGGCTATTGCGGTCGGTGAGGAAGAGGACGTGTTGGCGCGGCAGGGCGTCGCCGTTCATCATTTTCCAGATGAGCTGGAACACCGTGAAGGTCTTGCCGGTGCCGGTGGCCTTGAGGAGCAGGGCGCGATCGATCCCTTGCGCGAAGGTCCAGAGGGTGCGGAAGATCGCCCCGTCTTGATAAGGACGGACGCGCTTCCGGGTGACCTGGTCTAGGTGATAGGCGGCAGCAAATGCGCCGCCCCAGCGCTCCCAGTCGATGATTGCACCCTGTCGCTGGAGAATTTCCTCGGGTGTGGGTGGGCGATTGAATTTCTCGAAAGCACCTGTTTCGTTGTCAGTTAGAATCCACTCCTTGCCGTTGGTCGCGATGGAGTAACGGATGGAAAGGCGCTGGGCGTAACGAGAGCCCTGCTGCATGCCGTCTTCGGCGGATTCGCCCTCGGCCTTGGCTTCGAGGATGGCGAGCGGGATACTGCGATAACGTAGTTGGTAATCTGCGATGATCGCCTGCGTCTCATCATACATCGAGTCCCCGGTGAGATTCACCCGACCCGGCCCGATACGAAGCTGCGCGTCCCAAGTCCAGCCGACTTGGGCCAGAGCGGGTTCGATGAGTTCTTTACAGGTTGCAGTTTCGTTGCGGGTCATGGGACAATAGGGATTAGTTCAGGTCACTTTGTAGTTTTGCATGTTGCTACTCTATTGGCACGGTGTGTGCCAAGTGGACAAACCCCGATTAAACTACTGATAATCAAAGAATAAGGGATCTTGACGGTTGTGGAAACCTTCCCGAAAATCAATCCGTCTTGATAGGTGGATCTCATTGACTTGATATTTCTGGGGCTGGCGCGGGATTCACTGTAGCGTTGAAGGTTTTCTCGAAGTCGGAGGCGAGGGTGATGATTTCCTCGAAGGTAGGGGTTTCGCCAAAGAACATGGAACCTGTTCACTTCGACGTAGGCATCGAGTTGGTCGGCGGAGGAGAGTTTTAGAAATGTATCCATGATCAGGCAGCCGTGGGATCTTGAGCAAGGCGATGGAAGATGTCGGCGATCCATGCGGGTGCGCAGGCGACATCGGCGATCAGTGCGGCTCGATCTTCGGGGGAAAGATTCCGGCGAAGCCTGGAAATGATGTCGTCGTCCACGGCACGGCGTCCGATCCAGCGCAGGGCAAGGATGACTTGGGAGCTTTTGGGATTCTTGGTGGAGACGAACCGTGGGGAAACATGGCGGAGGACGATTTCGGATTTGCCGCTTCGTATGCGGCGGCTCGGACCAGTGGTCAGGTGCCAGCTTCGCATGGGAACCTGGTCACTGAGGCCAAGGACGTTGGCAGCGTGGGCACCAGTCGGAAATACGTCACCACCGGCTTTGCGCCGGATGAGATCCTGAATGGCGTCATAACTGGGTCCCAACACGCCGAGCACCGGATCAGTCCTAGGTAGGTGGTAGAGGCCACGACCGGCACGGCGAATGAGGCCGCTTTTGCAATTGCGGGAAAGAGCCTTATCCACAGCCGCTCGGGAGCCAAGATCCAAGAAGTCCTGAGGAATCCAGACACGACCCTGCGGCCCCGACTGGATACGGTCGAGGATAGCGGTGGCGGTGGTGTCAGACTGGGTTTTAATGGCTAGTTGATGGTCAGAAAAATCTAGGGTTTTTCTGACGACATCAAGCATGAAGTCCGAAAGACGACCGAATTTATCTTATTGATTACAGCACCGCCGCCAAGTTTCGCTTTCTCTGAAACATGAAAAGCATTCGATTCCCATCTGAAGTCCATCCAACACCCCCATTTATCCCTGACCGGTTTATTGACATACTCCGCAAATCGGGAGCATGGGCATGCAGGAACGCTCTTATGGAAGGAGCGGGATTGGCTCTCTTGTGTCCGATACTAACACGGGGCGGCATGTTGGCACCTGGAGAACAAAATCTTGGTTCTCTATTGGCGGATGCATACAAGCAGATGGCGACCAAATACTCGTTTGCTTTCACGGGTTCGGCAGTGCCGTTCTGCCTGAAAGACAAGCCAAAGGGCGGTCATTACTTCCTGCATCTCCCGAAGGTGGTCGATGAATCAACTCCCGTGCTGCTACTTTTTCACGGATGGGGAGGCAATCTCCTGTATTTCCCTTGGGCGATCTGGAAAGAAATTCCAGATTCAATCATTATCGCCCCGTCATGGCAGGTCCACTGGACGGATGGCGACTTTCAGAATCGCAGAAGATACATCCATGCGCTCTTGAAACATGTGGAGCAAGAGCATGGCTTCCGATTGGGCAAGCCATGGCTAGTTCCTTTGTCGCAGGGTGGCGGCATGGCCTTTCAGTTAGCAGGAGCCGAACCTGAGAAATTCAAGGGTCTAATCGGCATCAGCACCGCTGCTGATTCGCTTGATGATGCCCGGCGGATTGATCCGAAGTTCCCTGTGAGACTTATTCAGGGAGGAAAGGATGCCAGGGTAGAGTGCAGCTATGCTTGCGATACGGTCATCGCGATTCAAAAGTGCGGCGACGCGCAGATCACCGTCATCGATCCTGCTAATCATTGGCTTCTATTGTCACATCGAAAGCGTGTGGGGAAATTCATTTCCGAGTCGATTGATGAGTTGGACGGATAGTTCGCATACGCGTTGGTTTTGAAACTCGTGTAAGACCCTTAGAGCCCAATCCGGTATGGCTCCAGCCACTGCTGGACGAATTCGCGGGTGGCCACATCCGCTGGGCGATTGCACGAAGCCTCGATCTGGGAGATACCCCAGTTTCCGTCGGTTTGCGGGCGGATGCACAAGGTGGCACGCCCGGGAAATAGCACTCGGTAGATGTAACATTTCTTATCCGCCACGGCGGCTCCATACGTGGCGACGCAGTTTTTCTGTTCCCGCCCCTCGGCCACCAGTTCGGCCTGGGTCTGGAGGGGAATGATTTTTCCCTTTATGCCCGGAATTGGCGGCTGTGGCAGTAGGCCGAGGTCGCGTCGCATTTTTACGAGCTTCTGGAAATCCTCCGCGATCTCTGCATGGAGCTGCCGGATCCGCCCAACTGACTTGATTCCCGTGAGTGGACGCACGTCGGCCAATTCCTCTCTCATCGCCATGATGTCACCAATCATCCTTGCAACGGAGCCCCGGTATTTCTGCTTTGGATCCAACGCCACTTCCTCTAACAGAGCAGGAGTTAGCGCCCCGCAGATTTGCGGCGTGAGGATCAGTTCCATCACACCGAGGTTGAGGGCGGAAACGTGGGACAACAACTTGGATGAAGCTCCATCCGGATGGCGCAACGCGTTGAGTAATACCGGCCATAAGCGCTGGTCCAAAGATTCCGGTGGAATCTTGCGGATGAGTTTCACGACCGCCGCTGAATCGGGAAGCTTGAGAAGTTTCAGCAGATCGCGTTGAGGCATGCGGCCGAAGTCCAAACGACTCCTCGGGTAATCCGCATACCAATCCGCCACCGCATAAATGAGCACTGGGTTGGACGTGGCGATGTCCAAAACACGCTTGTCATGTGCCAACAGCACCAGCAATGGCCATTGGTGACTGCGAAACGGTTCCAACACTTTAGCTATTTCTTTGGGTAGCGAAAATCGGAATGAGTCGAATGCCTTGCGGCGTTGTTCAGCAAGCGGCATAGGCTTGGGTTCCGACGGCTTGGAAGTTGGGACAGGCGCACCGGCATCCCACAATCCGAATTCCATCTGCCCGCCCGTAGGAGGCGCTGGGTTCGCGATTTTTTTGGCCGATGGTTTTGCCGCCCGCCGATATGGCGCAACCAACCGGAACTGCGGGACGAAGGGTTCCCATGCCTCATCGCCCTTGCAAACCGCCGACGGTTCCTCCCACCCGCGGATGAGCATCACCTCTTCTTCTTGGAAGATCATCAGCCTGCCATCCTTAAAACGATAGCCAGGAGTGCGGGGCTGGGTAGGTGAAGGCATAACGGCAGCTTAGACAAACTGGCACGTGGAGTTCAATCTCACTTCACTTGCATTGCACCCCAAAGCCATGCTCTGGTAGGTAGAATGTAATACTAACCTGTTTGATTCTTTGAATGGCAGGACTATTTTCTCCGGATGACGCGTTCACTACAGTATGGGCATACATTCAGACTTTTGCCTCTGATCTTCGAAAAGCAACTCTCGCAAAAAATTCCGCAGTTTCTGCAAGAAACCATATCTGTGGGAGAAGTGAAGCCGCAGCATTGACATGTAACACCTAACATTCTTCGAAAGCCTCCTGAGACTTCACCATCATTTCCAAGTTTGAAGGAGGCTTGACAATAAGGGCACGAATATTTTCCTGGTCCGTCATCGATCAGAATTTGAACCCGGCAATGTGGGCAACTGGTTTCGACGCGATAGATTGCGAAGGAACCATTGCAGTCGATACAGGTGTAGTCACCGGGGCCTTCAGATACGTCAAGGTTGGTTTTACAGTAAGGACAAAAGCAGTTCATAATGCTAAATGTGAGATGGTTTGTCTGGCTAATATTGATGTGATGTATGAAGACCGAGGTAAGGAGCGTCTAGAATTTAGTCATCGTCGCTGTCAGAGATACTGGTTATGTGGATGGCGTTCGCGCCGTCGTCGCCAGTGAGATAGAGGCGGAGAGCATAGAGGAGATCGGGGGTTCGGTCACCCTCGGGCTTGGTCACGTTGATCTGGACGCGGGAGAACAAGTTGACGTTAGCTTGCTCTACGATTTCCGTGACCCGCTCTACCTGTTTTGCTAGTTCCTTAGTGATTTTCTGGTGGGGTTGCAGAAGTCTTTTGATTTCGGGATCTGTCGATGCGCGAGTGCGCAACAATCCTAGCAGAAGCTCAAGCGGTTCGGCGGTGGCCCGAACCCAGTTCCGAACCGTCCATTTATCCTTTGCGTCGTTCTTTGGTGGACATTTTTTAATTTTCGACAACATCATTCTCAGTTCGTCAAAGACGGATTCGAATTCTTCTAGCGAAAACTTCTCAACAAAATGAGGCCATCGCCAAATTGCGTAGGCAAACACTCTCTGTGCGTCATTTGGATCGCATCTCCAAATATTCGCAAATAATTCTTTTTGCCATACTTGTGATACATCGCCAAGAGCGAAACCAACTGCTTTAGCGTTACGTATTTTTCCGATTCCAACCTGTTTTTGTATCCATTGGATACAAACTTCTGGAGCATCCTTGTGGAGGCAGGAAAAAAGAAATAGAATCTTCCGCTCAATTATTTCAGATGGAAGTCTTTCTAATAGCAGTAAAGTCAAATCATTGAAATCATCTTTGAATTGAACAGGGCATTCCAAATCATTTAGAGATCGAGCGTCAGACCAAATAAGAGACATCCTGTTTAGTAAACTACGTTCTTTAAACGAAATGATACGTTTCCTGCTTGAAACCGACCAAACCACATCATTATCCATCGAGATGTCGATTGCCGATACTCCGCTCCGCATGGTTCTTATGTCGCAGTATAATTCTGTCCCTGAAGGAAAGTTGTCATTAGGGTTTCCATCAATAGATTCCGCGAAGTTTTTTGTGCTACAATAACATCTTTTACCATCCACGTTATTTGCGAAAGCAAACCAGTATTCGACACCATCATTATCCTCTTTGGACTTCCAGAGAGATGAAATCTTTATCATACAACGATTGGGAATATATTCCGAAAGCCGCGTTAAAGAATCAATCATCCATTCAAGTAAATCAACTTTATCGCCTTGAGCGTCGCGCCAATAGCACAACTCATCCCACGATAAAGGTTCCGGATATTCCGGTGCAGCGGCATCATCGTTATTCTCTTTAGTTCGCTCCCAAGTGGCACGGACCGGCGGGAAGGATTTATTGAGCGGAGCAAAAATGAGTTTGTAGGGTTCGTCAGCGCCGTATTCAAAGGTAAGGCTGAGTTTGCAAGCGGTGTCTTCCTTGAGGGGGAATGAAGGGGAATCAAGACGAGCAGAGAAGCCGAGTTCGTCAGCATTTTCTCCAACGGAGAGAGGCAGCTTATAATCCTTCTTGCCAGCTGGAAGCTTGAACTCCTCGGCAACTTGTATTGAGATAGGTTGGCCGCGAATTGGTTTCACGGGCGGAGTCTTGCGAGAAACCAAATAAAAGCGCTTGTAGCTACCATTTATGAAAACCTTGATGGAGAGTTCCGGCATCTTGTCGCGCCAGAGTGGAATGCCGGCTGCCTGCAGTTGAAGTGAGCGCAGGCGAGCACCCCCAGCAACGGGGCTCTTTTTCAGGTCAATCAACGAATCAAATGGTCCGATGCGTGGGTCTTCCTTCAGAACCTTAGGAGAGATTGTTTGATGGTTCTTTGTTGGTTCCGGATCATGCCACCCCCCTGCGCTGTCGAAGGTTAGCAAGTCAAAGTGCTGCGGTTCAGCGTGATGCACAGCCCGCTGGTCTGAATTTGAAAGGGTAACGGGTGGACACCGTTCCCAATAATTACCCTTGGTCTCGGGGAGTCTTTTTTTGAGTTCCGGGTCAAATTTCGCGATGAGTTTGGTGGCGCAGTTCCTGCCCCCGATACTGTCCACGACGACAACAGTGAAACCTTCTTTCTTGATTCCGGAATAGTCCACCTGCTCGAAAACGGCAGCCACGCTGCGCGGGAGGGGATCGGCGCATGAGAAGTGGGAGTTGAGATGGCAGCGGAGGATTTCGATTTCGAAGTCATTGACACTATCCGGAACGAGCCAGACCAGGCTGTCGTTTTTGAAGCACTCTCGCATTTTGCTTGCGAACGAGCGCGCTGCGCGATGCATAAGATCATTCGTCTGCTTGCCATTGAAAAACAGGTCAGACAAGGCGACGGACGTAGCATCGGCATGGAGGAAAGCGGCATCGGAACGGAATAGTCCGAGATCGACCGCTTCCTTGCCGTCGTGCCATTGCTGCCATAGATAGATGTCGGGCAGCGCGCCGTAGGCTTGCGATGCAGTGGCATAGCGGGGACGCGGGTTCACCAGATCGACGCAAACTGGCTCATGGATTTCAGTTATACCTTTGGAGCGCACTACCTTTCGCGCAGTTTCTCTTATTTGGATTGGTGCCGACCACGGCCGGATGGAAAATGAATTGTAGCCGAAGAGGACAGGTTGGTCAGCAAACAATTGCATGCCTGCTAGATACACCGATGCACGATCCTGCCACTCCCGCATGGTATCCGCCCTAGATTCGAAATTGGCAAGATCGTTGGCAATGTCGTCGTCCAAGGACTGCATCCAGCGCCACGCGTCCCAGATGCGACGATAATCGCGATGTGAGAGCAGGGTATTGTTCGGCGGGAGGTTATCCCAGCAAGCGATGGACTGAGCCTCATCACCGCGCAGCCAGGAGTGGATTCTAGCGACGAGTTCATCCTCTTCCTCATGAAGATAGTCCCGGCGTAGTTCCAGCAGTTCGGCGAGATGGATCACAAAAGCCTTGAGCAGGCGGTTTTCCAGCAAATTCCCAGATTGGTAACGGCGGACGGCCTGCATATATGGCTTACCTGCCAGCTTTTCCCGAATGTTTCGACCAGGACGGTTGCTCAGCTTAATAAAGCTGTTGGCATCCAATTCTCGGACGGCATGGACAGGCATTAAGGCATGCTCGCGGCGGGGACTTTCGTTGAGTGACCGCAGGAGACGATCTACTGATGGACGAGCATGGTTGGTGATGTGCCATAAGCGATCATGCTTTATCGACACTGTATCCTTCCGAGTTAGCTTTTCCAGCAAGCCGGACAAGGCCTGTGGAAGCGCCTCGCCTGTCTTGGGGTCGAATTCGGCATTGAATGCAAGCCAGTGTGATTGTTTAAGCAGGGCACGCGCTTTTTCCGCGGCAGGCACTTCTGCATATTGCAACCTGTATAAGTCGATCAGTTTCATTATGAAACCTTGTCATTGGAATTGTCGCCTGTTTCGATAGGCTCAATTTCCGGGGCTTCCGCGGGAGCTTTATCTTCATTGAGGTAGTTTGCAGACTGCCATATAAACTGGCCGTAGCCGAGTTCGCAGGCGAGATTGAAATCCTCCACGAGGTTAAATGGTTCGCCTTTAACACCAACATTGATTTGAGCTAGAATCTTGTCGAGGCACTCGGTTCTTCCCTTGCCGCGGGTATCAATGCCGCGCAACTTGGGCATTACCTTCTGCACGAGCTGGTCTTCAAAGGAAATGTGGAGAGCTTTCGCGAGGGCGTCTTTGTCGTTTGCTTTCTGCGCAGCTCGCACATCGGGGTAGTTCGCCATGTAGTATTCGACAGATTGCAAGACTCGGTGCCCGATGGCGCGGCCTGTCACAGCGAGAGCGTTGTTCATTTCTTCGATGAAGGTCTTGAACGGCTTAAACTCCTCATCCGAGAAGGAACTGCCCTGTGCCAGCCAGCTTTGCCAAGCGGCCTTATGAAGGAGTGGACCGCGATTTTTTTCATCGAGCGGTGTGAGTTTTAATCGACGCTTGAGATCGGTCGGACGTGGGAAGTGAATGATGATGGATCGGTCGAGCACCTTGTCGGAAAGCGACTTCGTCGTTTCATCCTGGTTCATGGTTCCCGCCCACAAGACATTGCGCCCCAGCGGCAACTTATAGGGCGGCAATCCTGCTCCGATCTTCACCGGAAGGAACGGCACATCAGCGCCTTTCATGCCCCGTCGGAGTTCCAGCTTACTGAGGAATTCGGCGAAGTAGAGTTCTGGGTGAGCTAGATTCATTTCGTCCAGCAGGACAAGGCTTACGGCTTCCTCTAAACCTGGATAGCCCTCGCTGTCATTGGTGTGCTCCATCCACTTCTTCTGGCTTTGTGCGAGCAGACGCAGCACAGGTTGTGCGTCGAACTTGTTATCGATGGAGTTGAAAAAGCCGAGCATGGATTCTTGAGAATCCCAGTTTGGCTGAACGGAGAGAGGTTCGAAAATCAAGCCTCCAAAGTGTGAATAAAGGCGAGGAAGTTCGGATTTACCAGTGCCTGAAACGCCGGCAAGCACGGTGACCGGCGACCATTCGGCTGTTTTCAGCGCAGTATGAAATGCGTTCAGAATACGTGGATTAAAGTGCAGCCCGTATGCTTCGCAAGCATTGTGGACGCCAGTGAGCCAAACTTTTTCATCAATCTCCGCTAACTTCGGCTGCTTCAGCTTGTCCGCCTTAATGTGTGGCATCTCTATTTCCTTGTAGCGTGCCTCGACCTCGGCGGGACGTTCGTAGGCTGCTCGGAGGCGGGTGAGTTCGGCATTGGCTGCGTTTGCCGAAGCTTCGTTCATTTCTGCTATCTGCTTGAGAGATCCTAACTCCGCTACAAACTTTGAATTGCTAAGGCGAAGCTTATCAACTTCCGCGACGGCGGCAGCATTTTCGGCGCTTTGCTTTGCGAGTTCATCCGCTCTTGCCTTCTGGTTTTTCGCTTCAGTCTCAAGCATTTGATTCCGCTCGCGCATTTCGTTTGTCGGTCGGGTGGCGAGATCATTATTCAAGCGAGCAATCTCGTCCGCTTTGCTATTGAGTTCACGAATGACTTCGGCCGGAGCCATTCCTCCAAGCTGTCTACTCAACTGATCGAACGCGCCGACGAGCTCAGTTTGGATGCGAAGAGAATCGCGGAGATCGGAGATCAGCTTTAGGTGGGATTGTTCGCTAGATTCCATCGACTTGCGGCGCTCCTCAAGACGGACCTCGACCGTCTCTTCGATTTCATCATTGCGCTTTTGCCACAGCTGTTCCAACCGCTGTTCCTTGCGTTCGATCATCCGCTCAGCATTCTCAAGCTCAACTTTGCGGCCTTCAAGTTCGCTTTGTAATGCGGACACCGCCCCCTTTTGCTTTTCGAATTCCGTCCGCTCGCTTTCCATTCGCTTGCGAGCCTCATCCTGCTGCGTTGTCCATGCCTCACGCTCCTTGGATATCTCTGCATGGACGCGTTCCCTCTCGGCCTGTTCGGCTTTCGTCACTTCCTCCAGCCTCTTTATTCTTAGCTCTGCGATTTCCTTCTCCAGAGTGAAAAGTTTCTGTTCGCGAGCAGATGCCATTTCCGTTTGTAGGACGGCACGGTCATCGGCAAAGCCGGCGTCTCTTGTCTGCTCTGCAGTGATGATGCCATTCTCGCGCTGCACAAGTGTGGATTTATGTTCTTCCAGTTGCTTGCGCTCAGCGGCGATTGCATCAGTAAGCTTGCGAAGTCTTTCTGCTTCGTCCTGATTGGCCTTGTGCTGCCGGGTTGCTTCCTCTGCTAGCGCATTCGCTTGATCGGCGAAACCGGCGTCGGCTTTCTGTTCACGTTCGGTCACCGCGAGTTCCCGCTTGGCAAAATCGCCTTCCTGCGAATGGAGCGCTTCCAGCCTCTTGGAAATATCGGCAGATGATGAGTCGAGGTTCTTCTTGCTCGCGTCCAAGCTAGTCTGCCGCCTTTCAAAGACCTCAGCGAACGCCTCTCGTTGAACTTCGGCAAAGCCCGCCTTCGCTTCCGCTTCGGCTTTGCCAAGCTCCAAGCGACGCTTCTCAAGACTAGCTCGCTCAGTGGCAAGTTGCTCCAAAGTCTCCGCAAATTGCCGGCTGAGTTCTTTTCGCTCCTGTTCGAGAGCGTCGCGGTCGCCCTTGACGTTTTCCAGCGCATGATCCAGCGAGGCTTGATTTCTTTTCATCTTAGATTCAGCGGCGTCCAACTCAATTTGCCGCTTTTCCAATTCAGCAGTGAAATGCTTTAACTCCTCGTCAGATTTTCCAAAGATTGCCATAATTATGTTTCTGTTAGTGATTTGATACTTGAATAAGCTGCCTTGCGAAGTTCGGAGATTTCCTGACGCAGCATTGGCAGAGGTTCATTGCCATGACGTCGCAAAGTGATAATTCTAGAGATGTCGGTGATGAAGTCAGGATGGCAATCGGCGAGCGAATTGAGAGTGACTTCATCCGCCATGAGCAGGAATGAAATGACACATGAACCTAGACTTTGTGCGCTACCCTGCAATGTCTGTCTGATCGCCAAGGGGCGGACGGTTGTGAGGCATTCCGGCAAATCCCCGAGATCATGCTCCTGAGCTATGGCCTGAGCGGTGCCGACAAGTTGATTGTCTGCCACATCCGGCGGAAGCTTACCGAAAAGGTGGCGGCTAAATGTCGCCTGTAAAGCTGCATAAAGATCATTGGCGAAAGTGGACGCGTCATCCTCGTCCCTGCCCATCAAGGCCAGCCAGAACCGCTCTGCGTGGATCAGGCGATCCTGCAGGTTTACACCGAGACGATTGAACACCATGAATCCGAACTCGCCCTGTATGCTGGCGCGCGCATCGAGAAGGGAATCGGCTAGCACGTCCCCATTCTCCTCATCAGAGGGACTATCTCCAAAACTAATCTCTGGAAGAAGCCTGTGTATAACTTCACGCATGAACGAGTCATCGGGCAGTTCAGCTTTCGGGGCATCCGCGCCGCCCTCTCCATGGTCTTTAGCATCGCGCTCCCTCTTGATGTCAAGGAGACGGGTGATCAAGTTCGGATACGAATGAACGATGCGACGCAAGGGATGCAACGAATCCTTTTCCGACTGCAGAATAGTGATTGCGAGCACGGTATCCAGATCAACTTTGCCTTCCTCAAAGTTCATGAGTCTTCCAAATGGCACGGGTCGGAAGTCGGCTTCGGAGCACTCAAAACCGAGGCTTTGTGCGGCCTTCTCTATCAGTGCGGGGTGGTCGGCTTGTCGGGAAAGTCTTAGTCTCGCGATTGTATCCCCAAATGGCCGACGGCAGCAGTCGTAGAACAGCGCCCATTCGAGCGACGCATGAATCTTGGACATGGAACGGAATGGCGTGGTGCGGGATGGACGCAACTTGGCGAGGAGTTTCGGGAAGCGCTGCCAGTTGGCATCGTTTTCGTATGGCTGCCTCGAATTATCTTCCTGTTTGCCTGGATTTTGAGACCCGGAATTGCTCAACAAATGCTTCCAATGATGCAGCCACTCACCCAGTTGGTCATCATGCTCTAACAAGCACCCGAACGCGCGTTCAAGAGCTAACGAAAAGCCGTTTCCGAATGGATCTGCGATCCGGTATTCCCCATCACTTTTCTGAATGGCGATGGGGCATTGCAGGTAATATGACTCGGAAGATCTTGCGATCGTGATTTGATGGGGAGTAGGCATCCTGTCGTCCCTGCCGTGCGCTGATTGCCGTTTTTTCATGGACCTCAACGCAGTAATCACATCCCGCCGCTCAGGCATTTGGTATTTGTGGCCGTCATCCCATCGAATTGCTCGCCGATTGCTTTTCTCGTCTTCCAGTTTCCGCAAGGGATTCGTGTCGTCGATAAAGTGCAGGAATGGAAGGATCTTGCCGGTAGCGAGCTCACGGAAAAGAAGCGCAGTCACGAATTCAGGGATTTTTTCGGCCTCGTCTTCCAGCTTGCCATGCGCCCTGTCGGTGATGGCGTTATTATCGTCAATGAGGTTCTTGTCCCGCAGGCGCAGGAGGATACCCTTGACCAGATCGATCGGAATTCTCGTTTCATCTGCCAGCATGTCGGCACTCATTGCACCCGTCGCATCGATGAACTTGAGGATAACCTGTTCGAACGGGTTCACACGACCACCCTCGCCTGATGGCTTTGGAAGTGTCACGCGGTAGGCATTAACCGGCCAGGCAAGAGTCCGTGGCTTACCGATGGTCTCGCCGAAGGGATTGATTTTACCATAATCTAGAGTCATCAACGACATTACAAAACCCTCCCTTCCGTTTTACAGAGTTCTAGGAAATCGACCAATCCCGGAATGAACTTTTTGGAAAGTGCGCTTTTCAATAAACCGGAGTCTCCTGCGACTACCAAAAGTTTTTTTTGACGGCTCATCGAGACGTTAAGGCGGTTGTAGAGGCAGAGATGGCCGAATGATACGCTTGCTTCCTTTTCGTCGGTCCAGACCTCTCCTTTGTTCTCTGTCTTGGCCTTGATTGCTTGAATGGATTTGGCATCTGGCATTGTTCTAACCATGGATAAGAATACGACATCAAACTCCATCCCTTGAAACGAGTCCACGGTGCCGATGCGGAGCTTCTTATCGTCATCGGTGATCTTTCCGAGTTGCCTTCTGATGAGTTCGGCCTGTGCTTTGTAGAAGGAAATAACACCGAAGGAAAGATCCTTGCCCGCCTCGGACTTCATCCACTCCTGCAATTGGCGGGCGATGGCTGTCGCCTCCGCAGGACGTGTCCAGCTAGTCCCGCTCCTCTGGTGCTTACCTCTTGGAGCGGGAACGTCCAGCCACAGTGCGGCCTTCCCATCCGTATCGGGCAAGTCGTGCGAGAAGTCGCTAACCGGCCTGCCCGAGCTAAACCTCTCCTCTTCGTCGAATCGTTCATAGAAGTTGCGGCTTACGAAATCACCGAGGAGCGGATGCATCCGAAATTGCGTGTCGAGGGTAACACGCCTTGTGACGCCATCGAGCTTCTCTAGCATCGGTAAGCGATCGACGAACATATACTGGAACATGCTGATCTTTGACCAGTTTTCCTCATCGCGTTCAAGTGTGGCTTCCCTTGCGAGCAAGTCATCCGCACCCTCCTCACGAAGCCGCTCAATTACGTTCTCATCAACAATATGGGGCAACTGGCGGTGATCGCCGACGAGTATGATACGCTTGCCCTGGGCCATCGGAATCATCAAGTCCCGAGGGGAGACCCGAGCAGCCTCGTCAACGATCACGAATATGTATTCGATCTCCTTCTCCGGATCATCGCCGGTGACTCCCTTCTGCAATTGCATCTGCTTGTTTACGCTTTGCTGGCAGGTGGCGGCGAAGGCGAAACTGTATTCTGAAGCTGCATCCATCATACCGTAGAGATTGCTTTCTAGTTCCGACAAGAATTCCACAAGCGCGGCGGATCTTCTATCCTTCGATGAAAGTCCCGCGTCCCTGATGCACTTTATAGCCTGCTCCGCAAGAGCGACAACCTCTTCGTTATGCTTCTCCACTCGGAATATAGGGGGAGCGGAAAGACGGACGAGAAGGCTTTTCTTGAGCTTTGCCAGAGCATCAAGGAAGGGAGGCATGCCGTCCTCACTGCGCCACAGGCTTGCCGTGTCAAGTAGTGCCAGCTCGCTCGCCTCCAGAAAATCACGCAAGTCCTCCAGAGCATCGATCGCTCGCTCCGGCCCGTCGTCTTCGAATGTCTCGGTGCGTGCGCGCAAACTACGAGCGGCATTGAGCAGGCGATCCGATCGATTATCCAATTGTCCGTCGCGGGCGAGATGCCCTGCAAGGTGCGTAGTCCGTCGCATGACATCCTCGCCAAGGATCGCAACGCCGAGGGATGCAATCTGCTCAACGAGTTGCACAGCCAGCGCACGGGTCGGTGCCTGAATGTATTGAAGGCACAGGTTCCTGACTTCTGTTTCCCGCTCAATTTCATCGATCTGAGGGTTTCTCTCCCTAAGTTCAGTGGCCAGTTGTTTGCACCATCGTTCCAGATTCCTTTCAAACGCACTGAAGCCGTCCACCTCCGAGCCGGATCGCTTCCCATACTTCGGAACAAAGGGAATGCCGTTCAGTGACAGGCGATCAATCATGTTTTCCACCGCGTCATGCTGGAACCCGGTCAGCAGGACTTGACCCTTAATGGTAGTTTTCCGCTTGTCAGCCATCTCGTTGAGGCGTTCCAGAATCGCGGCGATCACGGTGGTTTTTCCGGTGCCTGGTGGGCCTTGAATAATCGCAATGTCGGGAGTGTTAAGCGCGACATCAATTGCCTTTTCCTGCATGATGGTCGGCGGCTGTCGGAAAACCTTGTTGCGAACAAACGCCGTGAGCGGTTGGATACTTTTTGGCGGGCGGGTGGATGCGATTCTCCCCCCTTTCTCAATCAGAAGGCCAAGCTGTGGATTGGCCGCGCGCCCCTCCAGGATCGAGCGGCGGGCTTGCATCCGGCGCTTGATCTGGGCGATGTCTCCCGCGAGCGAAAGGATGAGCGTCCCAGATTTATTTGGCAGACTTTCACTGGCAAGGGTGAGGGTCTTCGACGCAGCATCGAATCCCGACACATCGAATCGCCGGTTCTCCTCCTGCTGCCCGCGCCTTTCCCTGCGAAGCTTCCTGTCATCCTCTTCCTGTTCAATTCCTCCGGCAAATTCATTGAATGACATGCTAACATTCTCCAGATAGACAGGTAGTTGTTCAACGAGTTCGACAGCTGGCACGCTTCCGCTTGCAAGAGTATTCCACGCTGAATCCGATGCATTCAGGATACGAACCGACACTGTTCCATCTCGGTTCTGCAATAGGTCACCATACTGGATAGCACCCACCTTGCGGGCATGTTCAAGGAGCATTTCGCCTTCAAGGTCGCCAAACTCATCCCACTTTTTCAGATAACTACCGTCGTCCTTGGTAAGAGCACCCATCTGCGCCTTGGCAAGAGTCCGAATTCCGCCAGCCCGGGTCCAATCCACAAAAACAAGCGCGCCCGTAGCGAGGCGAAGTGCCCGATCTGCCGCGCTTTTTCGCTGAGTCATGCGGGTGATGGTGTAGAGCGAGCTTTGACCCGATTGAGGAGTCTCGGTGGCAACGAATCGAATACCGTCCCCCGTCACGCAGAATGAGTTCTTTCGGGTCGGCTGGGGCTTCTGGGGTAAGCGTCTGTCTTTCAGGTCGGACTCATCCCCGGCATTGACGGGTGAATCCCCAGTATCCTCGGTAGCGCCGAGCTCTCCCCCTGTACCCTGCTTATTTTCTTCCCGTTCAGCCTCGGTCTTGAGCATTCCGTCAATCGCGGGTCCTGCGATGAGAAAGAAGAACTCCCGTCCCTCTTGTTGAAAGCAACATAGTTGGCTAAGTCTCCTGTGAAGGCCATCGCCCTTGAGTTTGTTCTTGCGATGCTCAAGCCGCGCTATCGCATCCTCCACATACTCGTCGACACCGATTTCGATCTCCCCTATTTCCAGGCATTCGCCCGTGAAGAATGCAATCTGCAATTCGATGCTTCCATCAGCTGCTGGATTGGATAGCTGAGCAAGGATCGCCCGGCCGCTGGCAAGCTCCAAATCGAGGCGGCGGATGTCGGCAGCAGCGACAGGCTGAGCGGACACAATGCAGTCCCTGAGGCGGATTTCAAACTCTCCCGGGCGGGTCGGACTGGACTCAACGGAGAATACGGGTTGCTCTTGTAAAGACAACGCAGCAGCACTTTCCGTATGCTTGATGCGGATCGTAAGGATGTCGGCAGGTATGTCTTGAAAATTCATTTGGTTTCCTCCACGAAGTCGAAACTGAGATAGTCAGGGAATGGCTTTGTTCCCCTGACCGGGTATACAACCTTTGCCAAGAAGTCCGGAACAGCCTCGTATGACGTATCGTCATGATGCTCTAGAGAGAAGGGGTTGAAGAGGCGGTGCGGGAGTGGAAACTCGTTGGTATTGCCGGGAATCAGAATCTCCCAACGTCGGGTTCTAGCGCGAAGAAAAGCAGGGCGCTGAGTCCCACAATAGGGGCACTTCATGTGGTCGTCTGCGAAGTAGCTCATCTTGCAATCGAGGCATTCCAGCGAAAGGTCGCAAGCCTTAGCAAGTTCCAGAGCCCAAATTGCCATCGCAGGGCGGCGGTGCGGTTGCGTCCTTCCGGCACCAAACGTTTCCTGAAAAAGGAAGCGGAGCTTTGCCGTTGCCACCAAGTCGCGTGGTAGCCCCCCAACACTCGGGTTTGAATCGTCGTCCTTGTCGTCAACGAATGGCAAATAGCCGGCGTATGCCTGCTCATCCAGGTCAACGGGTGCGCCCTCCCCAACGGGTTCGGCATCCCAGCCTCCCGTATCGTCTTCAGGCTCCAGCACTCTTTTACCAATCAACGGGTGGCAAAGCGCAAGGATTTTGAAGGCCATCACAGCGAATGCCCAGCAGTCCGTGCGTGGGCGAGAGCAATCAATTCCCCGCACGACTTCGGGAGCACCAAAGCCGGGAGTCCAAACCGAGTATCCGCCCTTCGATTCCTCGAAGCGCAGGTTGTCCGCATCAATCAGCCACACTTCTCCAGACGAACCTTCTCCAACAAACGCGTTGTTCGTCGATACGTCGCCATACACAAGACCAGCGCTATGAAGGCGGGCGAGAATTGAAGCGCATTTTGCGAGTGCGCTCAGACGGCGGCGAGTTGATCCAGTTGTAGCGTAATAGTTCAGACGCAACGCCAAGTCCCTGTTGGTAATCGCATCAAGCCATTTGGGTAGTTCCAGTCCTCTTGCTTCTACAGCTTCCCGAAATTCTTTCTTGGTTCTGCCGTCCAAGTCGAAGACTTCAAACGACTTCATGCCGTTTAAGAGGCGCATCACATAACCCGGTTCATCGCGTAGGATGGAAAGAGGCAGCGAAACCGGAATGTGGGACGGGATTGGCAAGCACCGTATTTTTTGAAAACGTCCTTGTAAGTTAGCGGTTTTATCTGGCTCGCCTGATGCGTCGAGGGGCTGTTTGATTGCTAGATCCGCGTCCCTCGTGCGGTAGACCACGCCCTGGCCGCCTCTCGCGAGTTCGTCGGCAAGATAATGCTGATTGCCGTATTCGTCGGAAAGTACAATCAGCGCTTTGGTTTTACCGGATTTATTCATTTGCCACCTCCTCCTTACAAAGACAGGCAATCGTCTTGTCGTCGCTGTGTTTCGGCGTGGGCCAGTTCTCTAACATGGTGCGGGTATGCCGATTGGCGCTCAACGTAGAAAGTGCTCGATGCGACTCGATGTAGCCTTTCACGAATTCGTCAACGTTTTCCAAATCATCCGCCACACCGTCCGTGCAAAGCAGGATTGCGTCGCACTCTTCTTCCTGCAGTGACAGGTGTAGCCAGTCTTTCGATAAATTATTTGGCGAGAGCGCTGAGGTGATATTTGAAAAGCCTTGCGACTTGTCCTCTGTCAGCGACACGACAGAGCCATTAACCTTGAGGACGGCAGCGAGCCCGTCTCCGAGCATTCCCATGCGGATCGTGCCGTCTCCAAGTCGCAATGCGAAGAGGCAGGTGGCTGCGCAATCGTGGGGCTCCAGCGGGGCAATGCGAGAGAGCCAGTTTGTTTTGATGCGTTCGGATAGAAAACCATGGTCAATTTTAGTTTGATTGCGACAGGCGACGAACGCCTGCTCCACCGCTAAACAAGCAGCTTGGCTCCCGAAGTTGGAAAGTGGTTTCGATCCAAGACCATCTGAAATGGCAATACCGTCACCCCAAGCATGATGGAACGAAACCCAAGCATCCTGATTTGGAGTGCCTGTAGCGATATGTCCGGGGCCTACTGCGCTTGCGCCAAAACTCTTCCAGAGGATCATGTCGAACCTCCTTCCAACCATCCGTCCAACGCAGCGAATAAATCTTCCGGAGCGAATACCTCATTCCCTTTGAGTTGTGGATTGGCATTTGCTCCGATCGTAATAAAGCGGACTGTGTCACATGGCAGGCGTTCCCTCCAGCGCTTCAACACCCTCGCGTCGTCCCGATTCCAAAAACCATCGGTGAGAACCAAAACTTTACCATTCGGAGTTTCACCTAACAATTGAACTAGAGCCTGTCCATTTGAGGTTCGGCCACAAGAAAGCAATTCCGCCGGAAACTCGTCTTTGATACTCCAATCTGGGAAATTACGCGTTTCGGACGCCCAACCGCACAACCTGATTTCCGCGCGAGCATATCCAAGCAGCACCCATTGCGCGACAGACATAACCACAGTCCTCTGGGTGAACAACTTGCCGTCTTCACTCATACTACCGGAGATGTCGCAAACCAGATGGAGTGTCATATACGTTCCTTAATTATTTTGGCGCGTTTCTCAATTCCTTCCATCATTGTCTTCAACTGCTCGGAAATGTTTCCGCCGCAGCAGAGAGTTAGCTTCGCATCCTTGATTTTTTTCCGAACTGATTCCATGTTAGGCGGCACACAGCAGGCGACGACGCCTCGACCCTCAACACCCCCATAAAATCGGACGAGATTTTGCAGCTTCATGATTTGCTCTTGGGTCACATTACCTGCCTTGCACTCTACAATGTAGAGTGAATGGCCATCGGTGAAAACAACGTCGAGTTCGTTGTATGATCCATTCCAGCTATTAAATCTTCCGGCGTTCGTTCGATCCATCTGCAACTCGACATTGAGGCGCAAGTCCTTGATGACTCCGGCATCTTCGTATGGTTTTAATTGCAGATAGAGATATTCCTCAAACCATCCGCCACAAAGGTATTTTGCGAATTCCGGCCAATCTTCAAAACGCATATTCAGGTCTCTCCCAACTACAGATGCTACCTTGTTCCGATCTAATTCAAAGACAACACCATCAGTCTCCACCCTGAACGGCTTGAAAAACTGGTTGAATTCGCGTAGTTCACCATAGCATTGGCGTATCTTGGCTCGATTCTTCCAAAGTTTTTCCGTCAGGATTTGCCGATCTGGCGACAAGTCCGTCATCACTTGATTTTTTGATAACGTCAGATCATCTCCATTGAGGAGTAGAAAGGCTTCAACCGAATCTATCGGTTTGATCGGCTCGCTGTGAAAATTATCAACAAAGGTCACGCGGTGGTTACTGCTGTCGAAGTAGAACGGCGCGGCACCAAGTGCGCGGGCGGCAGCAAGTGCGCCGGCAAACATGAGCTTTGTTCCACCTGTTAGGTTGATGCCGATTCGCGCGTTTACTGGCAGTTTCTCGGCGTAGCGGACGATTTGTTCGCGAACCGCTCTGGCGTCCCAGGGATCAACGGTAAGTTCGCCGAACTCACAATCTCCAATGAACGCCCGCATGCTCTTTGCTGGGTAATCTTTCGAGTTCACGAAAATATGTCTTCTTGAACCGAATTGCCGGATGCCGAGCAAAGCGGGCATTCGCTGCTCGCCGAAAAGGTGGAATGTCACATCAAATCCGATAGCGGATTCTTGTGTCGCTTTCTGGCTCGCTCCATGTCGTTCAAGCCATTCGGCGGGCAATGATATGGTTTGAGGCGGTTTACCGATGACCGGCGACGCGATGAGCCGCTTCTTGAGAGCAGGATGTCCCAATGCCGCGAATGCCCAGACGAACGCCATTACCGGAGTCCCTGGGCTGAGATACAGCGTGACAAGTTTCTCACCGGCTTCCTGCTCCACCAAATCCAAAGCCCTCGTTGCACAGGCGTAGATGCCCTCAGTGTCGTTAAGTTCTCGGAGTTTTTCGCTCTTGAACCAGATATTCACGCGAGCATCAGCGTTTTGAACCCTCGATTTCAGCCAACCAATGAAATGCTTGTGTGCAGCGTCTGTGTTGGAAAATCTTGAGACAAATTCGCCCGATAATTTCCAATCATTCTGTTGATTGTTTTTGTGAATACTCGCCAATTCCTCAGTGAAAGTCTTCTGATTTTCACTGCACTCCGGGGAATCGTTATCTGCCCGTGTGTAGCATAGAATCACGACATCCGAGTAGGCTTCGGCAGCGAGCGCTGCAGCGATGGGACCGTCTGAATTTTCAAATCCCAGCGATGCACGGAAATCTGTAATGCCATACCAAGTGAGTAAAAACTTTTTCATAGTGGATCCTTTTGGATGTAGGGTCTAAACCAAATCATTTCGTTGGTCATGCGGTTTAGAAATACCGCGCGGTTTGGTTTCTCAACTCCCTTAAACTTGCCGATGCTTCCACTAATGAGCGCACCTGCGTCATCCTCGTCCATGCAAAAGGCCACGCGCAACTCGAATAGGGCGAGCAGGTCTTTACACGGTCCGGCACAACGACGCCAGTTTTCAATGAACGCGAAGACAAAAGTGCCCTTGCGAGGGCCTTCGTCCGCGACGCGCTTGAGGAGGTCGGCGGGCGTGGATGGTTCGCCGGGTTTGGGCAATTTGAAAGCTGAGGCAGGATAATGGAGCGATTTCTCTGAATCCAAGCCGTCCACAATCAACGCAGTGCGGCGTTTGCCGATGCTGTCCAGAATCTCTTGTAAAGGCAGGGTGTCAGTGTCGTAGAACGCTTTGAATCGACTCCCCAACGCCAGAGAAGCCTCGGTTACGCAGTTGCTTGGCGCGATTCCTCGTGCGTTAAAGTAGATGACTTGGTCAAAATCACTATTGGCGGCCAAACTTATGAGGATCGAGGAAAGCAGTCCGTCATGAATTTGATCATTGTAGCCGCTAAGCAACACATTGAACGCATTGCGCGTGGTCAGCGGAACTGTCAGCGTTTCGGCGGTGAAGGTCAGCTTCTGTCCCATGAGAAGCGCGGTTGCTTGTCCACAGGCCGATTGATATTCCCCAAATTCCGGAGAAAACGGCAGGTTCGAGCCGTTGAACACGCGGGTCTTCCCCGCCGCGCCGCGCTTTGTCGCCCGTTCTGACAATTTTGTAATATGCTCGCGGCAGAACGCACTTTCCGCGAGCGGAATTAGGAACTTTACGTTACCGGATTTCGCGCCGTTGGCGTTGTTGATGATACCCTCAGGTGGACTACGGAGTTCAGCTGCCACCGAGTTGCCGCTACCAAGGATCATCCCGGAATCTTCCTGTCCGCAGGCAAGAGCAATCCGACATCCTAACTGCGTGATAATGGCTCCAATAGACAGATTGTTGATCCCTTTGAGAGTCTGCGTTGCCAGAAGGATGTGGATGCCGAAGGAGCGACCCTGCTTCAAGAGTTGCGAGAGAAGTTGTTCTGACGCCTCAGCGACCTGACGACCTTCCGAAAACAGAACTTGAAATTCGTCTATTACCAGAAAGACGCGGGGCAATTGCTCGATACTTGCTTTACGGTATTCAGCAAAATCGCGCATACCTGTTGCCTTAAAAATACGCGCCCGCTTTTCCAGCTCATCCACAAGGTGCCTAAGCACCGTCACACCGTATTCTGGGTCGCTCTCCGTAGCGACTAATCGGGCGTGCGGAAGCGACGGGTTCGCATAGACCGTGAACTCCGTCGATTCTTTGTAATCTAGCAGGTAAAGATCTACCTCGCCGGGCGGGTATTTCTCGCAGAGCGAATGGATGATCACGTGGAGCAGGTTGGACTTGCCGGAGCCGGTCTTACCCGCAAGTAGCGCATGATGCTCGGAGGTCGTTGCGCCTAAGGCCAGAGACACGCTCTCACCGGCGGGGGTCCATCCGATTGGAATATCGAATCCGCCGATGGTCGTCGCACCTTTTACGAAATTCGTCCAGAGGTCGGGCATTGATTTACTAAAGCGCGACTCAGCGGCACAACGTTCGGCAAGCATTAATATGAAACCGTCCAGCGAGTCCTGCTGTGGCCATTGCTCCGGCTGATAGGAAAAGGACAAGCCTTCGCCTCCGGCGTCCGTCCCGCGCAACAAGGAGTCAAGACGCACGGTCGAGGTTTCTAGTGCGACACGAAACTTATCGTATCGCCTGTCTTCCACACGTTTCCCATCAATTGCGATAATGGGAAGGATTCCACAACGCGGGCCGTTCTCACAAAGGCGCTCAAGAAACCAGAGACTCTTATCCGAAAGTTGCTCTGGAACATCGAAAAGCAGCACCACTTTGTAACGCAGTGGCTTCTCGGCATTGTTTGCGTTGTATTCCCACCAGTTGGAAGCCTTTGCATTGAACCTGTGCTGAATGAGTTCCTCAACCTCATTTGAGAGATTGTCGAGAACAGCCTCGATTTCGCCCGAGCGGGTGAGCACATGTTGTTGGGGCACCAACTGTTCCACCTTCAGCAGTGACGAGAACGGCTCGACCGACTGCCCCTGTTTCAGAGGATCAATCAGTGTCATTTCCAATTTTCCTGGAGGCAGGGCGGATAGCAATCTCAACAGGAGATGGTGAGCTAGAAGTCTTTGCGCATCGTTGTCCTCCGGCAAAACAAGGGCGCGGGCGAACGGAAATGGGATGGAATGCGGGACAAGGCAGGAGAAATTCTCAAAAGAGACTTGCTGCGCACCAAGTAACAGGCCGTTTGGCGTTTTCGAAGCCCATGGAAAGGCCTGGCCGAAATCCAAGAAAGCAGGTTGTTGACGGCGAAGCCTCGAACCCATCTTTTCAATTTCAGCCGTGGTATATTTCCATTCATTAGCAAAGACCGAAGACCAATTCACTTTCCTTTTTGCTCGATTAGCGTCAACCTCATGACGTTCACTCGCGAGTTGTTTGGCTTGCTCCTCGGTCATTCCTTTCGTCTTTTCGAGTGCTGCGATTTTGCAACGGATTTCATCCATGGTTTTGTGGAGTTCCGTTTTCCTTGATTCCGCTTCCCGCCGCTTTGTCGCGAATTCGTATTTTGTTTGTTCCAATGCGGATCTTCGGCTCGCAGCGGAATCAAGTTGTCTTTGTAGGGTGAGGCACCGCTTTCTGGTTTCGTCGTTTTCCGAGAAAAAGAAATAGTAAATATCTTCAATAATCCAACGATCACTGATTTGCCGTTCAAGGCCGGATTTCTCTTGGCCAAGTGCAGAAATTTCCGATTCCACGGCGGCAATTCCTTGACTCGCAGAGGCGATTTTAACTTCTGTCTTCGCAACCTCACGTTCGATGCTGGCCGACTGCTGGCGAAGATCGTTTATTTGTTGTTGTGCATTCGCCGAACCTTGGCCGTGCTTTGCTGCATTTCCGTGCAATCCTACAATGGACTGGTCTATCCGTTCACAGGCAGCGTCGAATTCGCGGTCAATACGCGCAAGACCTTGGCGATAATCAGCAATAGCTTTGCTAATCTTAGTGATCCCATCTTGTTCGTATTCGAAGGTTTCACTCATGACGTGCGCCCTCCTTCTCTTAGTTGAATTGCCCGTGCCTCTTCCAAGCCACGATCAATGTTCAGTGCTTGTCGCCGGAACTCCTCGTTGAAAAGACGGAGCGAATCAATTTCCTTGAGGATCGGGTCAAGGACATCGGCAATCATGGCCGCACCGAACGAATCGCGCACTGCGTCGCGGAAGTTCTCGGTGGATAGCGCCGCCGTTCTCAAAACATCGTCAAACATCGGAACCCTCCTTTCCTGGCTCTCCATCAATTGGAAGTTCAAGAACAAGATCTTTTACTTCGACTGTCGGTAGAATTTTGGCGCAGAGCTCGCCCGGCAATAAATAGTCGGATTGAAACGCAGGATTTTTGCTCTTGATTCCATTCAGAAATGCCCGCCATTCCTCTTCGGACAAGTCAACTGATTGGCAATCAGCGGTCCATGCCCGAAGTTTCTCCGTGGCGGCATCTACGCCATCCATATCCCCGGCGTTAACCGCGCGCCGAAGCAAGTCAACTTCGGCACTGACTTGCGCCAGAATATCAGGACGGATAATAGCAAAACGTATTTTCATGTATTCTCCTTCTTTTCTTGGCTGATGAAGTTAAGGCACGATTGATCAATTTCGTTCTTGCGCGGCAGCATCCCGACGAGAGGCGAACCCGCTTCACGCAAGGTGTCGCGCAACTCCTTCTCTTTATCTGGGGGTAGATCGTGGATGTCGCGCGAACAAAGTGTACATTGCGCGTCCGCCTGTTTGTGGCCTTCGGCCTGAAACACCATGTGGTCCTTCTGGGAATAGAGGTAGTCGGCCTTGCCGCATTTCACCTCGAACGCCATCGAACCGCCTACCGACGTGCCCATCCCTTCCCCGCGCCCTAAAATAACGGGGACGCGCAAATCTGTTACAAGCAGATCCGTCTTTGTGTATCGCCCGTTGTCGCCAACGAAAGTCCGGCCCTGAGTCTCAATCCGTCCGCCGAGCGGTGCGAGTGCGTGCCGTGCCATTTGCTCTCCGAATTCTCCACAGAGATGGATGCGTGTTTTACGCACGACAATGTTGCGTTCGGCGTCACCTTTCGCCGCCGCCCATTCGCCTCGATACTTGTCAACTAGTCCGCGATAGGCGGGATTGCGGTCATAGAGATACTCCTGAAGCAATGCCCGTTGTTCTACGGAAAGGTTCATCCGGTCGCGCAGGGCATCTGGCGTGATGGGAGCACCATGTTGCACGGGGTTCCAACGCAGCCATGAGTGGAAGTGCGCAGCAGGAGGATAAGATGAGAGATAGGCGTTCAGCGCATGTTGTGCGGTTGTCAGTCTGGCGGTCGCCCCATCAACGGATTGGGACACAGTGGCAAACCGTGACGAACATTCCGCATGGGACTGTTCCATCGCCTGCACTGCCATAGCTAAGGCCTGCTTCGCGCACTCGACGCGCTGTTCCATCGCCTGATGATTCCCTTTGGGCAGTTCAAGATCTGCTTGCGCTTGCTCCAACTGGGTATGAGCCAGTTCAACAGCGTGTTCCGCATCTTCAACATCTGATTCTTCGCCGGAACAATCAGGAGAATTTCCACCCTCATTGTCTGGTTGCTCCTCACAACCCGAAAGAGCCGAACTCGCGGCGCTTAGCATACTTTGACTGCTCTCCAAACTCTCTAGGGTGTCTTCAACAGCCTGCTGTGCCGCTTGCTGCTGCTGGTTGGCGCCTTCCAACATATTCTCGCTGTTCTGTAATTCTTCGCGAGCATCCTCACTTTTTCTATCCGCAATGGCGATCTGTTCTCTGCACGCAGATTCCAGCGCCTCGCGCACGGACATCAGCCCGCGGAGGAGATCTTCAAGATTTTCAACTTGTCCAACGGATATTTGTGCCATTTCGGTTCCTTAACTTCTACTATGGGGAATAATCGCGAAGATGCGATGCACGCCCTATCAGATACAAAACCTTTTCTTCTGCATTCACGTTAAACTGATGCAGTTGCTGGACGAGCGCGGTGTAGTCCTCTTCGAACTGTGCCCGTTCACGGTCCTGCCAGGTGTCGCCAAGAGAGGCGAACGCACCGTTAAGGTTTCCTACGGCATCGTTGAGCGAATCAATGAACTGATTCAGTGAATGCGCAAAGCGTTCCAATTCATCGGGGTCTGCAAATACCTGTGCCATTACCAATATCCTCCTTCTTCTATGTTTGCTTTTGCTGATGTCGGGACAGCATTGGGGTTTTGTGACTTGCTTCGGGTGGTTACCGACATCGTGACCTTGAGGAAAAACTCGTGAATTTTGTCCGCATCCGTCGCGTGGAATACGCTGTTAACAACCGGCGTGCCGTTCACTTCAGCTAACACCGGGGTTTGCGAGATGAAGCGCTCAAGAACCCGCGTTCCGGGATTCTGGCCGATTCCCATCGCCATAAAAAAGCACTTTTCAGAACGCCCGTCGGTAATGAGCGCTTCCAGTGGATGCTCCCATTCGTCCGTAGGTTGTCCGTCTGAAACCAGTATCACTGTCGGACGGTAAGCGCGTGAAGGAATGACATCCTTGTCCTCAATCAGCCTTTTAGCCAATGAGAAAGCTTCCCCCATCGCTGTGCGACCATCCGCCGCCATATCTGTCCAGTTCACGGAAGAAGCGGATCCAGGCGCAAGATGCTGAGCGGCACGATCGCCGAATGTGATGATTGAAACTAGAAATTCAATCTCCATCCGCTCTTCGGCAGCGAACGAATCAACCATCTGTCGGACGGCATCGTTTAAGATTTGAATCTTCGATGTCCCGCCTTCAACCAACTCCCAAGTTTGTCCATCATTTTCTAATGTCTTACCGGTTCGGCGGACATTCACAGGATCTACAACCTCGTTCATTGAGCCGCTGACATCCAGCAGCAGAAATACCGGAAGCGGCTTGGCCTTCGGTGCCGTGAATTTACTTGGCTCGAACATTACCAATATCCCTCCTCACTAGTTTGTTCGATTTTTCCGGTCTCGTCCGAGGGGTGTTGTATCACAGATTTCGGTTTCTCAGAACGAGCTTCAATTGTAGTGGGTTTGACATCGATGACACTCGCCTCTGGCGAGACATTCGGCGTCTGTGACTTTGTGCGGATAGTCACCGACATCGTGACGAACTTGAAGAAGTCACGTAACTGCTTGGCGTTCTCGGCATAGAACAAAGGATTTGGACTACCTTCGAGGAACTTGCCTAGCACCGCCTCGTCCGCGTTCGCGCCGATAGCCATCGCCATGCGATCACATTTCGCTGAACGGCCATCGCTTATAAACGCTTGGAGCGGCTGTTCCCAACTGTCGGTAGGGCATCCATCAGAAACAAGCACCACTGTCGGTCTGTAGGCGCGAGACGGTAAGACATTCTTATCCTCAATCATCGCTTTCGCCATCTCTAATGCCGTGCCAAGCGGCGTAGCACCTGATGAAGACAAATCGTGCCATTGGATGTCGCAGGAAGTAGAGAGTGCGTGTGTTAGTTTTACATCCTCACCAAAAGTGATGACCGCGACATGAATTTCAACCTCACTGCTTTCCGTATTACGGAAAATTTCCAGCATATCACGGACTGCAGCGTTAAGATTTTGGATTTTTTCACCATTCATGCTGCCGCTGCAGTCAAGCAGCAGTATCACAGGCAGGGGTTTTGCGGTAGGTGCGGTGAACTTGGATGGATCGAATTGTGCGCTCATGGCTGTATTTTGATTGGTGATTTATTAGGGAAAGTTAGGACTCTTTGTTTTGCATGGGGCGTGCCAAAGCTTCTCTGTGCGTGGAAAGCATTGAAAATTAACGATAAATGAATTCACTCCCGATGAGCGAGGCTTTATGGAAGTCAATCTAGGTTGATGCTTTAATCTCATTTGTTTGATGATTCTCTGGATTTGAAAAATTGGTTGATCGCTTGAGGGGTGATTCCGAGGAGGCGAGCGGCACGAGCCTGGACGCCGCCGCCCAGTTCCATTGCACGCTGGATGAGGTGGAGTTTGATTCCGTCGAGGAACTCATTCACCTGAAAGCCTTCAGCGGGGTCTGGTAGAGCGGAGATCGGGTTAGTGCGGAGCGGGGCCTCGAAGCGAAGCTCTTCGGGCTGGATAAGCTTGCCGGCGGCGAACATGGCGGATTGTTGAATGACACGGCGGAGTTCGCGGACGTTTCCGGGCCAAGGGTAACGGATGAGTTCGTTGATGGCTGCTGGAGCGAGGCGTCTCTGACCCTGATGTTTGGCATTCCAAGCGCCAAGCATGTGAGCGGCGAGTAGCGGGATGTCCACCTTACGGGATCTGAGTGGCGGGATAGTGATACTTGATCCGAAGCGTTGGTAGAGGTCTTCGCGGAACGTGCCTGCGAGAACCATTTCACGGAGGTTCCGATGGGTGGCCGCGATAACGCGCACGTTGACCTTTACGGGCTTGGTGGAGCCGACGGGTTCGATTTCGCCCTGATCGAGTGCGCGAAGCAGCTTGGCCTGCGCGGGTAGAGGTAACTCACCAATCTCGTCGAGAAACAGCACACCACGGTCGGCCAATTTGAATTTCCCCTCATGGTCGGTAGAGGCTCCAGTGAAGGAGCCTTTCTTGTGTCCGAACAACTGGCTCTCCACGAGATTCTCGGGAATACTACTGCAATTGACAGTGACCATCGGTCTACCGGAGCGCGGTCCGAGGTTGTGGATGAACTGAGCAAAGTATTCTTTACCGCTACCGGTTTCACCGAAGAGCAGCACGTGGAAATCATCGTATTGCGAATAAACGAAGGCCTCGCGCAGAGCCTTCAAGAACGCCGGATCTTCGCCGACGATTCCAAGCTCGCGGCAAGCGGTCGTGATGGAGGAATCATCGTCCTCCTCGGGTTCCGGTCCATCCACTGGACGCGTGATGGTCGGGAAGTCCTTCTGATGGATGTCGATTTCCCGAACGAGGGGTTTTCCTTCGGGCACGAATTCTGGAGGAGTGGACTGGAGAATGGTGGCTGGAATTTCTCCGCTCGCTGCCAACAAGAGCCAGCAGGCGTGCATGTGTGGAGTGCCGGATGAAACGGAAATAGAATACTCCGCATCGGGGTGAGCTTCATTGAGCTTTTTGAAATGGCTTCGGAGTTGGCGCAGGATACCCAGGTAGTTGGTTGGATCTTTTAGAGGAACCTCCAGGATTTCCACCTTCACTCCAGGATGCCTCTCGGTGATGGCGGTTGCAGTTTTTTCGCTGATTTCGGCAGCCTTAGGCGTCGTGAACAAATAGACCCAGTCAAATGATCGCTCGGCTACGACGGTCAGAATCGGGCCGGCGCGCATTTCGCCAGTGGAGGCAGAAGGAGCGAAGGGGTCGTGGAATCCGGTGAATGTGAGGAGTATTTTCAAATCAAGATGGATTGATTTGAGCGTCAACGATGATTGGAGTAAATGAAAAAGGAGGATTCTAGTGCGCCAATTGACACTCTAAAGGCTAAGCCCCGCGAAGCGATACCTCCCTCGCTCTCCCTGGGGAGACGGGAGTGGGAGAAGTCCACCAGTGGGGGATTTAGGGGGAGAAGAAGGGCGTAACAGAAAAAATAAACAAGGGTCGGGCTTTCGCCCGACCCTTGCGGCGCTCAACTGCCATGCGGCAATCGAGACACCATTTCCTCCCTCAGGAAAGCCTTAGATGTCCCACTTTGTGGGGAAGTCCTTGTAGTCGTCTGGATCGTAGGCGGCCTCATCGGCTGTGAATGTTTCGCCTACCGAAGAGTCGTCGCTTCGGGTTGGTTCCTCGGCGCTGCTACTCCGCTCATGGCCTCCGATGATTTTTGGATTTTCCTGAGCTGAACGGATTTCAGAAACGAGGTCATCGCCGAGGGCCTTGGCCAGCAGGCTCCACTCTTCCTCTGGAGTAAGAATGTGTATGGTTTCTTCGAGCGTGCAGAGTGCGTTGTGTTCCACCTCGGAAATTTTCTCCAGAAGTGATTGTAGCGGGGAGCGATCGCTCGAAAGGCTGACGCGGTAGCTCGGGAACTTGGTATCGGTGCCACCGATGCGCTCGATAAGCAGCGATACGCCGTCCGCGCGATTGAGCGGGTGTCCAGCTTGGTTGCTATCAAGACCGGGCCGCAGCACTTGCTCGTAAATCAAATTTCCCAAACCATTGGAGCCTCCACGACAACCATCATAGTGGCTGTGGAGTAGTAGGCGTAGCCGAATGCCGTTTGCATCTTCTATGATGCCCCAGCAAAGCGACATCGGTGACGGCAATAAACGTATACCTGATTTGTTCTGCCGATTAAACAAACGGGTTGGGTGTTTTTCCTTCATGTGGCTGTAGGCTAAGTCGTGTACGCTCCGAGCACCTGCTTGAAGAGTCCGAGGATGCGCGTGCCTGCCGTTCGGATGCTGTAAAGTAGGGATCTGTAACATCCAATTGCCGCCGCCCATTAAAGCGGGCAACAAACGGATCTTGGTTTTTCCAGCTTCAAACTGATGGCGGTATTTCCGATAGCTTTCGACGAGGATGAGATCCTCGTAGGCATTTGGCTTGCCGCGCGACAATTGAGCGCTGATGTCATTGGTTGATGTATTAAACTCGATGGTTTTTTTCATAGTGTGGTTTTGTTTTGTTGTTGTGTTGTTGTGTTAGAATCTCTCTGAAGAGCTTTTTTTACCCTTGTAATCAGAAAGAATAATGGTGTGTTTTCCGAGGTATACGGCTTCCGAAAGGTTGCCGTAATCTCGTTCTCCATGCGCCCTGCACGGGTGCCTCAAAAAATCCAAAAGTCATCATTCGTCTTGTGCCGAAAAAACAAATTATGGTGTGATCAGGATGCTGGAATGTTGGCTTATAATATTTTCTAACAACGAGGCATCTGAAAGGGTGCCGCGATCACGTTGCGAGGAATTAAATTCCAGAAGGAATGTCAAAGGGGACTGTTTGAATCAGAGGCAATCATCGCGGCAGCGAGATGCCGCAAGAAATCAAAAATCCAATAGATTTGTTCCTTTTCGAGCTGATCATACATGTAGGGAAGCTGCACTTCTCCCAGCCAAAACCCATCGCATGGCTTTGCTTCAAGAGTCCAGTCCATCTCTTTGATGATGCCATGCAAATCAATCCAAGTAACATCCCGTCCGATGCCTATTCCACCTTCATAAAAGGGAAAGTCTTCATGATACATGGTAAAGCGGGGACCATCGATGCGGATTTGAAACTGTCCTCGGAGAAATGGTATGATGCCGCCACTAGGCAGCAACTTACCGTATTTATTTACCAGACGCTCTGAAAAAGTATCGATGCGATGGATCGCATGATAACCAGTTGTTAGATCGAGTTGGTGCATTAGTTTTGGTATCTCGCCCCTGATTGATGTGATTCCGTTTGGATTCATATTTGCCAGTGCGAATTTTAGAATACACTTAAATCAAAGAGTTCAGGGCCATGATCTTGATTGCCATCCAAGATCATGCTGCGGATGTAGAGGTAGTCAGTTAGACTTTGATGATGCGCTACGACCGAGTTTAGGAGTTCGTGTGGCGCAGACGTGATCAATTGTTCGGCGACTTTGTTGCACTCCCGCACAACCGCAGCATCCGCCATGGCAAGCAGATGAGCGCATTCTAGCAAGTCCTCCGGAACTTTGCCGACAAGTGGCCGCGGATTGAGATCAATAGCTGCGTCACAAAGAGTTTTGAATTCTTCTGTCAGAAAATCTAATTTGCGTGGTGGATTAAACATATTGGTGTAGTTGGCGTGGTTTGAGAGATAAACAATCCTTAGGGCATTCAGCCCATTTGAGATTGGATTCTTGCACCCATCATTTTCTCCTCTGATCTCCTTCCCGGAAACGGGAAGGTTGTCAAAGGACTCGTCCGCAACAAATCCAAGGGTAAAGAAACCACCGTCCAAAATTACCCAACCAAACCCGTAGGCATCGCCAAGGGTCGCACCCTCTCTGACAAGGCGTCCAAGAAGCCCGCGACGAGCCTGCTCTCACTGACCTTGGCAGTAGCAATCTCAGCAACCTTATCACCTACCTGAAAGTCGCCTGCTTGCCAGCTTCGATTTAACTTCCCGGGGGTGGAGGATACCAAATGGGCAGTATCTTGAAATAATTCCCTTCCTTCCTTGTCGTAGCCGCCTCATCCGTCACGGTGGTTGATCCGCAACGGGGAACCAAAGCCGTCCACGGAGTTGGTGCATGGAAGGATAAGCGCCCACGAGCGCAGGGAGTCGCGCCAGGGAAAGGTTCTTCCCTGGAAATCCAACCATCAATCGCTTCAAAACAAGTAATTACGTAGGTATTCCCAGCTGGTATTTTCATCAAAAATACAAGTCACGAACCTCTGGGCAAGCCCCCCTTAGGCTTCAAGTCAGTTTGACTCATTTCTTGCGAAGCAAGCTTCCGGGAATTCAACCCTCTGGAAATTAAACTAGTAATTAATTGATAAATACCAAAAAAATGATAATCATGATTTCATGAGCAAGCTGGATCCACATGCCGATTTGATCAAAAAGCTTTACATGTCGGAGGAAACCGCGGAAGGCACCCATCAGCGGCTGTTGGAAGAGGGCGTGGACGTATCCTACGAAACATTACGCAAGTGGCTCCATAAGCATGCTCATGAACTCCCCCCTTTGCGGGTCGGTGGGGGCAAGCCTCCCGAGCCCCAAGCAAGACAGCTCTTCAGATTTCTCCCTGCGAACGCGGATTGGGTGCCGGACGCCTACATGTATCCGGAGTTTTTTGAGTGTCTCATCCAAGACTCCACCCCCGCACACAAGGACGCACTGCTGGCTGGATGTCTGACGCGCTACGGCATCCAGACTCACCTCAAAACGCTGGAGGCCACCAAATTGCCGCTCAAGCGATTCCGGAACCTCTCTGATCTCGAAATTTATCTCATGGCCTACTTGCTGGGCCACCACGGGGCACTTGTTGGGGTTTCCTTGGAGGAGTTCTCGGCAGAGACCCGAGCCATCAGCCCGATGGCGATCCGGCTGCGGCAGATCATCGCCCGCCGCAACTCGATCACCGTGGGAGAGCTTCGCAAACTGATCCGTCGTCCGTAGGGCTGGCCGCCGTCTGGCGAGCAGGAGGGCTGGAAGAAAAGCAAAAGGGAACCGCCGACCGGGCGGGAAACGGCACGTTTCGGCCAGCGCCTTCGGAGCGAAAAGCGGGAATCCAAAGAGCGCAGCGGCCTTTGGTATAATGCACCCTAAGAGCAGGAAGCGGAGCTTTTCGCTCTTAGGGTGTATTATATCTATACACCCTAAGAAGAGTGTCTTGATTTTCCCTCAATTTTCAGCCACAATGACATCATGAATGCCACGGGACCATGCATAACGGTGAATCTTGAGCGTGTGTCAGCCGAAAATGTGCTTGGCATGGTACGCCATGATATGCGGATTGCAAGTCTGCCGAAACCGGGGCTGGGCTATGGACCCTACCCGAATTATGTCCACGTGGATAAAATCAAAGACAATGTGGTCATTAAAAAGACAACCGCTAAGGAGATTCACGAAGAATTTGACCGCCGTCTTAAATACAAAAACGACCGAGTCGAGGGGCACAATGAGTTGGTGAAGGAGCGCAGAAAGCAGTTGCGAGAAGAAGGAGTTGATGAGGAAAAGATCGAAAAAGAAGGGGGGAAATTTCAACGATCGATTGAAAAATCTGCATTCATCCATCGAGCCTACAGCTTGGTTTTGGGTTTGAGCGAAGATGCCTTTGATATGCTTGGGGCAGATGTGCCTCGTTCAACAGTCAATGAAATCCTGACTACTGCTCTACGCACAGTCATACAGGAAATTGGAATTGATGAGGATGAATTGAGCCATGTGGTCATACATTGGGATGAGACTCATCCGCACCTCCACGCTGGACTTCCCTACCTAAATAAATTCGGCGAGCGCTTTCAGAAGAATTTTTCGCCAGCCTTCCTTTCAAAATTAATCCGAAAAGTGAATTTGGACTCGGTTAAACACGGGATGAAGCCGCCAAAAACCTACAAAGAGAAAGGCAAACGTGAAACTCACAAGTCTACGAAGGAGCTCAAAAAAGAGACTCAGCGAGCCCACGAAACCTTCCTAGAGCACTCAAGTAAGGCCGAGAAAGCGAAAAACGAAGCAGAGCTTGCTGAAGCCGAAGCAATGACTGCCCGAGCTAAATTGATCGAAAACCAGAGAAAAAACGCTGACTTTGACGAGAAGTTGTCGGAACTAGTCAGAACCAATGCCGAACTGGAAAGCAAAAAAATCGAAATCAATAAGAGGGAGCTAAAGATTTCTGAGAACGAGGAGAAACTAAGACCTAGGGAGACGGCGCTTAGGGTAAGCCTAATCCAGAACAAAGATTTTGTACATCAGATTGAAGAAGATTTGAAAAAGCTGGAGGAAGGGCAGGAACAGTTGAAAGCCGACCAGCTCGCCCTAGAGCAGCAGAAGGCAAAATCTGGCCAGATCGAAAAAGATGTCATGGGTTACCGAAATCTCAGAGAGCAGGCAACTGTAGTTTTGACGCTGCTCAGGAAGATGCCTGAAATTATCAAAAGCGTGGTATCCAAAACCAAGTTGGGAAATGCCATTTCCAAGTTGGCTGAAATGGTGGGCGTGAGCATGTCAGACCCAGAGAGCCCTAAAAAGGATTGATAATCAGCAAACCAAGAACAGCGGATTAAGCGTTTCCGGCAATGTTGGATCCCAAATCCCATTCCCAAACGAATCAAGCCTTTGATCACTGCAAATTAAAATGCGTCTTCATGCTTTTCTTCCCCGTAGTCTGGCCAATGGATCTGGGTGGCGGAGTGCGGTTTGGGTGCAGGGGTGTTCTTTGGGCTGCACGAGGCAGTCAATTTGCGGGAAGATGAACCTCGCCCAGTATCCTAGCTTCCAGCAGGCATGGAGTTCCTGCAGAGCGGAGACGTAGGTGTTCTTCTGCGCGGTGAAGTCGCGGTCAAGTTTAATGGCCGTACACATATCGCATTAGAAAGTTGTCCCAGAGTATAAAGATCGACCCAAATCCTTGGCATGACGTGTCGACCATAGGAAATTTTTGATGTGACTTTATTGCAACTTCTGCGACCAATAACGACCAAAAACAACCGAAAACGATAAAAGTTAACCGAAAACAATTTCCCCAGAATTTCCCCAGAATCCTTTCATTTCAAAGAGTTTATGAGGATTTCAGCGGGTGGTCCCAGTGGGGTTTGAACCCACGACCAAAGGATTATGAGTCCCCTGCTCTAACCAACTGAGCTACAGCCCCGATTTGCGCGGCATGGCGCGGCCAAGCTTTGCCCCGTGAACCACGCGGGTGCAAGGCTAAGGTTTGAAGAAAACTATTTGCTTTCCACTATGTCCCATCCCGTGGCGCCCTGTGTCAGCCTATTTACAACATTTCTTACCTTGGACGCCATGCCCAACCAGAATCCCGAACAGCTTGCCCTCGATCTGATCGACGCCCAACTCCGGGCGGCGGGGTGGAGCGTTCAGGACAAGAGCGCCATCAACTTCCACGCCGGCGAGGGTCAGGCCATCCGCGAATACAGCACCGACACCGGCCCCGGCGACTACATGCTTTTCGTGGATTGAAAACCCGTCGGTGTCATCGAGTCGAAAAAGGAAATCCTCGGCCACAACCTTTCCGCCGTCGAGGAGCAGACACCCGGATACGGAGCCGCTAAACTCAAGTGGCTTCAGAACACCGGCCAGCCTCTGCCCTTCCTCTACGAAGCCACCGGCACCGTTACCCGCTTCACCGATCAGCGCGATCCGAAGCCCCGCTCCCGCGAAGTCTTCTCCTTCCTCCGCCCCGAGACCCTCCGCGAATATCTCTCCCAGGAAAAATCCCTCCGCGCCCGCCTACAGGATCTCCCCTCGCTCAAGATCGAAGGACTGCGCGACTGCCAGATCAATGCCATCACCAAAGAGGAAGTCTCCTTTAAAGCCGCCCGTCCCCGCGCCCTCGTCCAGATGGCCACCGGCTCCGGGAAAACATTCACTGCCATCACTACCATTTACCGCCTGCTTAAACACGCACGCGCCAAGCGCATTCTCTTCCTCGTCGATACCAAGAACCTCGGCGAGCAGGCAGAGCAGGAGTTCATGGCTTTCACCCCTAACGACGACAACCGCAAGTTCACCGAGCTCTACTCCGTCCAGCGCCTCCAGTCCTCCCACGTGCCGAAGGATGCACAGGTCTGCATCTCCACCATCCAGCGGATGTATTCCATCCTCCAGGGCAAGGAACTCGACCCCTCCGACGAGCAAGACAACCCCGCCGAGACCCGACCGCGCCGCAAGGAACCCTTTCCCGTCGCCTACAACGAGAAAGTCCCCATCAAGCACTTCGACTTCATCGTCATCGATGAATGCCACCGCTCCGTCTACAACCTCTGGTGCCAGGTCATCGAATACTTCGACGCCTTCCTCATCGGCCTCACCGCCACCCCGGACAACCGCACCTTCGCCTTCTTCAAACAAAACGTCGTCTCGGAATACACCCACGAGCAGGCCGTCGCCGATGGCGTGAACGTCGGCAACGAAGTCTTCCTCATCGAAACCGAAATCACCCAAGGCGGCGGAACCGTCCTCAAAGGTCTCGTCGAGAAACGCGAAAAGCTCACCCGTGCCAAACGCTGGGAACAGGAAGACGAGGACGAGAAATACAGCGCCAAAAAGCTCGACCGCGACGTCGTCAGCCCCACCCAGATCCGCACTGTGATCAGGGCCTTCCGCGACTCCCTGCCCACGCTCTTTCCCGACCGTGAGGAAGTTCCGAAAACCCTCATCTTCGCCAAGACCGACTCCCACGCCGACGACATCATCCAGATCGTCCGCGAGGAATTCGACGAGGAGAACCGCTTCTGCAAAAAGATCACCTACAAGAACGAGGAAGACCCCAAGTCCGTCATCACCTTCCGCAACGACTTCTACCCGCGCATCGCCGTCACCGTGGACATGATCGCCACCGGCACCGATGTGAAACCGCTCGAATGCCTGCTCTTCATGCGCGATGTGAAATCCAAGGGCTACTTTGAGCAGATGAAAGGGCGGGGGACTCGTACCCTCGATCACGATGCCCTGCGCAAGGCCAGCCCCTCTGCCAAGCCCGCCAAGACCCATTACGTCATCGTCGATGCCATCGGCGTCACCAAGTCGCTTAAAACCGCTAGCCCCACGCTCATCACCAAGCCCTCCGTCCCCTTCAAGGATCTTGCTATGGAGGTTGTCATGGGTTCCTATGATGCCGACACAGTCTCCTCGCTCGCCGGCCGCCTCGCCCGCATCGAGCGCCAGCTCACCCCGGAGCAGAAGGAAGAGATCGCAAAAAAGGCAGGTGGCGTTCCTCTCCACACCATCATCAAAGACCTCTTCGCCGCCATTGACGGCGATGCCATTGAGAAAAAAGCCCTCGAACTCAACGGCCAGAAGGAAGGCACCGAACCCGGCACCTTTGCCCGCGAGCGAGCCCAGCAAGAACTCGTCGCAACCGCCGCCAAGCCGCTCACCGGAGCCACCGTCAATCTCATCATCGAGACCTGCACCGCCAATCTCCAGACCATCGACAACGACACGCTCGATGTCCTGCTTCGCGCCGAGTGGGATGCTGATGCCCGCGAAAACGCCGACGTCATGGCTGCCGACTTCGCCGCCTTTCTGGAACAGCACAAGGATCAGCTCACCGCCCTCACGATCTACTACCAGCAACCCCAGCGCCGCCAGGAAGTGACCCTCGCCCAGATCAAGGAAGTCCTCACCGCCATTCAGATCCACGCGCCCAAACTCGCACCGCTCCGCGTCTGGGAAGCTTACGCCCGCCTCGATTCCCTGCCGGAAAACGCCCGCCCGCTCACCGAGCTGACTGCCCTCGTCGCCCTCATCCGCCGCACCACCGGCCTCGATGAAGCCCTCACGCCCTTCGACACCACCGTCCGCCGCAACTACCGCGACTGGATTCTCCGCAAGAATGCCGGCGAGCCTTTTAATGAAACCCAGACCGCTTGGCTGCAAATGATCCGCGACCACATCGCTACCTCCTTCCGTTTTGAGCGCGAAGACCTCGAATACTCCCCCTTCGATGCCCAAGGCGGCCTCGGCAAAATGCACCAGCTCTTCGGCGACCAGCTCAATCCCATCATCGCCGAGCTCAATGAAAACCTGGTTGCCTAAAGAAATTGAACCACAGATTGCACAGATAGGCACAGATAGGTTTTGGAAAGAAACTAGCGATTCCCTAATCTCACACCAGTTTCAGTAGTCTTTTCCAAAATCCAAAATCCCATCCTCTTCATCCGTGCCCATCCGTGAAATCTGTGGTTAAAAACTCTTCTTCTTCATGCACCAACCCGACAACGCCCTCACTGAAATCATCATCGGAGCCGCCTACAACGTCCTCAATAAGCTCAAGCCCGGCCTTGATGAAAAACTCTACGAGCGCGCCCTCGTCATCGAACTCGCAAAGAACGATCTCAACTGCGCCATACAGAAACAATTCCCCGTCCACTACGATGAACATCACATCGGCACCCTTGTTCCTGATCTTATCGTAGAAGACCGCATCATCGTGGATCCCAAAGTCGTCACCGCGTTCAATGAAAACCACCTCGCCCAGATGCTTGGTTACCTCAACATCACCGGCCTAAAAACCGCCCTCCTCCTCAACTTCAAACACGCCCGTCTCGGCATCAAACGTGTCTCCAATTAAATCAATTCTCTATCTGTGCCCATCTGTGAAACCTGTGGTTGATAATTCCTTGACCACAGATGGCACGGATGGGCACGGATTTGGAGAGATGAAGTTTGGTCTTGGCGAAATGCACCAGCTCTTCGGCGGCTCCATGGACGGCATTATTGAAGAACTCAACGAAGGGCTTGTAGCGTGAGTAACCCAGAAACTCCAAGTCATTGGGTCATCTGTCCCACCTCGGATGTTGCCGCCCTCGTTCGAGGCGTCACCTACGGCAAGCAGGATGCCCGGAAATCAGAGGCGAAGGGATTGAAGCCGATTCTCCGGGCGAACAACATCAACGGGACGATTAATTTCGATGATCTAGTCTTCCTTCCCGCAAAGCTGATTTCGCCCATGCAGCACCTCCGAGCTGGAGACATCCTGTTCGCGATGTCGAGCGGCAGCCGCCATCTTGTCGGTAAGTCGGCGCGTATCGGGAAGATTACATTGAAGCGATACACGACCAATTCACCGGGCAGAAACCCTGCGCCGCCGATCCGATTGTCTGGTGGGAGAATTTTCGTAAGAGAGAAAAACGTATCGTATTAGCTCTACCGGATTTTAGCTACGTGCTGATTATGGCGGATCGCGGTGATTATATTATGCCCTGGACGGCGTAACCGGTCGAAAGGCCACATCAGCAGCGAAAACTGGAGAGAGAATACTCGGACTTCTGGAAATGAGCCGAACCCTAAAAATGCTGAAGCCGCCCCTAAGGACGGCCTCGTTACTCCTTCAACACATGGTTGATAAGCGGATAGAACTCACCTCCGCGCGACGCGCTGTCAATTATCTTTTAGCTGGCTCGCCGATCCCGACGCTGCCCATAAAATCAGACGCTACGTTCCCTATTGGGCATGATTTCTTTGATCACTATTCTTCAATTTCAATCCAAAACGCCGCAAACCCTTTGATATCAAAGATTTTTTTGTTTGATGGGTGTTTGATCCTTAAGAATTCCGAATCACTCTCCTCGTATTCTCCGCCATTGCCGTAACTCACCCTTTGCCTTGATCAAAACCCCACAGAATAAGGCTTTTCCTATTTCAGCTTAAAACTCTCAACCAATGACCACCGATTCCATCGTCTCCAAAGTCTGGAGCTTTTGCCCACTCTCCGCGACGACGGCGTCGGTTACGGCGACTATCTGGAGCAGCTCACCTACCTGATTTTCCTCAAAATGGCCGATGAATAAGGTCAAGCTCCCCACAACCGTGATGCAGGGGTTCCCAAGAAATACGCCTCGGCTGCCCTCAAGCCACTCAAGGGAGCGGAGCTGGAGGTTCACAATGTCGAATCGCTCCGCGAGCTTGGCATAGGCAAGGGGATGCTCGGTCAGATTTTCACCAAGGCGCAGAACAAGATCACCGATCCCGCCAAACTCGCCCGCCTGACCGAGATGGTCGACTACGTGCTCGCTAATCCTCCTTTCGGAAAGAAAAGCAGCATGACCTTCACCAACGATGAAGGCGAACAGGAGCGGGACGACCTCGCCTACAACCCCACCAACCGCCACAAACGTAAGGAGATTTGGAGCGCCGAGAAGAACCCAGATGGCCGCTGGAGAAAATACAGCTACAAGGAACTAGCCGCCCGTGATAAGACCAGTCTCGACCTCTTCTGGCTCAAGAACGACACCTTCGCAAACCTAGACAACCTCCCGGAGCCGGATGTCCTGGCCGATGAGATCATCGAGAACATTGAGGCGGGCCTCAGCAGCTTTCGCGCTGTTGTTGGCCGATTGGCAATTAATTAGCAGGAGGTGGTTTTTTAAAAAGGAGCCGGTATGCGGCTCCTTTGAACTTTGGTTGCCGGACAGCAAAATGCAGTCCCTCCTTGACTACTTCGGGTGGGATTTGACGAAGTCGATGTTCGCTTTCACCTGCGGGACGTTGTCGTTCCAGTCGTTCTCGTGCTCGATGGAGATGTGGCCGTCGAAGCCCTGCTTCTTCAGCTCCTCAAGGCAGGCAGCGACATCGACGACACCTGTGCCTGCGACGACGACTTCGGACTGGCCCATGGTTGCCTTGTCTTTAAGGTGCACGCTGACGATGCGGCCATCGAGGATACGAAGGCATTCGACGGGGATTAGGTTCGAGGTGCACCAGTGGCCGAGATCGGCGCAGGCACCGACGCGTTTGTCGCGCCCTTCAACGAGGCCGCTGATGTAAAGCGGATGCCAGACTTTGTATTTCGGGTTGCTCATGGACCCGCCATGCTCGTGGAAGGCGACTTTCACATCGGTGCGTATCGCAGCGGCCTCCCATGCGTTGATTTGCGTGGCGGCCTCAGTGCAGACGGCGTAGAGACCCATGGTTTTTGCGAAGTCCATGATCTGATCGACTTCTTCGGGGCTATCGGCATTGACGACGCCGTAGTTGACCGCGTGGACGCCGAGACGTTTGCACTCGGCGAGGAGTTCCTTCCGTGCTTCTTCAGACATGGTGTGGTGGACTTTCACGTCAGAGTCCGGCTTCATCTTCTGTCCGGGGTAGAACTCAATCATGTTGCCGCCGGCTTCCTTGGTCTTGGCGATCGCCTCGAAGGCGGTGAAATTCTTGAACGTGTATGCCTGTGCGCCGATGAACCAACCTTCCTGACGGAGATCCTCCGGGATGGGGGCGGCTTGGAGCGAAGCGGAGAAGGCGAGCGCGGCGATGACGATGTTGTGGATGGTTTTCATAAAAAGCAGAAAGCTAACGGCTAGGAGCTAAGAGCGAAGAGAAGATTTTGTGAAGTCTGAACGTTGGGAAAAGTCAGGGTCTTTCATGACAGGGCGGAGACCAGAGCGGGAACGGAATCCACAATCTGGTCAGCAGCGGCGAGGCGTTCACGGTCGTGGTAGCCCCAGGTGACGGCGATGGATTTCATGCCGGCGTTGGTAGCGGTTTCGAGATCCATAATGGAGTCGCCGATGAGGATGCAGTCTTCTGGGGAAACGCCGAGCGATTGAGCGATTTCGAGGGCGCCGGTGGGATCGGGTTTGTGGAGGAGATCTTCGCGGTTGCCGAGCACGGCGGCGAAGGTGTTTTCTGGGAAAAGTTTTTCCACAATCTGGACGGTGAATGGGTGGGGTTTGTTGGAAAGCACGGCCAAGGGGATTTTACGGGATTTAAGATCGGCGAGAAGATCTTGGAGGCCGGGGTAAACGGCGGTGCCATCGGGCCATGAGATTGCGTAATCGGAAGCGAAGGATTTGACGACGCTGTCGGCCAAATCCAGGCGTGAGACTCCGGTGAGGGCACGTTCGACAAGTTTCCGTGCCCCATCTCCGATGAAGCTGCGGATGGCCGTATGGCTGTGGCCCGCTAGACCGTGCATGCTGAGTGCGCGGTTCAAGGATGCGGCGATTCCGGGGAGTGACTCGACCAAGGTGCCGTCGAGATCGAAGATAAGGGCATTCATGGCCCGTAGGAAACACTGTCCCGGCTAAATCGACACGGATAATCTGCCTGATTTCCCTGATGTAAAAAAAATCTCTTCATTACGGGCGATACGTTCTAGTTTCCCCGCGTGGCAAGTGAGAAAGCAAAATCGCAAGGCAGTTCCCTCTGGGAAGACGCGTGGCACAGGCTATCCAGAAACAAGCCGGCTTTGGTAAGCCTGGCGGTGCTGGTGATCGTCTTGTTTGCCTGTTTCGTAGGTCCGTTTCTACCCTTCGTGAAAAGCCCTACGGCAATCAATTTGAGTAACCCGGTGGCGGGTCCGTCAGCAATACATTGGTTTGGCACCGATCAACTTGGGCGCGATCTTTTCTCGCGGGTGCTCTATGGGGGGCAGGTTTCGCTGCTGGTTGGACTCGTGGCCACCGGAGTCGCGGTCGTTATTGGCGTGATCTATGGCGCAATCTCTGGATACCTCGGCGGGATTGTCGATTCCGTGCTGATGCGTTTCGTGGATATTCTCTTCGCCTTGCCTTTCCTTGTGCTGGTGATTCTTTTCGCGTTGGTCGTGGATGAACCTGCTTCCACGTTCACGACTTGGGTGATCGATACGACCGGGTGGCCACGCAACCGGGTTGCGCCAATTACGACCCTGATTCCATTGTTCATCGCGATCGGTGCGATCGGCTGGCTGACGATCGCGCGAATCGTGCGGGCACAGGTCATGAATGTGAAAAATCTGGAGTTCGTCGAGGCGGCGATCTCGCTAGGTCTCAGCCGCACGCGGATTCTTTTTCGCCATATCCTTCCGAACGTGATTGGGCCGGTCATCATCTACACCACGCTGGCGGTTCCCGGTATCATGCTTCTTGAAAGTGTGTTGTCGTTCCTCGGGCTGGGCGTGAAACAGCCGAACTCGTCGTGGGGCATTCTCATCAAAGAGGGTGCCGACCGGATGGAGATCAGCCCGTATCTACTGCTTTTCCCGTCGTTATTTTTCGCAACGACCCTGTTCGCGTTGAATTTCCTCGGTGACGGTCTGCGCGACGCGCTTGATCCGCAGTCTTCTAAAGATTGAGAAATCCACTCAGGGCGGGGTCGGAGTGGGTGTCAACGAGCGGATTGCATATTCGTGGCGGCTGTGAGAAAACCATTGTGTGCGAATTTCTGCGTTCGGTGATGTGATCAAAGTCTGGGTGTGGGTGCTGGGTTCGCTCATCATCGCGTTTGCGCTGACTCCGGTCGTCTACAACGCGGGGAAGGCGCTTTCAGAACTTTCCGCGACCAAGGATTTCAACGGCATCGTCAACAAATTCGCCAAATGGAGCGGATCGGCGGGGCTGGAGGATTTTTTTGCGTTCTGCTGGCCGATCGTCGCAGTGATGCTGTTGCTTCCTCTGATCGAGTGGCTGCGGCTCGGGAACAACCGGGAAGGGGGTAACCCTTGGAAATTTCGCCTGCCGCATCTCGCTGGCCGGCGCAGCTGGGGGCAGAGGATTCTGCCTAACCAAGAGGTTTTTTTGGAGGGGTTGACTGGATTTTTAATGACCTTCGGATGTTTCGTTCTGATTGGTTACACGATGGTAAAGGCTGGTTCAGTCGGCTGGTCCGCCGACCCGCAAACGTGGCGTGACGACTTGTTATATGACATCGGACGGGCCTTGGGTGTGGCGGTGATCATCGAGATCACCTTCCGCTGCGTGGTGCTTGGGATTTTCCTGAGGGCGATGAAAATCACCTCCGCGATTGCGATGGCGGCGGCGATGTTCGCCGGCACCCGATTTCTTCTGGTGGGTTTCTCAAACCTTGAGGGTATTGATGAAGAAATGCTTTCCGCGATTCGCCTGACCGGAATTGTCGTAGGCGGAGGCGAGCCTTTCGTGCGTTTGGTAGTGGTCTTTCTGCCATGGTTCGCCTTCGGTTGCGTTCTTGGTTGGGCACGTTGGCGGACGGCTTCGGTGTGGCTTCCGATAGGGCTTTTAATGGGTTGGCTACTCGCCGCCCGGTTTTTCGAGAAAGCGACGCAGGTGATGAAAATTCCGGATCATATAGCGGGATATTTTTTCGCAAGCTCGGTGCATACGGGTATCATTCCGCTGGGCGGTATCTTATTAATCGGAATGATGGTTCATTTTTTCACCCAAAACCATGGCAAGGAGCAAGAAGTTGAGGATTGATCTACTTGACTGGGTTTACCCGCCGATCTGTGAGTTGTGCGGCTGTGGACTATCGAACGGGCGGGCGCTGTGCGGAAGCTGCGCTGCGGACCTACCCAAGATCATTTCGCCTTTCTGCGAGGTCTGTGGAGAAAGTTTCCAAGGCCAGATTGATGGCGCGTTCGATTGCCCGAACTGCCAAGAGGTTTCGTTCCACTTCGAGTTCGCGCTCGCGGCGCTGGATCGGTCTGACGATGCGCTGCAGTTGATACATCGTTTAAAATACGGTGGGGAAATTCATCTCGGCAGAGAGCTGGGTAGGCTCGCGGTTGGAGCGCTGAAGGACCGGAGGTTTTCAACTGCGATCGCGGAGAGGTGGCCGCTGGTTCCTGTCCCGCTTCACCGTAGCAGGCAAAGGCAACGGATGTTCAATCAGGCCGAGGAAATCTCGTTGTCCATTGGTGAGGAAATCGGCCTGCCGGTCCGTAAATTACTGCGGCGTGTGCGGCGGACGGTGACGCAGACACAGCTCAGCCGGAAGCAGCGGATGGACAATCTCAAGGGTGCGTTCGCGATCCAAAAAAGCTGGTTTGTGAAAAGCCCGGCCACCTCGTTGGAAGTGCCGGGAGTGATTCTGGTGGACGATGTTTTTACTACAGGATCCACCGTAGATGCCTGCGCGAAAGTGCTGCGAAAGGCGGGTGTGGAGCGGGTCGCCGTGCTTACCGTTCTTCGAGGGTGATATTCCGATACTCGACGATCATCTTCACTCCTGCATGCATCTGGATGCCGATGGGGCCTTTGTCCGTGGCTGTTTCGGAGGTGTAATCCATGACGTGTTTGCCGTTAAGCTCGACGGAATAGACGTTGCCCTTCACCGTGATTTTCATGGTATTCCATTCACCTTCCTTGAGTAACTCGGCAACGCCCTTTGCTTCGACCGGATAGCCCTTGCTGGGAATATACGGTGAAGCGGTCATATCGCGCTTGAGCGAGCCGGAAATACCAATCTGGATCTGGTCTTTTTCATGGCGGAGGAATATCCCGGAATCAATCTTCCCTTCGAATTTGAACTCGGTCTCGAAAACGAAGTCACCGTATTCTTTTTCCGTCCATACGATGGAGCCCTGCTTCTTCTCATTGCTCGTGCCGGAAAGAACGCCGGCCTTTGCGGTCCAGACGTCCGAGCCTTTCACTTCCCAGCCATCGAGCGTCTTGCCGTCGAAGATGGCCACTGGCTCGGCATGGGAAATGGCAGTGAAAATAAATAGAGTTGCGAAGATAAGTTTTTTCATGATTTCAGGTTACTTATTGTGGAAGGGGATTGTTTCATCGAGAGCCTGCGAATCAATAAAACAAAGATCGCGAAGCACAGGCCGAGAGCGAGTAGTGGAAGAATGCCGGATTTCAAATCCCCGCCAATGAACCAAGGATTGAGCGGCGAATCCGGGTTAAGCTCTTGGGTGATCGAGAAGGTTTTGTGCGCGAAGACCAGCCCCACGTGAATCCCGATCGGTAGCCAGAGGGAAAAGGTGCGGGTGCGGCAGTATGCGAGAATGAGGCCGAGGAGGGCGAGAGTCGCGAACTCAGTAACAAAAAAAGTGGGATCTGCGAAATGCCCGAGGGTGCTGCTGAGAATTTCGAACCCGGAATCCCAAGCATACGGATCTGTGATTTCCATGCCCTTTGGCGGCTTGAGGAAATGCACAAACGAAAACATTAGCGCACTCCCGAGCCAAGCGGGCCACAGCGAACATGCACGCAGCCAGAGACCGAGAATCAGCCCGCGGAAAACAAGTTCTTCGATAACTCCTGCTCCAAGTGCGGGGAGAAATACTTTGGAGAAAAACTTAGCCACCGAGAGTTCGACTTCCTTCGGAGAAGCTGCACCTGTCGCGCTGAGAATCAGCCCGAGCAGGCCGAGAACAAGCGCCCCGGTCAGCAAGCCACTGGAAAGATGGGTGAGACGCTGGGGCCAAGTGAGCTTTCTTAACGCAAACTGATCCGCGTCTTTCTTGCGCGGGATTTTTTTCACCCTTCTGACCAGTGAAGGTAGGAGGGCGAGCGCGGAAAACAGCAGGGCGCGGCTAAAAAATCGGTCCGGTTTCGCCCGCCCGGCGGACGAGGCGACGCCTTCGACGATGGACGGGTAGTCCGCCGTTTCCGCATTGTGGGCGAGGTTTTTTCCTGCGTCGTAGAGATGCGGTGTCAGCAGCGCGGCGGCGAATAGTGATGCGGCAAGCCATAGAATAATTGCTCCTGCTTCTGATTTCAGAAAACCCATCAGTCGGATTTGGTTTGGGCGAAGAGCCAACGAATGACTTCCGTGTCATCGTAGGTCCGCGTCCAGGAATCGTGTCCGACTCCGGGATACACCGTGAGCTTCGCATCCGAACCCGCTTTGTTGAGCGCGGCAAACATTCGCTGGCTGCCGCCGGGTGCTACTACCTTGTCGTCGGCACCATGAAAAATCTGGATCGGCAGATTTTTGAAACGGTCGACGGTTCTTGGATCGCCAGCTCCGCAGATTGGAATAGCGGCGGCGAAGGTTTTCGGTTGCCTGGTGATCGCCGCCCAGGTGCCGAAGCCGCCCATGGAAAGTCCGGTGATGTAGACACGGTCGCGGTCAACGGCTTGTTCAGAGGCGGTTACCTCAACGAGTGCCAGCACGGCATCGAGCAGGGGGTTGTCAGGTTCCTCGTCGACCGGCCGGTTAGAATCGAACCTATATGGAGCCCAAGTTTTTTCAGAAGGGCATTGCGGAGCGATCAAAAATATCGGTTGTCCGAGTTTCTCTGCGTTTTTAAAGATAGCTTTCGCGCCGTGTCTGAGCTGGGCTATGTTGTCATTGCCACGCTGACCGGAACCGTGGAGAAAAAGCACGAGCGGATATTTTTTTCCTTCCTCGATCTTGGCAGGGGCGGCGAAGCGGTATTGCACCTCGGTCCCATCTTTGGCTTTGAAGGTTTTAGGTTCGGTTTCGATGGCGGCAGCGCTTGCCATGGTTAGCAAAAGAGCGAGAAAGGTTTTCATTTTTCGATTTTACAGATCGTTTCGGAGCCGAAATACGGTATGAGTGCGGCAGGGATTTTAATCGATCCGTCGGGTTGCTGGCATTGTTCGAGAAGTGCGACGTAAAGGCGTGGCAGGGCAGTTCCGGAGCCGTTGAGAGTGGCCGGGAAACGATTTTTTCCTTGTTTGTCTTTGAAGCGCAGCTTCATCCGGCGCGCTTGGTAATCGCCGAAGCATGAGCAGCTCGAAACCTCAAGATACTTGCCATGGCCGGGTGCCCAGACCTCGATGTCATATGTTTTCGCCGAAGATTGACCGATGTCACCGGTGCAGAGCTCGATGACCCGGTAGTGCAGGCCAAGCTTTTGCAGGATGCTTTCGGCGTTTGCGGTGAGGTCTTCGAGAATCTCGAAGCCCTTGTCAGGATCGACCACCTGCACCAGCTCCACTTTATCGAACTGGTGCATGCGGATGATGCCCTTGTTATCGCGGCCAGCCGAGCCTGCCTCACGGCGGAAACACGGGGTGTAGGCGACGAGTTTGATCGGTAGGGCGGCTTCCGGGACGATGGTGTCGCGGTAAAGATTTGTTACAGGCACCTCGGCGGTGGGAGCGAGGAAAAGGGTGTCGCGACCGTCGGCTTCGGATGGCTCGGTGCCATACATGTCGTCCTCGAATTTCGGTAGCTGGCCGGTGCCCTCCATGCACTCGCGCAGGACGAGATGGGGGACATTGACCTCCTCGTAGCCGTTTTCTCCCTGGGTATCCAAAAGGAAATTGATCAGCGCCCGCTCCAGCCGTGCGCCTTTGCCGCGATAAACGGCGAAGCCGGATCCGGAAATACGGATCGCGTCGTCCCATGAGATCAGGCCGTGCTGCGTAGCGAGATCGACGTGGTCTTTCGGCTCGGCGATCTGCGGTTTATCCCCCCACTCGCGGACGACGGGATTCGCTTCCTCGTTGTCGCCTACCGGACAATTTTCGTGCGGGAGGTTGGGGATATTCAGGAGCAGGTCATTCTGCTTCGCAGTGGCATCTTCGGCGAGGGTATCGAATTTCGATATCTCATCATTGATTATACGCACCTCAGCCTCGATCGCCGAGCTGTCTTCACCTTTCGATTTCATCAACCCGATCTGCTTCGAGGTGGTCTTACGCTTGTTCTGGAGTTCTTGTTTGGAGGTCTCCGCGGCGCGGCGGGATTCATCGCAGGCAAGCACCTCGTCGATGAGTTTCCAATGGTCGCCGCCGCGATTTTTCAAACGCGCTTTCACTTCCTCCGCCTTTTCCCGAATGATCCTTATGTCCAGCATCTCGCAAGCAGTTTCACGGAGGAGGCGAGTGGAAAGCAAGGGAAACCCAATAGATCAGATATCATCGAAACTGACCCCCCAAAATTCGAGTTTCATCGGTGCCGGGCAACCCTTGGCATTCTGACGATGAGTCCGCCGAGAAACATGCCTCCGATAAAGCCACCGAGGTGTGCTCCGTAGGCCACGCCGGTTTGTCCACTGGTGTAGCCCATGAAATCGAATACCAGACTGAGGATGCCTAGAAAGGCCAGTTGCATGGGTGGCACCGGACGTGCCATCGGCCAGACATGTGGATCTGGAAGGTGCCAGCGGACGGCCATCGCGAGGTAGAGCCCTTCAAAACCCATGACCGCTCCTGAAGCCCCCAGGCATGGGATAGGTGAGTCGGCATTCAATGCGACGTGGCAAAGCGACCCGGTGATTGCTGTAAAAATGAAAACGAAAAGCATCCACCGATGGCCGAGAAGCTCTGCGGCGAGTGCGGCGAAGATCCAGAGGAAAATCATATTTCCCAGCAAGTGGCCGGTGTCTGCGTGGAGCAAGGCGGCGGTGAAAAGCGTGCCGAATTCCCCCCACTCGACATTGGCGAAATTTCCTTCCAGAAGCGTTTTCCATGCGGCGACGACTTCTGCCGGAACGGTCATAAAGCGGTCATAGAAGCCTTCTCCAAGCAAGACCTGAAGAAGAAAGATCAGGCCGATGAAAACAATCAGCCCGAGCGTTACGCCTTGCTGCCTGAGCAGGACTCGCATTTTGAAATAGCGCGGCACGGTGGGGGATCTCGTAGGTGCGGTTTGGGAATTCGTAGTGCTCAGCAATCGCGGGGCGGCTTGTATCTGTGGCGGAGGATCGCACCTGAGCGGCTGATGATCCAGCGTGTGGTGGAGCTGCTGTTCTACTCTTCCATATTCTCCCACCGATTCCCGCGGGCAACAGTGCCAGTGACGGTTGTCGAAAGGGTTGAGTTGGTTGAGAAATGGCGGCGTTTCATATCAATAAATCTAGTTGATTGGAAACGGACTGTAAAGATCGCTCACGCGTAGCTCCTGACGGAGAGCTTCACGCTCTCGTATTCAAGTTCTTCCTTGTGGAGGGTCGGGGTCTTGCCAGGGCCGTGGTATTCCCATGCGGAGACGTAGGCGAAGGTGTGGTCGTGGCGTTTCGCCTCGCCGGGTTGGGTCTTGCCGTCTTTGACCTCTTGGCTCTCCTCGGTGAACTGGTGCTCAGCGCGGAAGTGGCCGCCGCAGGATTCCTCGCGCTGGAGAGCATCGTGACACATGAGTTCGCCGAATTCGAGGAAATCGGCGACGCGACCGGCTTTTTCCAGCTCCATGTTGGCGGTTTCGCCGGTGCCTGGGATGCGGACGTCGTTCCAGAACTCCTCACGGATCTGCGGAATGCGCTCGAGGGCTTCGGTTAGGCCTTCGGCGGTGCGTTCCATACCGCACTTGTCCCACATGACCTTGCCGAGATCGCGGTGGAAAGAATCAACCGTGCGTTTGCCTTGGATGGCGAGGAGTTTGGAAATCCGCTCGCGGACCTCACCCTCGACCTGCGCGAAAGCGGGATGCTCGGCGGTGACTTCTCCGGCTTTTTGGGTGGCGAGGTAGTTCGCGATGGTAGTCGGGATGACGAAATATCCGTCGGCAAGACCCTGCATTAGGGCGGAAGCACCGAGGCGGTTTGCACCGTGATCGGAGAAATTGGCTTCGCCGAGGACGTGGAGGCCGGGGATGTTTGACATCAGGTTGTAGTCAACCCAGAGACCGCCCATCGTGTAATGCACGGCTGGATAGATCATCATCGGGCGCTCGTAAGGGTTTTCGCCTTCGATCTTTTCATACATCTGAAAGAGGTTGCCGTAGCGGGCGCGGATTGTGTCTTCGCCGAGGCGCTCGATCGCATCGCGGAAATCCAGGTAAACGCCGAGTCCGGTGGAGGCGACGCCGCGGCCGTCGTCGCAGCATTCTTTGGCCGCGCGGGAGGCGATATCGCGGGGGGCAAGGTTTCCGAAGGATGGGTATTTCCTTTCAAGGTAGTAATCGCGGTCGTCCTCGGCAATCTCCGCAGGATTGATTTCTTTTTTGCGGAGTTTTTCGGCGAGTTCCTTGGTTTTCGGGACCCAGATGCGGCCGTCGTTGCGGAGCGACTCCGACATGAGGGTGAGCTTTGACTGGTAATCGCCAGAGACAGGGATGCAGGTCGGGTGGATCTGGGTGAAGCATGGATTCGCCATCAGTGCGCCGCGGCGTGCGGCGCGCCATGCGGCCATGACGTTGCAGCCCATGGCGTTGGTGGAGAGGAAAAAGACGTTTCCGTAGCCGCCGGTGGCGAGTATCACTGCGTCAGCCGCGTGTGTGGAAATCTGGCCGGTGTTGAGATTGCGGACGACGATGCCCTTGGCGTGGCCGTCGACCTTGACGAGATCGAGCATTTCCGTTCGTGGGAACATTTTCACGCTGCCCTTATGGATTTCCTTTTCGAGTGCCTGATAGCAGCCGATGAGGAGCTGCTGCCCGGTCTGGCCGCGGGCGTAGAAGGTGCGGGAAACCTGCGCGCCGCCGAAGGAGCGGTTGTCGAGCAGGCCGCCGTATTCGCGGGCAAAAGGCACGCCCTGGCCGACGCATTGGTCGATGATGTTGTTGGATACTTCGGCTAGACGGTAAACGTTTGCCTCGCGTGAGCGGAAGTCGCCGCCTTTGATCGTGTCGTAGAAGAGGCGGTAAACTGAGTCACCGTCATTGCGGTAGTTTTTGGCGGCATTGATCCCGCCTTGGGCGGCGATGGAGTGGGCACGGCGCGGGGAATCCTGATAGCAGAAGCATTTCACCTGATAGCCGAGCTCCGAGAGCGTCGCGGCCGCAGCACCACCGGCAAGGCCGGAGCCGACGACGATGACTGAGAATTTCCGTTTATTCGACGGGTTGATGAGCTTGGAGTTCATCTTGTGGCTGGACCATTTCTGTTCCAATGGACCAGCGGGGATTTTGCTATCGAGTGACATGATATTTTGAAGTTAGGGATTATTTTACGAGCCCAATGAAGATGGTGACGGGGACAGAGATGAATCCGACCCAGATGAAGACAGCGTATCCAATAGAGACCTTTTGGATCAGGCCTTGGGCTTTTTTCGAGCGCCAACCGAGCGTTTGGAATACGGAAGCGACCCCGTGGCTGAGGTGTGAACAGAGTAGGGTCATCGCTATGATGTAGAACAGGACGACGAGGGAATTCAGTAAACCGAAGTTGAAGCCCGCGATGACCATTCCGTAGGGATCGGTTTCACCGATTGCCGCAAGGTCGGAGTTCGTGCGGACAGTGAAGTGGAGAATATGAAAGATGACGAAAGCGAGGATGGTCAGGCCGCTCCAGATCATGATCAGCGAAGATTTTTTTGCCTGGATGGTCTGCTTATACTCATACTGGACCTTACGTGCTGCTTTATTCTGCCGGGTGAGGGCGACTGTTGCGACGACATGCAGGCCGACAGCGCCAAGAAGACCGATTCTGGCAACCCAGATCAGCGCGCCGTGGCCAGCACCGTGCAGGAATTCCGCGTAATCATTGAACGCCTCGCGGCCCGCATAGATTAGAAGATTTCCAGTTAGGTGACCGGCGAGGAATAGCACCATCATAATTCCTGTGACTGCGACGATCAGTTTTTTTCCGATGGAGGACTGCCAGTAGGATAGGGCGCTGCGGGTAAGGGCGTTCATTAATTGAGAAAAGGATACTTGGTGTGAAAGGAGGCTTGGGTCCGCGGCAATCTGAGGCGGGATTTCCAAAATCTCAAACCTTAAAATGTAGGGAAGTTAATGAATCCCAATCGGAACCGTCGGAAAGCAGTCAGTTAGAGGCGATTTGCACACCACTTCGAAAAGGCTTCTGCTGGCTCAATAATCTTCCGGGACCGCGCGGTCGCTTTTGCTCATGTGGCGCAGGTCTTTGGCGTGTTCGAGGTAAACGGCATCTTCGCCGATGTTCGAAGCGAGATCGCCGACGCGTTCGAGGGAGCGGACGATGAAGATGAGGCAGGCTGCGGTTATGACTCCGCAGAACGCCTTGATCCCGTCTAATTGTCTGGCATTTAGTAGTGGGCATTTCGCAGTGACGGACGGAATGTGTTAATATGATACTCATACTACTATTCGAGGTTGCTCCCTTGCGTGCCAACCCTTTGGGCCACTTCTAATCTATACCCACCCGTAGAGCCCGCATACTCCACAGCGTTCCAGAAGCCGCCTTCGCGCTTCCTCGCATCGCCCGCGCACCGTCCTTCCGTTTCGCGGAAAATCGATCCCTCGCCCCCCTAAACGCCTCGTCCACAAATCCCCTGCTCCCAATCACTGCCCCGTCCGTAAAATACCGCACCCGGCAGCGCAGCATCTTCGCAATCCCCAACTCCGGTAGGATCGTTTGATTATCTCCACTTTCCAAAGCCTCCGCATCGTTCTTTGAAATCTTCATTTTCCCAGAAACTCCAACCCTTGCGTTAAGCGGTTTCCGTTCCAAGGCAAGCCCCATCAGCCTGCGATACCGACGCGAGGCGTCTTTCCAACTATTCGCATCAAAGCCCACCTCCGTATCCGAGGCAATCGCACGAACCAACCCTTCCCGGGCCTTCTTCCCATTTCCTTTGCGGCCTCCACCAACCGCCTCCCCATAGCTACTCCAGCGATAATCCGCCGGATCCTCCACCATCCCCGCCCTTACGGGATTTAGATCAATATAAGCCGCCATCGTCCGCGCTGCCGTCCCGCCCTCCACGATCACGCTCTTAAAACGTTGCTCCCACAAAGTTCCCGTCCGTTTATGCCGCGAATTGAACCACTGGGTGAAACGCTGCATCAACCCCTTCATGAACTCACCCAGATCGTGCATTCTATAGGTGAAACGCTCCTTGATTTCCGCAACTCGTTCCGGATTTCCACCCGCCACACCACCCTCAGTCCGCGCCGCATCGAGCTGCCCGGCCACATTCGCCACAAACGCCTCGCTGTAGAGCGCAGAGAGCCTTTTGAGAAAATCCGTATCAGAAATCCCGCCCTCCGGCTGCGGCGGAACCTCCAACAAAATATGGATGTGATTGCACATCAGGCAGTAGGAAAGAACCCGGCACCCCGAGAAATTCTCCATTATCCGCATCAAAGTCCGAAACCGCTCTTTTTCCTCCAGCGCCAGAGCCAAACGGCGCTCAACCACGCGACTGACAAGATGGTAAATGACCGGTTTCTCATGCGAGTCCTTCCAAGGGGATAAAAATCGAGCGCGTCTCATGTCCAAACCCTACTCCCCCTAATACCCGACTGTCGATAACAAGTTTTGTTAATGAGACAGTCCCTTAGTATAAGACAGTCCCTTAGTATAGCTCTTGCCTATCCCGGCGCAAGTTTTCTTGGCGTGGATCTTGATACCGCCGCCATCGCCGAGGGCCAGCGTTTCAATGAGAGCCTGCGGCTGGAAAATATCCGGCTCT
>Ga0209491_10000525_pt1 | contig 77325 bp, 96 predicted proteins | sample BON02_FD_187213 | JGI IMG/M metagenome (GOLD analysis project Ga0209491, IMG submission 187213) | Freshwater microbial communities from Lake Bonney liftoff mats and glacier meltwater in Antarctica - BON-02 (SPAdes) (version 2) | ecosystem: Environmental > Aquatic > Freshwater > Ice > Glacier...
AATTTTATATTTACCTCCTTATTCACCAGAATTTAATCCAATAGAACATTACTGGTCGGCCATAAAAACCGGTATTAAAAAAGCTGCCTTAAAAATTAAAAATAACTTTTATGAGGCAGCTGTTCAAACTTTAGGAGAAATATGTCCAGCTTAGTTCAGATAGCTATATATGCTTTACCCTGATTTTTAACGTAATTAGCAATATTTTTTTCATCACCATGTTTTCCAACAGTACTTACAAAATAACCTTTACTCCAAAATTCTCCGCCCCATAAGATTTTTTTTATTTCGGGCATTCTTCTAAACATTTCTTTTGCAGTAATACTTTTTATAGTCTGCACTATTTTTGTTGGACTATGTGTTGGTACTTACTGTACCAAAAAATGAACATGATCTTGATCTGTTCCTATTTCTAGAAACTCAATCTCATATCTATTTTGTATCTCTAAGCAAATATTTTTAAGCTCTAGATCAACTTTTTCATCAAATATAATTTTCTATATTTTGCTGGGCAAACTATATGATACATCAGAACCGATACGTTATGGCTTTTGTGTTTATATGAACTCATTTGAATTCAGTATATCACTTTCATCAAGGACTACGAAGCAGAGCTTCGGGGAATTGCACCCTCAGAGATTAAAAATAACTTTTATGAGGCAGCTGTTCAAGGCTTAGGAGAAATGTGTGGAGCTTAATTCAGATAGCTATAAATAACCGTTTCTACATGAGCACGATGAAGGTCAAAGGGCAATTATATGAACATAAATATGAAAGATTAATTTCTCAAAGTTTATTTGATAAAGTTCAGGATATCATGCATAAACGAAATAAGGCTCCCGTCCAATTAGCTGGCAAGCAAATATTGTTTCGCAGACTAATCACGTGCAAAAAATGTGATGGTACTATCACTGGTGATATCAAGAAGCAAAAATACGTTTATTACAGTTGTCATAACTCAAAACGTATCTGTACTAAAAAATGGATAAAAGAAGAAGTTATCGTACAAGAAGTTTTACAATACTTTAAATTGATTCGCTTAACTGATGAACAAATTAATGAAATTGTAAATCACATTCAAGATTATGAAATCGCTGAACATACTTCCATTAAAAACACACAACGCATACTGAATGAAAAATTAAATCTGACGCAAGAAAGAATATCTAAACTCATTGATATGCATGTTGACGGTAAGATTGATGTTGAAACGTATCATGCAAAATTAGAAGAATATAAAAAGGATCGGCAAAATCTATTGCTCGAGATAAAATCATATAGCAGTGATAACAAAGCTGAATTAGTAGCAGCAAAAGAAATATTGGAAATAAGCCAAGAAGCTAGAGAACTTTTTGAAAGTTCGAAGTTGAATGAAAAACAGCAGATTTTAAAATTGTTTTGTTCGAACTTAACGTTGAACGACGGAAAGATCGATGTAGAGCTAAGAATGCCCTTTAATACCATGGCCATAATGTATGATCAACCATTATGGCGGAGCTGACGGGACTCGAACCCGCGACCTTTCGCGTGACAGGCGAACGCTCTAACCAAACTGAGCTACAGCTCCACTAATTTTTTCAATTATTCATACAAATAATAGTATATCAAATTTAAACATTTTCATGCAATATTTTCATATGCTATAAAAAAAGGGGATTCAAATGGCTCCTCGGGCTGGACTCGAACCAGCGACCTAACGATTAACAGTCGTGCGCTCTACCAACTGAGCTACCGAGGAACACAATTTATGGTGGGCGATACTGGATTCGAACCAGTGACCCCCAGTTTGTAAGACTGATGCTCTACCAGCTGAGCTAACCGCCCATAAATTTAATTCAAAAATTTATTTAAAGTCTCATCTAGACTGATAAAATAATATCCTATCTTAAGGGAAATGTCAAAAAAAAATATAAAATAGTTTATCTTACAAAAAACCTGATTTTCTTTATTCTTATATATAATTATTTTTATCATTTTTAAAGGGAAATTGAGTGCAAAAAACAAATAATTACCTACAGAGTAGTGTATTACTACTATTTTTTATATATATGATACCATTACTCATCCACAACATAAAAAAACAATGGCACTACAAACTGGAAAAACACCATAAAATTGGATATCTTTCTATTAATGAAAAAATAAATCATACATCTTTTTACAAAAAGCACCTTTCTGCTTATTTTAAAGATACATCTATTAAAGCAATTTTAATTACCATAGAATCTGATGGTGGAACAGCCGGCTCATGCCAAGCATTAGCATATGAAATTGAAAATTTAAAAAAAGAATATCCAAAACCAATCATTTGCTACTCAGAAAATATCTGTACTTCTGGAGCATATCAAGTTGCTGCAGCAACTGATTATATCGTTGCTACAGGAGCATGCATTATTGGTAATATTGGAATTGATAGTATGTCTAAAATATCACCTGAATGTTTAAATAACAAAACAACTGAATCAAATAAAAATAATATTAATGAGCAAAATATACAAATTCAAAAATTATCTACTAATATATATCAACAATTCACCAAAGAAATTGCATCAAAACGCCATTTACAACTAAATAAGATTGATCAATGGGGACAAGGTCAATTATTTACAGGACAACAAGCTTACGATTTAAAATTAATTGATGCAATAGGTTCAAAAACAACAGCAATCAACTTAATTAAAAAAAATATTATCCCATCAGATCGAACCATAGAATGGATAACGCCTTACGAAGAAAATAAAATTGAACATTTTTTCAATAAATTCAATGATGAAGATGAAGACCTTGATACAAATAAAGCATCATTTTTTTCATCCTGGATACATACTGTTAGCAACCACAATAAATAATAATTTCATACGAAGGATATTTTCATGAAAAGCTCTCATGTTTTTTTAAATATAACAGTAATAATGGCAACTCAATCAATAATTTCGAGCAATGAACCCATCTTACCTATGTATAAATATCAAACACCAACTGCCATACAAACAATGCAAAATGGTTGGAATGATATGAAGCAAGGAGCTTGCGATTTACACGTACAATTTGATGATGAAGTTGACCCGAGTCAATGTTGTCACAAAGTTATCACAGGAACAACTCATTGCCTTTATGGAATCAGTCAAGTGATCACAGGAACTGTTATAAAAATATGGGAAGAACATCCTAGCTACACTGCTATATCAACAACAGTAGAATCTTTTTCTGATCTATATAATAAAAAAAAATAAATATTAATTATATATTTACTAAATAAACAAAATCCAACTGCTCTAGATCAACAAGTGGTTGGATTTTTATTTCATAGGCAACATGTTGCACTTGGAATTTTTTAATTTTACCAACAGCAAAGCCGTGTGGATAAATCAGTCCTTGTCCTGAAGAAATAACTAAATCATCTTCTTCCAAGGTTTCATAATGTGGAACAAATTCCAATGTCGGCTCAAAATTATTATGTCCCTGAAAAATACCAATAACCTTGGTATGTGCGCATGCCACAGCTATTTTACATCGTTTATCAGTCACCAAAGATATTTTACTATACAATGCATCAACATGAATAACTCTACCGATAATATTATTTTTATATACCGCAATCATATTGCAGCATACACCTTTATTTTTACCAGCATCAACCCAATAAAAATGTCCTGTATCATCAAATGATCGCAAAAGAACTTGCACTAACTTTTGATCTGAAAAATCATATTTTTTAGAAAAATCACAAATTTCTTGTGAACGTTGTTCAATATCAGAAACCACTTCCAATTCTACAATTTTAGATTGTAAATTTTCTTTTTCTAATTTTAATATTTCTATCTCTTGATGCAATAAAACAATATCAGATTTTTTAGAAAAATATTTAGAAATTGGATCTGTAAAAAATTTTTGAATTTTTAAAATAGGATATAAAACATATGACGAACTTACCTCAGCAACACCTGGAGAAAAGAAAAATATTCGATTAATCATAAAACAAAATAGGAATATAAAAAAGATATAAATCAAACCATCTTTTAATCCAAAATTCGTCATATAACTATCCTAAAAATTCAACCAACCCTTCAACTACTTCTTGCTGACTTGTAGCTATAACAAGCTTTGATCGCATTGCTGACGCTGCAGGATGACCTTTAATATAAAATGGTAAATGTTTACGAAAACAGTATAACCCTTTTATACCATAATGGTCGATCATTAATTGTAAATGTTGAATAGCAACTTCTAACAACATTGCTGATGAAACATGATACTCCCTGCCTGCAGCATTCTCTGCCATTTCAAGAAGTTTCCAAGGCTTTGCCCACATTCCACGACCAATTAAAAAACCATCAACTCCTGTCCGTTCATACGTCAATTGAGCTGTTTTAAAATTAACAACATTTCCTGAAAATATAACAGGGATCTGCAATGCTTGTTTAACTTGTGCTGCAAGTTCATAATCAGGCATACCAGTAAATTTTTGTGTTTGTAATCGAGGATGAATAGCAAGTGCATCTGCACCACAATCTTGAATTAATTTTGCAATATCAAGAGCATTTTTTTCTTTAAAACCTGCACGAATTTTTACCGTAAATGGAATATTCAAACAAGCTCTAAATTTTTTAAGAATTTTTTCAAGCTGTTCAGGTTCAGCCATTAAAGCAGATCCACAAGAAGATGCAATAACATTTCTTGCTGGGCACCCAACATTTAAATCAATAATATCAACACCCGCTGCAACAATTTTTTCACAAGCAGCTTCAATACAATCATCAAGACTTGCTGATACTTGAAAAGTTAAAGGTCGCTCCATTTGTTCAAATTTTAAAGATAAATGGCCACCCGTTGGAGATAATACAGATCTAACATGTCTCATCTCAGTATACAAAAGTTCTCTCTTTGAAAATTGGCGAACAATTTGTCGAAATGGAGCATCTGTAATACCATCTAAAGGGCCCCCAATAAAGCGAGGAACATAAAGATCACCTATTTTTATATCTTCTTGCCAAAAATTCATTATATCTTAAATGCTTTCTTAAAATTAAAACTTTTCTTCATTTATTAATAATAACAGACTGAATAAAAACATCAAAAAATATGAAAATTCACTTATAGTTATTATATTTTCAAAAACAGAAAATACCTATATTTTCTAATAAAATTATACAACAAATAGAAATGTATTGATTTTATCTCACTGAGTTTATTATTATTTAATCGAGAATAATATCTTACCCTAAAAAAGGAGATTAATCATGGCAACTTTAAAAAAGAAAGCAGCTCCTAAAAAGGCAGCTGTTAAGAAAGCGGCTCCTAAAAAGATAGCAGCTAAGAAAGCAGCTCCTAAAAAGGCAGCAGCTAAGAAAGCAGCTCCTAGAAAAGCAGCAGCTAAGAAAGCGGCTCCTAGAAAGGTAGTAGCTAAGGAAGCGGCTCCTAAAAAAGCAGTAGCTAAGAAAGCAGCTCCTAGAAAGGCAGCAGCTAAGAAAGCAGCTCCTAAAAAGGTAGTAGCTAAGAAAGCGGCTCCTAAAAAAGCAGTAGCTAAGAAAGCGGCTCCTAAAAAAGCAGTAGCTAAGAAAGCAGCTCCTAGAAAGGCAGTAGCTAAGAAAGCAGCTCCTAAAAAGGTAGTAGCTAAGAAAGCGGCTCCTAGAAAGGCAGTAGCTAAGAAAGCAGCTCCTAGAAAGGCAGTAGCTAAGAAAGCAGCTCCTAAAAAGGTAGTAGCTAAGAAAGCGGCTCCTAGAAAGGCAGTAGCTAAGAAAGCAGCTCCTAGAAAGGCAGTAGCTAAGAAAGCAGCTCCTAAAAAGGTAGTAGCTAAGAAAGCGGCTCCTAGAAAGGCAGTAGCTAAAACAATTCCTATGAAAAAAAGACCAATGCGTAAAGCACTGGTTATTCAAAAATAAAAGAAGTAATTGCTATAAACAATTACTTCTTTTCAAATTAAAAGAGGATCCTAGGATCCTCTTTTAATTATTTTTAATTATGTTTATACAGTTGGATTTTTTGTATGCCAATCAGTTATCTGCTGGTATGCATGGCCAACTTTAAATAATTTTTCTTCAGACAAATGAGGACCAATTAATTGAAAACCAATTGGTAATCCTTCACTACTAAATCCAGATGGAATTGATATCCCTGGAACACCAGCTATATTAACCGCTGCTGTAAAGTAATCCTGGAGATCCATTTGTAATTTATTATCATCATAAGCACCAAACTTAAATGCTGGACATGCTTGAGTTGGCATTAAAATCATATCAACATTTTCAAATGCATCATTAAATTCTTGGCGAATAAGACGTTGTACATTTTTCGCTTTATTATAATACTGTCCTGAGTGATTTGAAGATAACATATAGTTACCTACCATCATACGAACACGTACTTCTTTACCAAAACCATCATGGCGAGTTTTTGTATACATTTCTTCAAGTGATGAAATATTTGGAGCTCGATACCCATAACGAACACCATCAAAACGAGCAAGATTTGAAGCTGCTTCGGCACGGCTTAAAACAAAATATGTTGCTGCTGCATAATCTAATGCGGGCAATGTAATTCGTTGAATTATCACACCAGCTTTTTCTAAATCGAGAATTGCTTGTTCAATAACTTTTTTGACTTCTGGATCAAGTTCTTTTGCTTCTAAAGCATTCTCAACAACACCTATACGCAATCCAGTTGGAAATTTGCCAGTTAAATTTTGTGTATAATCTTTTTTTTCAAGGTTCAAACTTGAAGAATCTTTTTCATCCATTCCTGCAATTGTTGAAAATACTAAGGCATTGTCATAAACTGTTTTTGTAAAAACACCAACTTGATCGAACGATGATGCATATGCAATCATACCATAACGAGAAACTGAACCATAAGTTGGTTTCAATCCAACAAGATTACAAAAACCAGCTGGTTGTCGTACTGATCCACCCGTATCTGTACCTAACGACCATGGTACAAGTCCTGCTGCTACCGCTGCTGCAGATCCACCACTCGATCCTCCTGGAACACGTGAAGTATCCCATGGATTAGTTGTTTTAAAATATGCTGATGTTTCAGTTGAGCTACCCATAGCAAATTCATCCATATTTGCTCGGCCAACTAATAAAGCTCCATCATTTTTCAAACGAGAAATTACTGTTGCATCATATGCAGCTGTATAATTTTCTAAAATTTTTGACCCACAAGAAGCTATTCTACCTTCCTGATTGATATTATCTTTAATAAGACCAGGAATACCTGCTAACAAACCTTTACCAGAACAATCTTTTAAAATTGATTTTTTATCAAAAACTTCAATTGCTGATTTAATTGTTGAATCTATCTGAGCAAATCGATGTAAATAAAAATCTAACACCTCTTCAGTTGTAATTTCTTTTTTATTGAGCAAAGATTTAATCTGTTGAATTGTAGCGAATTTTAAATCTATCATAATGTAATTCTTCCCTATTATAAAATTTTTGGAACTACAAAATAATTATCTTCCTCATCAGGAGCTTGATTTAGTATTGGTGTAGAATCAAATAAAATAGCAATATCTTCTCGCTGGCGATTAACATTTTTACTTGAAGGAATACTAATATCTTTAGCAATTTCTTGCACTCTCTCTGCATAAGTTACAACATCTTGTAATTGCTTAACAATTGCATCTATTTCATGATCCTCAATTGTTAACTTTGTTAATGCTGCAATATTTAAAACTTCATCTTTTGTAATTTTATCCACGACATACCTTTTTATAAAAAAAATTTGTTATTTTTTTGCAAACTTCTTAATGTACACAATACTCATTAATCCATTACCAATAAAAAATGAACTATAAATTAAGAAAAATTTAAACACATCAGATTGTATTGGAATCAATGATAATAAATATGAAATTGGCATAAAATAAAAACAAATTACACAAACTCTCGTTACCATGACTGTGCGTACATCAAAAGCACCCCTAAGTGCTCCCGATAATATTAATTGTAACAAATCAATAAAAACAAATAAACTTAAAGCAGGAAATACTTTTGCGGCAATTGATCCAATTTCTTTATTACATGTTATCAACTCAACAATTTGCAATGAATAGTATGATCCAAAAGACAATAACACTGCTATCATAATTGATGACAACATTAATACCTTTTTAATATTTGCCGTAATATCTATCCAATTTTTATTACCAATATCATTGCTCACTAAGAATGTAATAACTTGAGCAAATGCTGTTGCAGGTAAAAAAACCATACGCTCCATTAACTTCATTACTGAAAAATTAGCTAAAGCATGTTGACCTATAGGGGTTAATAAAATAGACAACCAAACATAAGCCCATGCCATAATTGCTTTATCAATAATAATTGGTAATGATAACCATAATAATTTTATGATTTTTGATCGACTTAAAGTATCAAGCTTCATATCAATGTCATATTTTTTATTAATACCAAAATAAAAAACATATATTATCGCACAGAGTGACATCGTCACATATTGAATTAAATAAGCAACAGCTGATCCTTGTAAACCAAGTGAAGGAAATCCAAAATTTCCAAAAATTAGACAATAATCAGAAAAAATAAAAACAATGGATCCTATACCAAAAAGAATCATTGGTATAAATGTGTTTTTAATAGATCGTAAAAATCCAATAAAAGCAAAACATACAAATTGAAAGAATATAGCAATTGCACGAATACGTAAAAACGGTAATCCAATATTAATCATATGATCAGAAAAATTAAAAATTTTATAGATCCAATAGCCACCTAAATAAACTGTACAACTAACGAGACCACCAATAATTACACTGACCCACAGTGCGTTGGAAAAAGCCCTGCCCACATCTTTATATTTATGAAGTCCATTATAATATCCTGCCATAGCAACGGTCCCAATAGAAAGACCTTCTGCTATTTTCACACAAATATTCAAAACATTATCAACAACTCCTGAAATAGTATAAATCTCTGTTGATTTCAAATGCCCAATAAAAAAACAATCTACAAAATATGGCAATGAATAGAGAATAAGAGCAGTAATGAACTCTGGCCAAAAAAACTTTAAAATAGTTCCATATGACTGTCCTTTACCCTCTGATAATGTCACATTAATTTGTTTATTACTCACGTATAGAATCCTTAAAAAAAACTAATCGGCGCAATTTTTGGTCAACAGTGTAGCTCTCTTCTCTTGATAAAAATTTTGATTCAGACTCAGTTGCATTCCAATATTTTGAAGCAAAATAAACAAGAGTCGCATTTTTCAACATACTTGACGGCTTAAACATTCGTAATAATTCAACAACAGATAATGATGCTCGAGATACAACAACATCTGATGTTTTATCATAACCTCGTAAAAAAGATCGCCAATCTTGATCACAAATTTCAACATGATCTAAATTAAGACGAACTGCAACTTCTTCAAGAAAGTTTACTTTTTTTTGATTTACTTCAATTAATAATATTTCTAAATGTGGATATAAAATTTTTAATGGAATTCCTGGCAATCCACCACCTGATCCAACATCAACTAAAGATTGACATGATGCAAGGTTAAATTTTTCCGATAACACTAATGAATCTACAAAGTGATCATTAATAATATGTGAAAAATCAACAATTGCTGTAATGTTAAATTTTTTATTTTCTTGAACTAAAAAGTCTAAATATAATAAAAATTGTTCTTGTTGTCGCTCAGTTAATGAAAAACGATCAACAAAATTACCCCAAATTTTTTTTTCTTGTTCTGTTTTATTTTGTAATAACATTTTGATTTATATCATAATAAAGATTAGAAGATTAACGTTGATTTATGTTGTTTAACGTACCATGAATAAAGAAATAAGTGTATTAAATAATATCTTTACTCAAAATATAAATTGATCAATAAGACACAAAAACCATAGCTTTCTTTGAATTAAAATTGCTAATATAATTATAAATGAAAGGTAATGCTATGAAATCGTGCAAATTAATATATTTAATTGGTTTATTTTCAGTAATTTTAAACAGTACTATCAATACCATTGATAATGTCATTACACTTTTTATTAATCATGAATCTGTTGTAGAAGAAAAAGTAATAGATCATGAATCTATGGAAAATATATCTAACAAACTTCAACAACCCGAATTTATTTTCAGTGGAAGCAACAATAAATCTGTTATTAGCCCTTATGGTTGTAATGGGATTGATGCTATATATCTTGGATACTTAACAACGTCCAATAAAAACGGACAAATATCATTTCCCCGAAAACAACAAAGTGATGAAATTCATCTATTAATAACACCTAAAATGATTCCTATATTTATGGTAGCCCCAACATTACTATATGGTTGGAATATCGATAAATCAGTACCAATGGCTATGTATAGAATTAATCGAAAGAAACATAAAAATTTAGATACTTATTATTTTGATGTAAGAAACATACAAGATATCATACATGATGATCAGACCGACACAAAAACAAAAACAAAATATCAAAGTATCATTGATGGTAGCAATGCTATTCCACTTAATACAATTACATTAATTAGCAATCCCGATAATATTAATGTACCTCAAGGAATATCCTTAAATCATTATTCACCTAACTTCACATTACCAACATTAACTGCTAAAAAAACAGATACCACAGAACATTCACTTTACACTCTTACAATAAAACAGTATTTTGAACAGATCAATATAGAAAGTAAACGTGAAACTTCTGAAATTGCTGCTATTATTGCTAATCAATAATCATATCAATTATTGTATTAAAATAGATGTGTCAGTATTTCAGAAAGATTAAGGAAAATTATGAAGATTCAACTTGCTTTAAACCTATTAGACTTACAACAATGTATTGATATTGCAAAAGAAACTGATCAATATACCAATAGCTTACAAATTGGATCTCCACTTCTTTTGAAATATGGCATACATGCAATTGAGCAAATTCGAGCTGAATTTCCAAATAAAGAAATTTTTGTAGAAACTCAAATTATTAATCATGGTCAAGATATTAGTTCTATTATGATTACTGCTGGAGCAGATTGGATTTCAGTTATGGCTGGAACAGGTAAAGAAGTAATTCATGCTGTTTCAAGTTTTGTAAGCCAAAAACACAAATCAATTCTTCTTGATTTATCTGATGCAAGCTCAATAGGACAATCTGCTATGGATGCTAACAAACTTGGTGTACAAGCTGTTTTGTATCATAACATATACAATGACCATGCAGAAGGTAGCATAGCGCTTGAAGAATGGGATAATTTACGTGGTAACTGTAATTTACCGATTTATATTAGCGGTAATATAAATCGCACTAATATCGAATTTATAGCATCTCTAAAACCAGATACTATAATCATTGGAAAATCAATTACTCGAGCAAAAAATCCAGCTGAAGAAGCTGAATTTTTTCACAAAACAATACAACAATCAATGTAATTATCTCTTGGATATTTTTTTAAAATATGCGTTATTTTCATTCTAACATACTTATATTAAGATAAAATAACGCAATTTTTTGATGTTAATACATCATTATCAAAAGAAGCTTGAATACAATATTGACCAATAATTGCAATCAACAAAGTAATCATAAATATTTGAATGATCTCTTTCATGATACCGCACCCCCTCCTTAAATATATTTCCTAATTGAAATATACCAAATTGAGTTAATTAAAAACAGAGATTCAATAATAAAATTACTCTTAATCGACCTGATCAGATAATCAAAACTAAAAATAATGTTGCTATGTTTTTATAATTCATAAAAATATAGCAACACCATAACAATAAAAACATAACAAAGAAATTCAACTAGATAAAACAACAGATCATTGTTATTTATACTGAATCTCATATAAATGTGCTAATTCTTTAGCACTCGTTGCATCCTGTGCAGATTTATCAATACGATATTGTACAAATCGTGGAAAGCGTAAAGCAAATCCTAAAGACTCACTTGTTTTACCTGCTGTATGCAAAGGAGATTGTGTAATATCATCAGCACGAATTTCACATACAATTGCCGGATAAACCCAAACATCTGGAAATAAATTTTTTGCTACCTGAACATTATCTAATTTGTGAGTAATCACAACAGCATCACAACGATTTTTTAAATCAATAAATTCTAAATCTGTCATACCTGTGCCAACTTTTGCAACTGACTCAAAAGAATCTGTGTCCTGATTATAAACACCAACCAAAAAAGCTCCAATGCCCAAGCTAGATCGTCTACCCTGCCCAACATAATAACCCAGTACAACTGCATCTATAGTATCACCAAGCTTTTGTCCAGTACGGCGCTTTAACTTAATCCAATTAAAATTTCTCTTACCAGGTTGATATATTGAATCAATTTTCTTCACGACTAAACCTTCAAGTCCAGCACCAATTGTATGTAAAAAATAATTTTCAAGCTCTTGACCAGTTGATACTATTCGTTCATCAATGATGAAAATATCTGATTTTTCAAGATGAACAACAACCTCATGTAATTTAGTTCTTCGTTGTTCATGAGTTAATGTTAATGTTGATTCATTATTTAAATAAAGTAGATCAAACAGATATATTCTTAATGGAATATCATTACTAGCCTGTTTAATATTATGCTTTCTTTTTCTTTTAACTGTTTCTTGAAATTGTAAAAATGTATCAGTTTCAAGATCATAACCAATAGCTTCACCCTCACAAATCAAATTTTGCACAGGTAGTTGAATGATTTGTTCTATCACATCCGGAAACATATTAGACATATCAATTAAATTTCTTGAATAAAATTTAACTACAGGTACATCTCCAGTTTTATCCAAATGAATTTGCAAACGAAATCCATCAAGTTTTGGTTGTGCTGCACAGACTCCAAGCTTATCAATGATTTCTTGCGATGTTGCAAGTCGTTCTGCAGCAGCAGGACGTATCGGCACACCTACAACGCTTGTCATTGATTCAACAGCTATCAATCCATCTTGCTTTAACACTTTAACCACAAGGCCTAAATCAGCGCAAATATTATATGCATTTTCTAAAACCAATCGAATTGATTTATCACCAACTGCCATACAAGAAAAAGCATCAAGTAAGGTCATATCAGAAAAACCAAGACGTAATGATTTTGTTATAATTCGAATGATATATTTTGCTGACAAGCTATCAACTTTTTTCAAGAGTGAAACAAGGTCTTGTAATTTAGCTTCTGTCGAACCTGAGCCATGTATTTGTGCACATACAACAAGATTATTATATACTTGCTCAATCGACAATCCCTCATCAACACCTTGTTGATGCCAAGCATTATAAATAACATCACCTAAATCACCTGCATCTTTATATTGCTGTAAAATAGAACATGAACTTTGATTCAAAAGTGTGGCTATAATTTCAATTAAACCTTTATCAGCAATATTAAATTGAATATTTTCATATGAAGAATAAAGATTACCTAAAGAAAGATATGTAACAATTTGAGCTTCATACGGGCTCATTTGTTTTAAATTTTGAGTTAATAAATCTGTTTTTTGTAATCGACTTGAAGTTAGTTCGATGCTTTCAAACAACTGAGCAACTTGAGAAAAATTCATAATTCAAATTACCTATCTTTTAATTGTGCGTAAAATATAAAAAAATAATGAAAGGCTGAATACCAAGATAAAAACAAACTTATACACAACAAGATCAATTCAATACTATTCCAGACAAGGCTTATCACCGCTTGCGATGGATTAAGAATTATCCATGTCATCAAAACAATATGTATACAAGTTTTTAATTTACCAAAAGATGATACGGGAATAGACATTGCGTATTTAAGAGCAATTTCACGCAAACCCATAATAAAAAACTCTCTACCAATTAATAACAAAACCCAAACATAATAAATTTTATGAATTGCAAGTAAAGCAATAAGAGTTGAAAATATAAGACATTTATCTGCAAGATGATCAAGAATAGCTCCCAGATCGCTAGTTTGTGCATATCGACGAGCAACATAACCATCTAAAAAATCAGTGAATCCAAAAAACAAAAAAAGAGCTGCAATCCAAGAATTGATAACACAATTATTTTGAGGTAAATAATTAACAATTAAAAAAGGCACCAGGAATGGTGCACCTATCAACCGAAGCAAAGTAAGACACGTTGGAATCGTAACTTTTTTTATTTCTTTCATGATTCAAGATCGCTCTGTGCTTATTTGAATAATATAAAAACAACTTTTAATAAAGTCTAAAAACATACAATAGATATTAAAAGAAAAGGTAACTTAGTTACCTTTATATCAAATAATTGGTGACTGCGCAGGGACTCGAACCCCGGACCTACGGATTATGATTCCGTCGCTCTAACCAGCTGAGCTACGCAGCCACTAACTTTTTTCAATTTATAGAATATATTATAACACTAAATACTTAAATTGGAAACATCAAATAATGTTAAATAAGTCTTAAATATTGATTTCAAGAAAAATAAACCTGTAATCAATGTTGAAATAATACCAATCATCATCGTAACAGCAAAACCTTGTATTGGACCAGTACCAAAATAGAATAAAACAGCTGCTACAATAAATGTTGTAATGTTAGCATCAAGAATAACAACCATAGCATCAGCAAAGCCATCTTGCACTGATTGCGTAATTGACATTCCACGAGATAAACATTCTTTAATGTGTTCATAAATTAAAATCGAAGCATCAATCGCCATACCAACAGTTAAAATCATGCCTGCAATTCCTGGCAATGTTAATGTTGCTTTAATCCATGACATAAATAATAAAATTAATATCAAATTATAAAACAATGCCAAAATTGCAAAGAAACCACTTAAACGATAAAAGTAAATTCCGAATACTAGTAATAAAAATAAGCCTATTGCACATGAAATTAAACCATTGTGAACTGATTCTTGTCCCAATGTTGGTCCGATTTCACGTTCTTCAATAAAATTAACTTTGGCTTTAAAAGCACCTGATTTTAATAAACGAGCTAATGCATTAGCTTCATCAGAATTGAAACTTCCCGATATAGAACCACTTTTACCAATTGCTGATTTAATAACAGCAACTTGAATAACTTCATCATCAAGAATAATTGCTAAATATTTTCCAATATTACGACTTGTTAATTCATGAAAACGTTTTCCACCTTCATCATCAAATTCAAAATTAACACCCAAAGTTGTTCCACGCTCTCCAGTAAAATCAACTTTAGCATGTTTGAAATATCTTCCTGAAACTGGTGTATACTCTGGAACTAAATAATATGTTCTTTGATTCGAGTTTTTTATAGCACTCGATACAATCATTGTACCTTCTGGTAATTCATGATCATATTTATCAAAAAGCTCTTCTCTACTAGCAGCCTGATCTTCAACCAGTTTAAAGTCCATTACAGCTGACTTACCAATCATAATTTTTGCTTGTTGTGGATCACGCACATCAGGTAATTCGACAACAATAAAACGATCTCCTTGCTTGCTAATATGAATTTCAGCAACACTCATACCATCAAGTCGTCGATTTAAAATTTCTATGTTTGATGTTACTGCATTTGAAAGCAATTGGTTTAAATACGTTGGAGATATTCTAACTTCTAATTCTGAATAGTTAACAGAATAAACAAGATTACGATCCTGAGAGCGAAGTAATATTTCAGCTTCTTGAGCCATTTTCTTTGATTCAAACTGGAAAATCAAACTATTGTTTTGAAAAACAGGCTTTGATTCCATCCCTATCTTTGCATGCTCTAAAGATGATGAAAACGTTTGAATTTTATCACTTAATTCATTACGAACAACATCATCCTCTTGAACTTCAAGTGTAATATAACTTCCACCAACTAAATCAATACCAAATTTTAAAGAATTTTTACCATAAAAGCCAAAGTATGCCACAGTGACTGCTGCAAGCAAAATCCAACCCATAAATCCTGATATAAAAAAACGTCTCATTGCCATATTCATGAAAACTCTCCTAAGAATATCATAATTAAATCAATATTTTTCAATTTTAAAAAACAACTCAATCACTTTAATTATTAATCTATAATAGCATTCTGTAAATAGTTATATACAAAAAAGTTATTACGACTAAAAATAAAATGGTGCCGAAGAAGGGACTCGAACCCCCACAAGATTTCTCTCACAGCCACCTCAAGGCTGCGTGTCTACCAGTTTCACCACTCCGGCTAAATTTCACTATCTATTGCTGCCTATCATATCAAAACCAAATTTTTTCGCAATGAAAAACAATGCTTTCATGTGATATTAATATTCAGCCACAAGTTCAACGTATCTTTAATATGAAAACTAAACTATAACTATTGCAATATCCGACATAGTAACAGTTTTTGATTATAAATAATTAATGATTTGATAATGCAATATTGTCATGTAAAGATTTTGCATGTTTATTATCTACACCTAACTCAGTTACTAATGTATTTGAATCATGATCAAGATGAGTATTTGTTTCATCCAATTCTAAATGCTTGTCAATATGCTTTTCACTCAACGTAGCTTCACCTTTAGAATTTTGATCAGTGGGTTTATTTGCATCATGAGATTTTTTATTAAAATAAAGAATAATATTTTTAAAGAAATCATAAATATAATTTTTACATTTTACACATTCTTCATGTATATAAAGAGCTATTGGATACTTATATGATTCAACATAACTAAAAACTTTAGTTAAACCTACGGCATGAGCTGAAATAATAAAGTTGTTTTTTGCAATATCATAATAATTATGCAAAGTATATGACCAACTTTTTTTATAATTTTCTTCTATTTTTTTTGCTGCTGCTATTTTTTCTTGCGATTCTTTTGCATGCTCTAGATTCAATGCTTTTTCAACTGCAAGTTCATTTGACTCGTCTTCACGTTTCTTTAATTCAGTTAAATCATCTTCTTGCGAAGACTTCATTATTTCATCTAAATCTACACCTTTCTTCTTAAAATCAGTTATTGATGATTTAATTTTATCAATATTAGATTCAATTTTTGCAATTAAAACATTATGAAGATACGGCAACAATGAGGTCTTTAAATAATTATTTTTTTGATCAATGTTCTGTTTATAATTATTAATTTGATAATAAAGATTACGAGCTTTTTTATCATCAATTTCTTTGCTAATTGATGTAAAAGCAGACCATGATTTAGATTCTAAATCACGACATTCATCGATTATTTTGAATGCCTGCATTAAAACTTGATCCATTTTTGCATCAAGATCACCAATTGATTTGATATTTTTTCCAAGATCATCAATTGCTGGTGATTCTTGTTTGATAGTTAATTTTAAATTTCGCTCTTTTTCAGATAGATCGCCTTTTATTTTTTGTTCAACTTCAAGGGCTGCTAAAATTTCTTTAAATTTTTCATCAAGTTGACCTTTATCAAAATCAACAGCTTCATAAAAAGAATCTATCTTACTTCCAATTGCATTAACTTCACTTGAAAATTGAATGCGCATATCCATAGCTTGATGAACAGATGTTAAAACCTCGTCAAAAGCTTCTTGGGCTTTTTCATACCAAATGCGTTTTTCCAACCAATTTCCACTACCAACAATGTCAATTGTATCCAAACTCACTTCATGCACATGTTCAATTTCTAATGATACTGCAGGCGCATCAGATGATTCTGCTGCTACAGGTGTAGCAGCTTTTTCTTTAGAATCAACAGATTTCGCTACTGGGGCAGCATCTTTTGCTTTAGTAGCAGCTGGTGCTGCTACAGCGGTAGTATCTTTTGCAGCAGGATCAGCAGGTGATGCTGCTGCTGGAACAGGTTTTTTTGAAGATTCATCTACGCTTGATTTCACTGCAGGTGCTGTTGCTGTTTCAGCGGCTCCCACTATATTTATTATAAAAAACATAGGAAATACCAAAATAACAACTTTCACTATCAAACGTTTCATAAACTCTCCAATAAAATTGTTTCAATTTACATTGTTTTTGTAATGTCTTTCAGCTCGTTGAATAATCCATTCAACAATTCTTCAGCTTCCCAGGAAGTATAACTCCACTGCACTCCAGAATCAACTTTTGTTAAAACTGATCGATCACTTTTAATATCAATAATATCAACACGAACAACATTCATTAATGGATGTACCATAGACGGAGCTCGAACAACTCCAACACGTCCTAAAATACTATATGCAACATTACCTGCAGCCAAAAATGATATCATGACTTTTTTTTGCCATACCATATTGTGATAACCTTGATGATCTTTGTGGATAGTTAGCAATATGCTTTCTTGTCCCTTTGGATACATACATTGTAATGGAGTTGTATGTGGCAACCCTTTTTCAGAAAATGTTGCTAAAACAGCTACAGCTTTACCACTTTTTAATATTTCAACTAAATCTTCAGGAAGTTTAACTCCTACATGTTTGGCCATAAGCACCCTTAATTTTTATAAATAAAAAATATCCACTAATCTTAAACTATTCAGGAAATAAATTAACCGCTACTTCATTTTCAACAATAAAGCCTTGTGGTGTCAAAAATAACCTTCCCCCTTTTTGCGTTACCAATCCTTTTTCTTCTAACCAATCTGCTTTTTCTTTAAAATAAATTTGCTGTTCAATCGTAAAATCTACAAAAATATCAGAAATTTCAACACCTTCAGCTTGCCGAAGGCCTAGCATTATTTTTTCAATACTGATTTGTACTGAAGTAATTTCTTCTGATTCATGAATCAGACCTTCTTGTTTCTCTACAGCTTGAAAATAATTTCTCAAATTTTTATTATTTTGGAATCGATATTGCCCATTAAATGAACATGCACCAAGACCAAAACCTTTATATCCTTTTCTATCCCAATAAGCTTTATTATGTCTTGACTCAAAACCTTTTTTAGCAAAATTCGAAAGTTCATATCTCTCAAAACCATGTTGCTGTAAAACATCAACTGTCCAATAATAAAGATCTACAACTTCATCATCAGGAGGCAATAACACACTTTTTTGTTTCACCTTAAAATATAACGGTGTTTTTTCATGAACCATTAAAAAATAAACTGAAATATGCTTAATAGGCCAAGACATTGCTTCAAGAATCATCGCCTTCCATTCATCAGGTGAAACACCAGGAAGCCCTACAATAAAATCCACTGATATATTTTCAAATATCGGAGCTGCTTCTTGCAACAATTTTATAACATCTATCTTAGTTTGATGTCTATTCAATCCTTGTAAAACAGTATCTTTTAAACTCTGTACTCCAATACTTAATCTATTAATACCAATACTTTTCCATAACTCTAATGATCCTTCTACCACAGTTCCTGGATTAACTTCAAGTGTTACCTCTGTGTTTTTATCAAAAATTATAGTTTTTTTTAATAAATCAAACATACCTTGCAACATACTTAAAGGATATGTACTCGGTGTACCACCCCCAATATATATTGTTTTTAAAGGTGCTTGTATATCAAAAGAACCATCAAAATCTTTAATTTCTTTACACAATGATTCATGATACTGCTGCATAAAACTTTCATGCGATGCAATTGCAACAAAATCACAAAAATTACATTTATAAGGACAAAAGGGCCAATGAATATAAAGATATTCTAAATTTTTAAAGTAATATGACAAACTAAGATTCCTTATGAAGCTTTTTTTCTGGAGTTGTTTTTTTTATAAAATCTTGCATCAATACAATGTATTCTTGTAATTGCTGTGTAGTTACTATTTGATGTTCAAACTTAATTGATGTTACATCCAATAACAGTTGCTTCAGAATATTTATCTCACCTTCAGGAACTATCTGATAAGCCCACTCAACAACCTCTTTATCAGTTAAACCTATAACTGATGTATTATAACGATAGCTCAAATATTTTTTCATAATTGTTGTAACTTCAAAAAAAACTTTTTTACAATCCTGTTCATTTTTAATATGAACTTTACTCAAAGATTGTAAGTTTTTCTCTATTTCAACAAAAGGATGAACAATGGTAACTCTACGACTATATTTTATATATATTAAATATAACACAATAGAAACAATTATACTTAAACATATAATTAAAGTCACAATAAACCAAGTTTGAGTTAAAAGTGGTTCATACCAAACATCATAAATATCGAATATTTGCTCATTACTATCATTCATTTTTGCATCACTCGTTGCTTAAAAGACAAAATAAGAGTTTCTATAAAATTTTCATCCGCTTTTATATCAATAACATCTACTTTAGATTGCTTAAAAATATCATTTTGTTTTTTCAATCGATTATTCAAAGAGTTTTGTAATAACGAAACTCCAGATTTTGATACATTTAAAAGCTGAATTTCTTTTGTTTCAGGATCTTGCCCCCAAACATATCCAACTGTTGGAAGATGGCGTTCTACATTATCAAAACATCTCACAGCAATAATCTCTCTTTTACACACAACATGCTTGAGACTTTGCTCAAAATCATTATCTATAAAATCAGATATGACAAACACTGCTGCTTGATGTCGAAAAGATTCAATAAGATATATAAACAACACCTGCAAATTTGTTTTTTTATTTTGTGGTGTATATGAAAAAATTGTATCCATCATCTGCATAAGATGTTTTTTTCCACGTGATGGCGGAATAACTTTTTCAATTGAATCTGAAAACAAAATCAACCCGATATTATCTTGCTCAGAATCAGCAATCAATGCAATTGCCGATGTCACTTGCTGCATAATATCAGATTTTAAATGATCACCTGATCCAAACATTGTTGATGCCGAAACATCCAAACAAAGCATAATCGTTCTATTTTTTTCATCAAAATATTGCCGCACTAACAATTTATCAGATCGAGCACTACTATTCCAATCAATAAATCGAATATCATCGCCATATTCATAAGCTCTAATTTGATCAAATTCAAAACCTGATCCTTTTTGCTTTGTAATATAACCGCCAATTAAATTACCATTCATAACTCGACGAGTTCGAATAGTAAGATCTTGAATTTTTTGTATAATTTCTGGCGAAATCATTATTCAAACAACCCTTGTTCTTTAATAATATTCGGTAAATCTATGGTTCCATCTGCCTGTTGATATGTTTCCATTAATGCTACCATTAAACGTGGTAAAGCTAAAGATGAAGCATTTAATGTATGTGCATTAATAGTCTTTCCACCCTTAAATTCACGATACCTAATACCGCCTCGACGAGCTTGAAAAGCATGACAATCACTTGCTGAAGAAACTTCATAATATGCTTTTTGCCCAGGCATCCAAACTTCAATATCATATGTTTTGACTGATTGGAATGAAGTATCTTGAGCTGCTAACAATGAAACTCTATAATGCAATCCTAATTGTTGTAATATATTTTCTGCTGCTGCAACCATTTTATCAAGTTCTTGCGCAGATTCTTCAGGCGTAACAATTGAATATAATTCTAATTTTTCAAATTCATGAATACGAATTAATCCACGTTCGGCACTACCATACCCACCAGCTTCTCTTCGAAAACAACTTGTCCAAGATGTCATACGAACTGGCAATTGAGCTCGATCTAGTATCATATCACGATACATATTAGTTAAATTCACCTCTGAAGTCGGTGATAAATAAAGATCTTCACCTTCGACTTTATACACACCATCTGCAAACTTAGGGAGTTGGCCTGCTACTTCCAATGATTTTGTATTAACAAGATAAGGAGGTAATATTGGTGTAAAACCATGCTTAATATTATTTTTCATCATTAACATCGTCAAAGAATATAACAGCTTTACAGCATCGCCTTTATACAATGCAAAATTGCTGCCAGTCATACGAGCAGCTGCTTCAAAATCAAACCAACCAAGTTTATTACCTAATTCAACATGACTTTGTGGTTCAAAATCAAATGTAGCTTTTTTACCAAATTCTTTAACTACAACATTGGACTCTTTATTCCCTGATGGAACATCATTTTCTACTGGATTTGGACATGATGCATACATTGTTTTAAATGTAGTTTCAGCAATATTAAAATCTTCTTCTTTTTGCTTTAAAAGTTTACTGATTTCTTTAGATTGAGATCGAATAGCATCTGTAACCTGTTGCTTAGCTTGTGATGCAAGTTTATTCTTTTCTTCACGCAAAGCATCTATTTCAGTAGAAATAGCACGAAATTTTTTATCGGCATCAAGTAAAGCTTGCACATCAAAATGAGGATCTTTTTTCATAATACGAGCAATGATATCTTGCTCATTATTCCGAAGATGCATTAAATCAATCATTAAAAACTCCAAAAGCAGTAAGAAAGTATTCTTAAATTATACTAATTCATTTTAGTATATCATAAAAATTAAGGTCGTAACAGATACCTGTAACGACCTTAATAATGGATAAATCTCTAATCGTTTGAGTAAAACTCTTACGTTACTTATTATTATAAGTGAGCTGAACGAACGATTTCTCTAAGATTTTTACCTGCTTTAAACTTAGGCACTGTTACTTTTGGAATATCAATTTTTTCTTTAGTAGCAGGATTAATACCTTTACGAGCTGGACGTTCTGAAATCAAGAACGAACCAAATCCAGTAATTGAAACTTTGTGACCTTGTTTCAAAGCTCTTTCAACAATTCTTGTTAATGCATCTAATACACGTGAAACATCTTTTTTACTGAAAGTTGTTTCTTCGCTCAGTGCATTAATTAAATCAGTTTTATTCATTTATGCCTCCCGAAAAAGTTAAATATAGTTATTCTCTGCTTATTTTTACTTCACAAGATTTATAATCTCGCTGTATCAAAGAGTAATTTTATTTATTGATTTGTCAAATTCATTCTGCATTTTTTGCAAAAAAAGTAAGCTACGTCAACAAATAAGCTCTCCAATTCATTATTTCTTAATCATTGTTCAGATTGTTTTTTTCTGGTATTTTAATAAAAATAAGTCTTACTTATAACTAAAAACAAAAGGATGTTTATGTTAATAGATACACACTGCCACATCAACATCATGCTGCGTGGATACAAGACTAAATCGACTTATTCAAAACTTTCAGTTACAGAAAAACAACACGCTGACAACATCATACAACAAGCAGATGAGCATGATACTAAAAAAATTATAAACGTTGGAACAGATCTCATTGAAAGTATGACATGCATTGAATTAGCAGAACTTTATAAAAATTGTTATGCAATTGTTGGTATACATCCAAATGACCTCACAGAAAATTGGACACATGAATTTAAAAAAATAAAATCACTCGTAAAAAATAGTAGTGAAAATAAAATTATTGGCATTGGTGAATGTGGTATTGATACTCACTATGAAAATTATAATTTATCACGACAACAAGATGCTTTTAAGGCTCATATCGAACTGGCACTAGAATCTAATCTAGCTTTATCAATTCATTCTCGCGATGCAGCAGAAGAAACCTTCAAGGTAATTGATCAATACTCAAAAGAATCAAATTTTAAAGGAATCATGCATTGTTATTCATATGATCAAAGCTATGCCAAACAAGCAATTGATTTCAATCTTGTTTTAGGTATTGGTGGGACACTGACCTACCCTAAAAATGAATACTTGAGAAACATTGTTCAAAATATAAACCTTAACAAAATTGTTTTAGAAACTGACGCTCCTTTTCTGCCACCACAAACTTTACGAGGAAAAGAAAATAGCCCAGCTCACATTAAAATAATTGCCAATTTTATTGCAAATTTACGAAACATAACATACGAAGAAGTTGCTAACACAACAACATTAACTGCGAACAATCTATTCAATTTACAATAAAATTGCATAATGCAGCCATAATCTTTATCCTAATCTATAACTAAGAAGGATTTACTATGTTTTCATCAATGGTTCAAGCTTTTATTACTTACTTTACAATTTTACTAGGTATTGGATTTTACTTTTATCATAAAAATAAATCTCAAGGTAATTGCGATCTAGATAGTAAAAAATTTAACTATTTTGTTACGGCAATATCAGCGCAAGCAAGTGATATGAGTGATTGGCTTTTCATGGGGTTCCCCGGAGTTATTTATGCCAATGGGTTAATTGAAGTATGGACTGCCGTTGGACTTGTAGTATTTATGTTTTTAAATTGGCATTTTATCGCTCCAAAATTCAGAGTTGCTGCAGAACAAACTGATAGCACAACACTTGCATCTTTTTTACAAACAAAGTTTGGCGATACAACAAACACCATTCGAATTATCAGTGGGCTTCTTTGTTTATATTTTTTCACATTTTACATTGCAGCTGGAATAGTTGGATTAGGAAATGTTTTTGAATCAGCTTTTAATATTAATTATTATCATGGAATCATTTTAGGACTTGCAATTACCTTGATCTATACGTTACTTGGTGGATTACTTGCCATTGCATGGAGCAATTTATTTCAAGGTCTTTTTTTATTAATAGCTATTATAGTTGTGCCAATATATGCAACATATCAACTCGGTGGAATATCGACAGTAATTACACTTTTACACCAACAACCAACTGAATATTTATCTTTCATATCACCATCTAAAAGTATAATGTCTATATTTTTCAGCATAACCGCATGGGGATTAGGATATTTTGGACAACCACATATTTTAAATAGTTTTATGAAAATAGATGATGTTAATAACATGAAAAAAGCTAAATTTGTTGGTATTAGCTGGCAAATATTAGTTTTAGTAGCTGCCATTTTTGTAGGAATTACAGGAAAAGCTTTTATTTCTCCTGCACTGATCAATCAAGAATTTGTTTTTATTGCTATGGTAAAATCTCTTTTTCATCCATTCTGCGCAGGTTTTATTTTATGCGCAATGCTTGCTGCAACGATTTCAACAATTAACACTCAGTCACTCATTTCATCATTACTTATCACACATGACTTGTATTACCCTTTATCCAAAAAACAGGTAACAAACCAAGAAAAATTACAGTTTACTCGATTAGCACTTTTCATTATACCAATACTTGCTTTAATAACAGCTTTTTATAATACAAACTCTATCATGAATCTTGTGTATTATGCATGGTCTGGTCTTGGTTGCAGTTTTGGACCACTCGTAATTTTATCATTGTATACAACGTTTGTAACACCTCAAGGTGCAATTGGTGGATTAATTAGTGGTGGATTTATAGGTGTTTCTTGGTCAATCATAGCTCCATTAATTGGATCTACTACTCCAACTTTAGTTGTTGGATTTATAATAAACTTCATAACCACCTATATCATTTCAATGTCTACAAAAAAAGTAATTCATGAAAAAAATTAATTTTATTATTATATACAGCTTTATATTATCTTCATTCATTAATGGATCCCAAGATCCTGATATCAAAACGAATGATACTTATCACAACTTAGGAATGATGCTCATATCTGGAGTTAGATCAAAAGATATTGATAAAATACATAGAGCACTTACTTTAGGTGCCAATATTAACTATCAAACTAAAGAAACTGGTGATACGGCATTTCACATCGCTTGCGTACAAGCTTCTGATTTAAAACAACCTTTACTGCAAGCTGGAATAGATATTACCATTAAAAATAAAAATGGCCGTACTGGTATAGATGAAGTTAATGCAATAATGGATGAATTATTAAGTCTCAATTAACATTCATCTTATGATTACTCAGCAATTTTTTTATTTTTTTTAAATAAATTTTCATAAGATTGATTTTCTGTAGCAGATATTGTTGGTACTACAAAACCAATACATTCTGGATTTGAACATCCTTGAACCAAGCATGTAATTATTATTTTTTCAACTTTTTGTCTTTTTTTATCATGTAATAATTGTGTATCCATGGTAGAAATACCAGATGAATACACGACTAAAAACAAAAATAATAGATTTTTTTTCATAAAACACCCTCAATGAGATTTAAAAACTTACTACGCCCTAAGTATAGATAAAATAAATAAATTTAAAAACAACAAATAGAAATAACTGGAAACTCACCCAACAAGACCATAGTCCCAAAGACACACACTGAATCACAATATCATTTAGTCAAACCAACCCACTTGAACAAAATGTTAACGTGTAGTACAATTTGTATTATAAATACAAACAATATTAATCGAAAACAATAATTATGAGATCTTCACAAATGATATTTTGTTATATTTTTACAATAATTACCGCTTGTACATCAATAGATGCATCATGCAATCCATTTTTACCATGTTTCTCTAAAAAAATGACAGCACTTACTGTTGTAAAAACAAATTCTACAAATATACCAACAGCACAAGCAACCTTTATAAACGGAAACACTTACAATCCATTGATGCAAAATCTTCCCGTAGCTGAAATAATAGAACATGATACACCAGTGAAACCTGAAGATGAAATAGCCTTACGTGAAAAAAGAGATGCGAAACTTTTAGCTATGAAAGCTGCTAGAGATGCTGAAAAAACAAAACGTCAACGTCAACACAATCTAAACGGAAGACCTCACTGTTCTATACGTATTATAGCACGTAACTCTGATTCATCACCTGTCTTATGGGAAGAACTGACTATACAACACCCAGAAAAGCAAGATGCCTATTCATTACTAACTATACTTCAAGAAAAAGAACGATTCTTTAGAATGGATGCTAACAAAGTCAAAGCATTATCTATACAATACTATGGTAGATAATATACATAAAAAAAATCATGTTATGTAAAAAGGCTTATTTATATTAAATAAGCCTTTTTTGTCTAAAAAAATAAATTTCTATTCAAAACAAGTCTAAACCTGTATGGTTCTAAGCAGACACAATTTAAATTAAAAAATAAATAAAAAGGATGGATAGTATGAGAATATCTTATCAAAAATTATTTATAATATTTATGTGTATACCTCAATTAGTTTCAGCAACAACCTTACACAACAAATCAAATACCTGCATGAGATTTAATATTTTTACAATTGATAAAGAAAAACTTAATTTTAATTTTTTTCCAAAAAAAATTGGTAAAACTTCTGCACAATCTTCTTGTAATATTGAAAATTTAAATCCCCAAAAGAATTATGTCATCAATCTTTATGATGTTTATAATTTTAAAAACAATAAAACTTATATTGTTTCAGGCTCAACTCATGATGTAATATTTGAAATTCAATAACGAATGAACCAAGACTTTAAACGAGTTATCATTTTATCTAAAAAAATATGCGATAATGTTCCTGCTAAAAAAAAGAATGCATTGTTCATAGCCCAACTAGAATAGGCTGCATGATAATTACCAACAACAAGCCCCATTGTTATTGAAATAAAAATCAAAAACCACATTTGATGAAAAATACCTCGATGTTTAACAAGTAAAGGAATAAGAGCAAGAAAACTTAATCCAATAAACAGGTCTGTTCGTTCGTAATATAAAAAACAACATAATACGATCAAAGCAGAACTATAAAATATCTTTTGCCCCTTACTTTTAATATCAATATCAGGGAACAATGATCCAATTATACAAAAAATGAATCCTTGTAATAACATACATGTTGGAATCTGCAATGCTTTAATACATTGTAAAATTATGATATAGGTGATTCCACCACCAATTAAATGACCTCTATATCCAGGCATACAACATTCCTAACGAGATAAAGATAACTGCATGAATTCTGTATTAGGATAATAAAACTGCAATATTTTTTCATAATTCCAGTTATCCTCAACCATTCCAAGCGATCCCCATTGACATAATCCCATATGATGACCAAATCCTCGCCCTTGAAACACGTAACCTTTACCCTTCTTTTTAATAGAGTAACAAAAGCTTTTCACTGAAGAAAATAATGAATACATTTTTTTACCAGAAATATACATTTTTTCATGTGAAGTGACTACAAGCACACGTTTAACCAAACCAGCATTATCATACTCAGCAACTTTAATGTCTTTAATATTATGTAAATGAGGATGGTCCTTACGTAAAATTTCAGTAATTTCTAACTTTGAAAATTCTTTTTTCCAATTATAAATCCATTTTTTCTTGCAATATGTACATGGTTTAACTCGTGCCAAATAAGGATGTTTTTTTCCATCAAATCCTTCTATCTTAGAAGGAATAACACCTCCACAACAAGAATCGAACATTGCTACAATCGGCTTGCCTTGGTATGCAATAAAAACATTACGAGTTTCATCAACAGCTTTTTTCAAAGCTATAAACTTATGATGCCCCTTATACGTTTGATGTTTAATAGTATTGACAATATGATAAGGGCGCTTGGTTTTATTTGTCTGTAAAATTTTTTCAACCAAATAAGTTCGATTGGCTATAACCAATGCTTTATTGACTTCCATTGGCCAACCTGGCCAACCCTCACTAAAAACAACTGATAAAAGATAGTCATCAATATCAAGACTATTAATGAGTAAAACTTCATTACCTTGACGTAGAATATAAAAAATACCAACATACTTATTTTTATTAAAATGCAAACAACAAGGATGTTCTTTAATTGCTTGATAAATAACTTTATGAGGCAATTGTAAAAAATATGTTGTTAAAAATTGTAAAAGCACCTGATCTAAAACTTTATCAAAAAAATCTATTCGTATTTTTTCATTTTTTTGTAATTGTTTTAACAAAGATCCCGATACATTCTTTTCATTAATAGTATTCGTTAATAAATTTTTCAATTGACTGGTAAGTTGAGACTGTGCCACTTCTACTAAAGATTTACAAGACATGACAGGATGCTCAACAGATTCAATAAATGATGAGATACAAAGATTTATACAAGTTTGTAAAACAGTGTACAATTGCTCATAATCACGAAAATTACGGTCATTAACAAATTTTTCATAAAAGTTTGTTAATTTCAACATCTCTTCTTTTCGAAAAGCATGCTCAGTTTTTAGCCAATGTGCGATAAATTCATGTATTTTTTTTTCATGATGAGTTGAAAGTGATGGTGAAACTTGAATCCATTCATTATCAACAGGAACACCATTAATCAGAATATTTTTATCAGTACAAATAATTGATAATTTTCCATTTATTTTATTTTCTATACCAGATACAAAAACACCTGACTCTGAAGATAATACAAATTCTGATTTTTGCCCATCAGCAACTGAAAATTGATCCAATAAAACTCTTACATCAAAGGCTTGTATTGAAAATGATACAAATAAAAATAATTTAAATAATAATTTCATAATCATGCAAACTATCTAAAAAATCTTGAGGTAATAATATCTTTTTTTCAACACCGCGATTAGCCATCTCATCAGCAAGTGTATTAAATTCTCTTAAAACATGATTAATTTTATAGTTATAATTACATAACCAATGTATTGCAAGGTCTTTAAATCGTTTCAAATGTATATCTTTTACTTTGTAAATACCATTCATCTGTCGAACTAACAATTGTGAATCTGAAATTATCGTAATCAGATCATTTTTTTTAATATATTTTTTAGCAAAAAAAACACCTAAAATTAAAGCAAAATACTCTGCTTGATTATTTGTTTTTTTACCTAAATAAAAACCTTGACGACAAATGAGTTCATCATTTTTAAACAAAACAAATCCTGATCCAGCTGGACCAGGATTGTTTTTAGAAGCACCATCAATAAAAAGTTTCCATGAAACAACTGGTTCATCTTGTTTTTTATCAGGTTGTATAGCCCACAAATCCATTTGTTTCATTTATAATCCTACTGATACAAACTATTATTCAATGTATAATAAACGATAACAATCTCGACATTGTAATAATTTATTTTGTCGTAATAATTGTAAATCTCTCGATGTAACACTATAAAAACATGCGTCGCATGATTCACCGACAACAGCTACAACAGGATCACTAACTCGACCCTTCATATTTACATATATATCAAGCCACTCTTGAGGTACACCTTCTATTTTAACAAGACGTTCGCTCTCAAATTTATTAACTTGACCGACTAACAAAGCAATTTCTTTTTTATTGTCTTGAATTTGAATCTGTAAAGCATTAACTAAAGTATCATGTACTTGACGCTTTGCTTCATAACTTTTATCTAGAATATCGAATTTATTCCAGAGACCAATTAGCTCTTGCTCATGCTGCAAACGTTTTTCATTGACAACAGCAAGCTCTTTCTCTAATGATTTATATTCTTTTTGATTTGACACTAAATCAAGTTTTTGTTTTATTTCTGATTCTTCAGTATCAAGAATCTTCATATAAAGTTCTTTTTCATCAACAGCTTTACGTGCTGAATCTTTAGCACCTTTCATATCAAGAAAATCTTCATTTAAACGTTCTGCATCTGCAACGAAAGACTGTTCAATTTCTTTCATTTTGATAATATCACGCTCAACTTTAATAAGATTTTGATCGAAGGTTACTAAATCGATAAATTTTTGGAATTCAATACTTTTCACTCATCGTCCTTTGTCAAACATAAGAATTTAGTATTTTTCACGCAGCATATTAAGCATACGTGTAGTGAATTACTGGTGGGCCCACCAGGACTTGAACCTGGGACCTTTCGGTTATGAGCCGACTGCTCTAACCACCTGAGCTATGGGCCCGAAACATGTAGCAGATTAAAAATATTTGAAACATCTTTATCTGCTACATAATCCTAAAACATTTTTTCATTATTGTGAAGTAAAAAGACTAAATATATTGAATAATAAAATTCATTAATAAAACTATACGCTATTATTGTTATCAGATACTTCTGCAACTTGTACTGATAATACAGTAATTATTGTTGCGTTGGGAGCTTGCAATTCTCGTCGCTTCATTATACCGTAAGTCAACAGGCCAGTACCAAGCGCGGCGCAGAAAGCTCCATATTCAATAGCAACAATTTTTGAATTTACATTATCTGCTGGATCTTGAACCATTTTATCAACTCCAAGAGCATTCGCAATAACCCCTCCAGTTAATAGTATAGCGCCAATTCCGATAAAATAATTTGGACCTGAAATAGCTGTTTCAATTTTTTTACAAAGGGTACTATCTGACGCCGATGTAAAATTAAATTGAGAAAATAATAAAAAAACCAAAAAAACATTTTTTTCATCATATATCCAATATTTAAAATATTATTTATTTTTTATGTAATTCAGGTATTAAAGATAATTGAAGGGTGTCAGTATCAAAAGAAAGAGATAATATAACTCCTCCTAAAAACATTCCTCCAACTCCTACATGCCTAGAAGTCGTATCTGGCTTAGAAGCATAAGATGTTGCTGCTGCTACTGTCAACACAAAAACCGACTGAGCAAGTCTTGTACCATCTATACCTTTAGTCAATGCCCAATTTTCCCATGTTGGATTTAATACATAATTATTATCAATTATTGCTTGATTACAATCGGCAAGACCTTGATTTGTTGCATGAGATATTTTATTTGGATTTGCCTGCCAACGCTCAAGTTGAGCGTAATAGTTATTATGAACAGTTTTATTGTTTTGATCTAACTTGCCACCAGAAAATAATATTAGAATATCAAGAATTATTGACATTGTATTTACAGTAATCTCTAATCTACTCATTTCAGGTTTTCTATTTTTTCGAGCTTCATATATTACCTGTCGAGCGACATTCCAAACACGAATACATTCATTACCTGTTAGAACTTGACCATCTTTATAAATTATAATCTCTGAACTTTCATCATTAACAACAATTTTGTATGGAGTTGCCATCTGAGTTACTAGTGGAAGTTTATCTTTATCACCTTGTAACACCAAAGAGAAATCATCATAACGTTCTGGCTCACAAGCTACTTTAAAAGCAAGATTAACTCCTTCTTTCACATTTGGACTAAGCTGATTAACCTTATCGGAATTAGAATTAATATTACAACTTAATAACAAACCAACTATCAACATTTTTTTCATTGTATATCCATCATATATTTTTTTATATTATTTTTTACTTTTATTGTATCAAAAAATCTTTTAATCGAGATGCATAACCAAACTCATTATCATACCAACCAAAAACTTTTCCTGTTTTACCACACACATCAGTTAAAAGTTCATCAATAATTACTGAATGTGGATTATTAGTATAATCAATAGAAACAAGTGGCAAATCTGTACTATCCAAAATATTTTTCAAAAATCCGTCACGAGCATCACGAAAAGCCTGATTTATTGATTCTTTATCAATTGTATTCAGACTGGTGAACGTAAGATCAATAATTGATATTTTACCAATTGGAACTCTCAAACTCATGCCTGTAATTTTACCGGTCAATGCTGGATATACTAATTTTATAGCTGATGATGCACCTGTTGATGTAGGAATAATACTCATTGTTGCAGCACGAGCTTGACGTAAATCTCGAGCTTCAACATCCAATAATACCTGATTATTTGTATAAGAATGTACCGTATTCATCATAGCAGTTTCTATACCAAATTTTTCATGTAAAACTTTTAACATTGGAGCAAGAGCATTTGTTGTACAACTAGCCAACGATACAATAGTATGTTTATTCACATCGAACATTTCATCATTAACACCTGGGACAATTGTTACATCCACATCTTTTCCTGGTGCTGTAATTAAAACTTTTTTTGCTCCAGATTGAATATGAAGCGAAGCTTTTTCTTTTGTTGTGAAAAATCCGGTTGCCTCAATAACCCAATCAACGTCAAATTCATTCCACTTGGCTTCAGCTGGATTCATAACTCCAATTAATGGAATTATTAAACCATCAACAACAAGAGATCCTTGATCTATAGATACCTCGTATGGAAATGTACCCATAAACGAATCATATTTAAACATGTGCGCAACATTGTCTATAATCGAAGGCCCAACATTGATTGCAACTATTTCTAATTTTTCACGAGCATTTTGATCCGTAATGTAAGATCGTAAAAAAGAACGTCCTATTCTTCCAAAACCATTGATTGCAATTCGTATCATCTTTCTATAACTTCCATATTGTTAAATTGTTCTATAATGTCATATTCTAAAGATTCATCGAGAGCTGGCATTTCAAAAATAATTGGAATATTTTCAAATAATGGGTGATGAACAAATGTATATAAAGCTGCCATTCCAATATTACCTTGACCAGGCACTGCATGTACATCTAAAAAAGAACCACAACTTTTTTTAGTATCATTACAATGCAGTAATCCAATATTTTTCATGCCAATTTCATGAGCTAATAACTTGACGAAAGCATCTACTGTTTCTGGTGTTGAAATATCATAACCAGCAACAAAAGCATGTGCCGTATCAATACAAATTTTCAGTCGCTCAGAATCAGACATTTTTTTACATAAAGCCCCAATTTCTTCAATTCTACAACTAAATGATTTTTTTTTATGTGGACTATTTTCAAGTAAAATAATAATTGTTGTAGATTCTTGTAATAAAATATCAAGAGCTCTTGCAATATAATTTATGCGGTGACTTTGCGTCATATCTTGACAAAATGATCCTGCATGAATAACAAAATGGGTAAATTCAAGTTTTTCTGCAAGCTTAATTTCTTTCAATAATGAATGAAATCCTCGACCTGTTACATTCGTTATATTTGACCAATAAGCTCCGTGTACAACCAGTGCATCAAATTTTTCTCGACGCAATGCAACAAAAGTTTGAATATCCTCATCTGATAAATTTAATAATTGTTTTGATTGAAGCATTAAAACTATCTGAAAAGTTTTAATATTTAAGCGATCTGCCTTAGCAACTGCTTCAAATAAAGATTCTTGTAAACGAATTTGTAATCCAAATTTATTATTCATACAATATACTGTTGTAAAAGTTGTAACTCTACATACGGTTGCAACAAAGTAATTAATATTTTTTTCATATCTTGCAATTGTTCAGGAGATGATGCTTGACAACAAATTGATAACATCGGCTGTGTATTTGCAGCACGAATCAAACCCCAACTATCGTTTTTTTCAAATCTAACACCATCAATCGTAGTCATTTTATATACATTTTCTTTTAAAAGTTGCGCTTTAATTTCATCAACAATGACGAATTTAGAACTATCAGCACAAGGAATTCTGATATCTTTCGTTGTAAAAGTTTCAGGTAATGTTGCAATTAAATCATCACATTTTATATTTTTAATCATCAATATTTCAAAGAAACGTAACATTGCATACATACCATCATCATATCCAATGTGTCGATCTTTGAAAAAGAAATGCCCGCTAAGCTCACCTGCTAACAAGGCAGCATTTTCTTCCATAGATGCTTTTATATGAGCACAACCAGTTGCAGCTAAAATTATTTCTGCTTGAGAAAATGCAATGACTGACGATGATTTAATATCAGCAACAACAACCTTAGCCTGCATGTCTAATGCAAAAATTGTTAATAATTTATCTGCAGATAATAAACCCTGCCTACCTGTTATAACTGAAACACGATCACAATCCCCATCCAGTGCAATACCAAAGTAATCTGTACGCTCTTGAAGCTGCTCTAATAAAATTTTTAAATTTTTAATATCTGTTGGATCTGCAGTATGATTTGGATAATTACCATCAACTTCTGAAAATAAAAGTTCAACATGAGACCAACCCATCTTAGCTATTAACTTTTCTAAAATTGGTCCGGCTGTTCCATTTCCACAATCAATAATAGTTTTATGTTTAAATTCTTTGAGATGTGAAAATTGAATAATTAAATGATCGATATATTGATCAACCATATGAGAATAATCAAAAAACTGACCAGAAACATCCCCTTGAACAACAACTTTCTCAGAAAAAAGATCATAAATCTGTTGAAGTTTACCACCCTCAATAGCCATTTTTTTATATGAAATTTTCAAACCATTATAATCTGATGGATTATGTGATGCAGTAATCATTAAACTAGCTTGTACCGGTAATTGATAATCAGAAAATGTTGTAATAGGTGTTGAACAAATTCCAAGAAAATAAAGATCAACTCCAGCAATTTTTGCTGCTGCTGCAATTTGTTGAAAAATAGCTTGTGAATGAATTCTACCATCCATTCCAAGAACGATTGCATGACAATCACCCTGTTTTTTTAAGAATGCAATAACCGCATGCGCAAGATAATAAAAATCATCAATAGCAATCTCTGTACCTATTTTTCCACGAATATCATATTGTCGAAAGAGTTGTTTTTGCATATTTTTACCGCACACGTATACTAAATCATTATAAATTAAAAGTTCAGTTTACCATCATGTACTAAAGAAAACCAGAATAGAAAGCATCTTTACTTATGATTCCAAAAAAGATCCAGATCAAGAACTTTTTAAGCTACGGGTCAGAACCCATCATCGTAGATTTTTTATCATACAATCTGATTTGTTTATCAGGAAAAAATGGTCATGGAAAATCAGCACTGCTTGATGCAATGACATGGGCGTTATGGGGACAAGCTCGAAAAACAAATGGAACAAGTAAAGCGGATGAAGGCTTAGTACATCTTGGCCAAAAACATATGCTTGTTGTCTTTGATTTTGAAATTAATGGTGAAAATTATCGAGTCCGTCGAGAATTTGTGAAAACAAAATCAACACCATTTTCAGCTTTAGATTTTGGAATAGTGAAAGCTGACGATTCATTTACAACATTAACTGATAAAACAATTAAGGCCACACAAAAAAAACTTGAAAAAACAATTGGTGTTTCATATGAATCATTTATCAATTCAGCTTTCTTACGTCAAGGTCAAGCCAATGAATTTTCAAAAAAATCACCTAAAGAACGTAAAGAAATTTTGGCAACGATTTTACAACTTGAACGATTTGAAGATTTAAAAAAAATTGCGGTAGAAAAAAATAAAAACTTACAACTTAATTTGATTCAAAAACAAAGTTTAGCGAGCCGAATCAAAGATGAAACAACTTCATTACAAGAAGCTTTATCTGAAATAAATAGTCATCTCCAGCAATTACAATCAATTGAGCAACAAGAAAAATCTTGCATTAAAACATTATCTGATGATGAAAATCAACAGAATAAACTTCTAGAACAACAAAAAAAATATGAGTTCATTCAACTTCAAATCACTGAGTATAAAAAACAACAGCATGATCTTGAACAGCAAAAAAATGAATGTGAAAAAAAATATCAATCCATTGCTGCCGAACAATCAAATATACTGAATATAAAAACAGTTGAAGAAGAACAACAAAAAATTCGAGAAATTATCAAAGTTCACCAAGAAAAACTTAACAAAAGACTTGAACTTAAAGATCAGTATCTCAATCTACAAGAAGAAAAACAGAAAATTGAATTTGAACTTGCTCAAGAAAAAAATGAGCATCTTCAAAAATATGAAATCGTGAATAAATCACTGCAAGATCAAATAAAACACCAACAAGAATTTTTAAAAATTCACGAAAAAAAAGATCTTGAAATCACTCATGAGATGAATCAGCTTGAGACAATGCTTATCACACATGAAATAAAAATAAAAGAACTTGAACCAACTATTCCAATATTAATAATTCATGAAAAGCTATTTGAAGAAAATAAAAATAAATTTCAATCACTAAAAACTCAAGGTCTTTTAATAGATAAACAGCTCATTGATTTAGCCCAAAAAAATAAATTATCTCTTGATAATCAAGATCCTAGCTGTCCTTTGTGTGAACAAAACTTATCAATTTCTCGCAAAAAATTCTTAGAACAAAAATTTAACAAAGAAGAATTATCAGCAAAAACAGATTTAAGTAACATCAAAAAAGAAGCGTTACAATTACAACAACAATTAACGCAAGATCAAGTCATATTACAATCATACAAAAAATTTCAAGAAGAATTAACTCAACTCATTCCACAAGCAGATGAATTTACAAAGCAAATAACTAAACTAAATCAGCAAAAAACTGAAGCCTTGATCCAAATAAAAACCTTTTTTTCTAATATTATAGCATTAGAAAAAAAACTAAATAATCATCAAACGGAACAAAAAAAATCGATTTCTATTTCTATCAATTCAACTAAAGAAACTACGCACGAAACTCTGATTAAAAAAATTGAAGTTTTAAAATTAACAGCTCAAAAATTAGGCTATGATAAAAATGCTCATGAAACAGATTATAAACAATTACAACTCATTGAAATTAAATTAGCAAGCTATCAAAATCTGAAAAATGAAGCTACTCAACAAGAACAACGTCTACAAAAAATTATAACTTTGCAGCAACAACAAGAAAAAATAAATCAATCAGTACAATTATGTTCTAAAGAATTTGAACAAGTTCAAAACATTCCCACATTATTAACTGAACATTTACAACTCATGGCTGAGCACAAAGAGTTATTACGGTCAATTTGCGTACAAAAAAACGATTTAATGAACAAAAAAGCAATCTTCGAGCTACAGAGTAAAAAACTACTTAGCCTTCAACAAGAGTGCGTAAATGTTGAAAAAGAAGCTGATTCTATAAATCTTGAAATAATGGATTTTGCTGAAATAGTAAAAGCTCTTGGTAAAGATGGACTCCAAGCCTTGCTCATCGAAGAAGCATTACCTGAAATTGAGCAAGAAGCAAATATATTACTTGCCCCACTCACTGATAATCAAACTCAAATTTATATTGAATCTTTAAGAGATCTGAAAAAAGGTGGGAGTAAAGAAACGCTCGATATTAAAATATCTGATGCTATTGGATTACGTCCTTACGAAATGTTTTCAGGAGGAGAAGCTTTTCGTATCGACTTTGCATTACGAATTGCAATATCAAAATTGCTTGCTCGTAGAGCTGGTACAAGTTTACAAACATTAATCATCGATGAAGGCTTTGGATCACAAGATGACGATGGATTACAATTAATCATGGATAGTATATTAAAAATTCAAAGCAATTTTGCCATGGTGATTATTGTATCTCATTTGCCAAGCATGAAAGATCAATTCCCAGTACAATTTCTTGTAGAAAAAAAAGCCTCAGGCTCAGTTATCACGGTCGTAGAACAAGGGTAGGGATAAAAAAAAGCTCGGTATGACTTAACACACCGAGCTTTTTTTATTTATTATCTAAATAAGCTTATTTTTTAGATTGATAGAATACATAACCGTATACACACTTTCTATAAGCCGCAACTGCTGCTGCAACTGTTGCTACTGTAGCAACAACACCAACTGTTTTTGGATTTTCTTGAATAAATGTAACAGATGAATCATAACCACCTTTAGCTAATGCTGTACCAGCTGTTAATGCTTCTACTGTTTTACCATAACCAGCTTGTGCATAACCAGATACTACTGTAGTTGCTTCAGAAGTTTTTTCTGCAACTTTATTATAACCAGATTTAGCTAATTCAGATCCTTGATTAGCATACTTAGATGCTTGTGTTGATACAGCTGTACCAAATTCAGAACCTTTTGTAGTTACTGTAGTGCCTAATGTTTTGAAAAAATTCATTACATTAGCTGAAGTCTGAGCTGCATATTCACCTGCCAATGCAGTCATTGCTTTATCAGTAGAACCTTCAGAAGCTACAAGTGCAGTTGAAAAACCAGCAATCATAAATAAAACTTTTAAATTTTTCATAAAATATCCTTTTTGCTTGTTGTGTATATTATACACAATCATACATATACATTTTAACTATCAACTTTTAATCTAATAAACTGTTTTATAAGTAAGTTGTTTATTAAACTTAATATAACTATACCAAGTTGATGATTCTTTGTAAAAAGGGTCACTATGTTTTTTTACCACCTCTCAAAACATGCATAGAAAGCTGCGTTTAAAGATCAAATCACACTGCTTACATAATTACTATTAATCTAATTCATACAAACTAATGAACAATTAAGACTTCTTTACAATAAAAAAACTTTGTACGGTATTGCAGTCTATTTGTACATAAAACAGCAATATCTGGTCTATAGAAAAATAATTAACCTATAGTATCTAAAAAAATATTGGGGTTCGCCCTTACGAGATGCTTTCAGGAGGATCAGCTGTTCGTATCGACTTTGTATTACGAATTGCAATATCAAAATTACTTGCTCGTAGAGCTGGTACAAGCCTACAAACATTAATCATGGATGAAGGCTTTGGATCGCAAGATGACGATGGATTACAATTAATCATGGATAGTATATTAAAAATTCAAAGCAATTTTGCCATGGTGATTATTGTATCTTATTGGCCAAGCATGAAAGATCAATTCCCAGTACAATTTCTTGTAGAAAAAAAAGCCTCAGGCTCAGTTATCACGGTCGTAGAACAAGGATAGAGATAAAGAAAAAAGCTCGGTATGACTTAACACACCGAGCTTTTTTTATTTATTATCTAAATAAGCTTATTTTTTAGATTGGTAGAATACATAACCGTATGTATACTTTCTATAAGCCGCAACTGCTGCTGCAACTGTTGCTACTGTAGCAACAACACCAACTGTTTTTGGATTTTCTTGAATAAATGTAACAGATGAATCATAACCACCTTTAGCTAATGCTGTACCAGCTGTCACTAATTCAGATGCTTGTGTTGATACAGCTGTACCAAATTCAGAACCTTTTGTAGTTACTGTAGTACCTAATGTTTTGAAAAAATTCATTACATCAGCTGAATATGTACTTGCTGCTGCAGTGATTGCTTCTTCAACAGGAGCTACAATTACTTCAACAGGAATGTCTGAGGCTACGATCGCAGTTGAAAAACCAGCAATCATAAATAAAACTTTGAAACTTTTCATAAGATATCCTTCTTACTTGTTGTGTATATATTATACACAATTATACATATAGATTTTTAACTATCAACTTTTAAGCTAATAAACTGGTTTATAAGTAAGTTGTTTATTAAACTTAATATCACTATATCAAGTTGATGATCCTTTGTAAAAAGGGTCGACTTACTTTTTAAAAACACCAAAAACCGCTCTCAGATCAACATTATCAGCTTATTGCAATATTTAGTATTAAAATATTAATTACTCAATCACCCTATTACATCCAATAATCTTATTTTTCAACTCGTTTAAAACCAGATTGCTTAACACAAGGCTGACAATACATAGGTAAATCTGTATCTTTTGCAACTGGAAGACAAGCTACATCTTTACAATCGGCACTCTGGCATACAAGAGCAACAACACCACCATTTTCAAAAAAATTAGCTAATCCACGCTCTGTCGCGTAATATCTAAAAAAATTATGTGGCTCACTATGTGGAAGATCACTTGCAATAGCAACTTCCGGTTGTTGCATGAAACACAATAAACCAAAAAACATTATATTTTTCTTAAAAGATAGATATATCATACAATTCCTTAAACGTTATATTGTTACATATTTTCAATAAATTTAATTTTTATGATTTGTGAGCAAATTCAGAAAGAGTTTTATTATATCTTTCTGCTAATGCAAGCATGATTAATTTATCAATTATCGTATTCTGCATAGTAAGTAAAACTGATATATCATCTTGTCCAGCAGAAGCATTTCCAGATTTACTGTCGTACACACTGCGAACATTATTTTCTAATTCCTGAGCATTATGTGCCTTAAACTCTGCATAATGCTTATATGATGTAAATTTATTTTTTTCAAATAATGAATATGCACCCTGAATAATCATACGAGCCATCTCTACATGCTCTTCTTCAGCAGATTTAGAGAAGGTTTCTGCAATATGGTGGGTAACATGTGCTATTAATGTTGGATAATGAATTTCTTCATACGTATCTTGTAGTGTTAAAGGTAATTCATTACAATTTATAATTTTTTCAATACGATCTTGAAGAGCTAATGTCATAACATCTATTTTATTTTCTTCTGGTGAAGACAGAATTCTATCTTTATCTTGTAATGAATCTATTGCTCCAATAATTTGATGAATACTTTGAATCTTCTTATTCACTGAATCTAATTGTTTTTTACAATCTTTTAATTCTTGTAAATTCAAAATTGGTGTTCCAGTCTCATTTTTTTTCATAGCAACTCGCATATTAAACGACAATGAATCATATCGTATTGTATTATCAACTGATTCACACACAAAGGCATATAAAGCATGAACCCAATTAAGACGAATTTGAGCTGCTTTATCAAAATAACCAGGATCTTTTATCAGTAAATCAGACTTGAAATCTATTTTTTCTTTATGTAAATCATCTATAAGATGATGTACATCTATTACAAAGACACCTATACCTCCAGAAACTTTACTTAAAAGATCTTCTGTTAAAGCTGATATAGAAGGAAAATTTATAAAATTCAAATATCTCTTAAAAGATTTCAAATTTTCCTCTGATAAAGTTACATCTTTTTTAATTTTTTTAGATGATATCATTACCCTCTGATTAAAATCATCGCATGCAGCTTTTTGTTGAGATTTAATTTTCAATATTTCATTTTGAGCTTCTTCTAATAATCTATTTTCTTCTTCTTCGGCTTTCACTCTACTTTCTATTGCTTTTTGTTGCGCCATTTTTTTATCAAGATCTTTTATTTTTTGTTTGGCTGCCTGAGAACCGCCTGTTTTATTCTTACCATCTTGATTACTCGTAACCTTACTTACAATTACTTGTTGAGCTGCTTTTCTCTCTAGATCCTGTTGACGTTGTAATTCACGACGCTTTATTTCAGCCTCTTCAGCTAATTGTTTGTGTTCTTGAGCTTGTTGTTTAGCTTGCAGTCTCTTTTCTTCAGCTTCTCTTCTTTTTTGTTTTGCTTCTTTTTTAGTCTCTTGAGTAGATGCTTTAATTGCAATATTAACAGCTGATTCTGTTTCTAATTCAGCTACTAAAGGTTTTAAATCCAATGATTTAACCATCTCACAATCACTCACAGCTCCTGATCTTACAATAGTATCTACTTCAACCGTAGCAGCTAATAATTGTTGAGATTTTAATAAATCACATTCTAATATTTTTTGTTTATGTAATTCTAAAGTATCTTTCCAAGAATTTAATGTGATCCACTGATTACTTAATAAATATTTTTGGAATACTAAATTACGATTTGCTTCCAATAATAAATATTGCTGAGAACCTGCTGTACTAAGATTTTGTTGTATATATGCTTCAAATCTTGCTCTTAATTGTTGCTCTGCTAAAATTTTACCGTCAGGCTGATTATGTAATTCTGCAGCTCGCTTAGCTTTAAGAGCCTCATAAAAAATTTTACTTTCATGGGTAAATAAAGATGGATTATATGCTGAAGCCTCATCTTGAATCAATGCTTCTTGTGGCAATGTAATAAATCTTTGTGCATACTGCTGCCATTGAGTATAGTTAAAACCAACTGCTTGTAATGATACATCAACAAGCTCAGACTCTTGATGTATACGACTTTGCACTGCTTGAATTTCATGAATAATATTTTCTGCATCTTCCAGCGATCTATCATTTAAACATTCAACTGTTTTTCGCTGTAAATCAAAATCACTACTATGTAATGATCCGACTAAAAAACAGACAATCAAACTGAAAACAAAATACATTTTACTCATATAAGCTCACTTATTATAAAAAATAGATAATTACTAATAATTATAACAACAAAAAACACAATATGAAGTTTAAATAAAAAATAAATAGTTAAAACTTTTCTACAATCTATTAAAATAAAAAAACTTCTCACCATTTTGTGATGAGAAGCTCAAAAAACAACTGAATTATTTTTAATTCTGAATAAACTGTTTAACTACATGAGTAAATTTCTTTTGAGTTCTTTCATCTGTAAGATAAACTCTTTGACCATTTTTATAATAAACAACTGTTGGATATGAACTAATTTCTAATTTAATAAGAATATCTTGATTAATATCACCATCAAGACAAATAAATTCACAGTCTTCCGACATCATTTGAGCAACTTGTAAAAATACTGGTTTAAATGATTTACAAGGTGGACACCAAGTTGTTGATACTAAAATAACAACTGGTTTCTGTGATTGTATTACATCAGATAAAAAGCTGTTTACATCATACTTTTTTTGAGTATTATCAACATTTGATAATGAAACTACCGGAGATTTCGATTCATTTTCTTTTAAATCATATTTTTTTATAAAATATTCAATAATATCACTACTTTCAGGCATAGAAATCTGTGCATCTTGATCCACAAGATAAGGTACCTGAGTTTTTTTACTTATTTTTTTTAATAATTCTAAATTAGCATCAAGACTAACATCTACAAGCTCAACTTGATCTAATAAATTATGTTTTTTTAAAAACAATATGACTTTGTCACAATATGGACATTCATCATAAATAAATAGTTGTTTTTTTTGCATAACTACAACCTTTTTCAAAGTGTCTAAATCTTGTTTTGTTTGATTATCAACCGGCTCAATTATAATTTGTTGTTTCGCATAAAAACTCATACATCCAATAATTAAACTAATTACTACCATTAATTTTATATAATTCATCTTTATTTCCTTATCATCACGAGAAATGATTTTTTATATTTCTAATAACAAGATAACATATAACATAATAGGTGTAAAAAGGCTGATAGATTAAAAGCGCCATGTTAATATCAACATGGCGCTTTTAATCCTGAACAATAACTCTAATAGCTGGATCAATTATTTTTTGTAATCGTTGTTCCAAGCCAAATGTAATTGTATAAAATGAAAGAGGACATGTATCACATGCCCCTTTTAAACGTATTTCAACGTTATAATCTTGAATTGAAACAAGTTCAATTTCACCGCCGTGTGATTGAACATACGGCTGCATTTGTTCAAGCTCTTTTTGAACTTGAACAAACAGCTGATTATTTTCTAAACCCACTGCAAACGAGACATCGATGCTGTATCACTTTGACGTTTACCTAAAGGTAAAATGCGAGTGTACCCACCTGGACGATCAACGTATTGTGGTGCTATTTCTTTAAATAATTTTAATAAAGCTTCTTTGCTGTATGGCAACATTGCTAATGCACGACGACGAGGATTAAATTCGTTGCCTTCACGAGCAATTGTTACTAATTTTTCAGCCAAACGACGAACTTCTTTAATTGTTGCCGTTGTTGAAGTGATATGACCAAAATTAATAAAATGAATAACTTGGTTTCTTAAAAAAGCTTTACGATATGAACCTTTCATATTCAGCTTTTTTTTCCCACTTAAATGTCTCATGCTTTAAATCCTTATGGGTTGTTATTTTGTGCTTATTTGCTTTGTTTTTGCAATGCTTTCACAACAACTTCTTCTTTGATATCCATTCCAAGACGTAAACCTAAAGAACGTAATATTTCTTTAACTTCATCGAGAGATTTTCTACCAAAATTTTTAATTTTTAAACCTTCATCTTCTGTAAAATTCACCAAATCGATAACTCGACGAATATCAGCATTAATTAGGCAATTATGTGCTCGTGCAGAAAATTCTAATTCATCGATAGGCTTCATTAAAAGTTCAAGAGAAACACCTTTAAGACCAAAATCTTCAATTTCAGCTACTTCAACTGGATTTACAATACTCTCTTGTCCTGAAATATCATTAAATGGAACTTCAGAACCAACTAAGAAGTTTTCAAATTGTGTACGCAATACAGAAACAGCATAATTTAATGCTTCAACAGGATCAATTGCACCATTAGTTGTGATGTCAAGTGTCATTTTATCAAAATCAATATCCTTACCAACGCGAGCATTATCAACATTACATGTTACATTGCGCACAGGAGAAAACATTGCATCAAGATAAATACGTCCATCTTCTTGTAAAGATTGGCCAATTGGCCATTGAGCAACTTGATAACCTCTTCCAGATTCTACAGTAAATTCAATATCAAGTACACCACCTTGAGAAGTATGAGCAAGAACATGTTCTTTATTCACAATTTCAAGATGTTCATCGCATACAATATCTGCTGATGTTACTGTTTGAGGAGAAGAAACTGACAATCTCATTTTTCCTGATGTATTTGTTCTATTTTTAATAACAATTTGTTTTATATTTAAAACAATTTGCATAATATCTTCAATAACACCTGGAATCGATGAAAATTCGTTATTGACACCTTTAATAACAATAGACGTTACAGCTGTTCCTTCAATTGCACCAAGTAAAACACGACGCATCGCATTACCAAGTGTAACACCAAAACCAGGCTCTAATGGCTCTGCTACTAATCTACCAAAACTAGAAGACATTGTTTGTCTATCCCAACCTAATTTTGGTAATGTCAATGGTTTATATTCTTTACTCATAATAATTGCCCTAACCCTTAATTAAACGATTATCTAGAGTATAACTCAACAATCAAATATTCTTCGATTGACACCTGTAAATCAGTACGAACTGGAAGACGTAAAACTTTACCAGCACGATCTTTTTTTACTAACTCAAGCCATTCAGGAACTTTGATTCCGATACTCATACGTTTATCAATAACTTGCTCTAACATAGCACTATTTTTTAACGCACGATCTGTTAAAGATACAACATCACTCACATTAACAAATGATGATGGTGATGTAACTTTTCTGCCATTAATTTTAATATGTCCATGAACAATCATTTGACGAGCTTGTGCACGAGATGTTGACATTTTCAAACGAAAGACAACGTTATCAATTCGACGCTCAAGTAAATTAAGTAAGTTTTCTCCAGGTGCACCCTGAGTAGCATTTGTTGCTAAAGAAAAAAAGCGATGAAATTGTTTTTCACGCATACCATACATTTGTTTTACTCTTTGCTTTTCTTCAAGCTGCTTACCATACTCAGAAACACGTTTAAATGCTTTTTTAGCTGGTTGACTCTCAGTAGATGTTCCAGCAGTCTGTGTTTTTGCATTTGTTTTCATAATTAATCTATCCGTAGTAAATTATTTGTTATACACGACGTTTTTTAGGAGGGCGACAACCATTATGAGGCAATGGAGTCACATCCCGCAAAACAGAAATATTTAAGCCTGCTCCTTGAAGTGAACGTACAACTGAATCACGACCTGATCCAGGACCTTGTAAGTTTACTTCCACAGATTTAATACCCATTACAGTCATATCTTTTGCCAATACTGATGTAATTTGTGATGCAGCAAAAGGTGTGCCTTTACGTGATCCTTTAAAACCTGATTTTCCAGCGCTTCCTGACAAAATCACATTTCCATCTTCAGTCGTAATTGTAACTAGTGTGTTGTTAAATGTTGCTTTAACATGAACAACTGCTGAGCTCAATTGACGTTTGACTTTTTTGGACTTCTTTTTATAAGCCATTTTTCCCTTTATCTACCTAAACTATTTCTTAGCTATTTTTCGTTTCAATGCAACTGCAGAACCAGCTTTTTTAGGACCTTTTTTAGTTCTAGCGTTTGTTTTTGTACGTTGACCGCGAGAAGGTAAACCTTTTTTATGACGCGATCCTCTATAAGAGTGAATCTCTTGAAGACGTTTGATATTCATCACAACTTCTTTTCTAAGATCACCTTCTGTTGGACAATATTCATTCACAGCTTTTTGAATAACAGCAACATCTTGATCTGTTAACTCTTTAACACGAAGATCAAAGTTAATCTTTGCTTTATTCAAAATATCTCTTGAAGACTTTAATCCTATACCATACACATAAGTCAAACCATACTCTATGCGTTTGCTTGCAGGTAAGTTGATACCTGATACTCTTGCCATATATTACCTTTTATATTGTACCTGTACTTTTATCTTAACCCTGACGTTGCTTATGACGAGGATTTTTCATGCAAATAATCCGTACAACTCTATCTCTTCGTACGACTTTACAATCTCCACACATTTTTTTTATGGATGTTCTTACTTTCATAGTCGCATCTTTCTATCTATCAAGGTTGTTATTAACTTTTATACCGTCTGACAATTCTTCCACGAGTCAAATCATAGGGAGACAGCTCTAAAGCTACTTTATCTCCAGGCAAAATACGAATATAATTCATACGCATCTTACCAGAAACATGTCCCAATATAATATGACCTCCATCGATGACAACTCTAAACATTGCATTAGGAAGCGTTTCTTGAACAACTCCATCAATGCAAACTATATCTTCTTTTTTACTCATACAGATTCGCCTTGTAATCTTGTTAAAACTTCTGGGCCATTTTCTGTTATTAAGATAGTATCTTCAACATGCATCGCCAAGCTTTTATCTACTGTTTCAACTGTCCAACCATCTTCCATAATATGAACATTATAACTTCCAATGGTAAGCATTGGCTCTAGTGCAAACGTCATACCCGGTCTTAAAATCATTCCAGTTCCTTTTTTTCCAAAATTTGGAACATCCGGTTCTTCATGCATTTTTTTACCAATACCATGACCTGCAAAATCGCGAACAACTCCGTAACCTTGCTGCTCAATAGCTTCTTGTATTGCATGTGAAATATCAAATAACTTATTTCCAACAACCGCTTGGTCAATTCCCGCTTGTAATGCATATTGTGCTGTATCCATAAAACGCTTTACTTCTGAAGAAATTTTAACATCTCCAACTATATAAGCTCGAGTCATATCAGCACAATAACCCTTCCAGGCAGCACAAACATCAATCTTGATCAAATCACCTTTTTTAAGAATAACAGTTTGCGAAGGAACCCCATGAACTACAACCTGATTAATAGAAAGACAACATGAATGTTGATATCCCATATAACCTTTAGTTTGAGAAATTAAATTGTTTTTCTTCAAATATGCTGCAATCCATTGGTCAATAGCCAATGTAGTTATTCCAGGTTTTATAACTTCTTGTATGATTTCAAACATTCCAGCTAAGAGCTTTCCTGCTGTTTTCATCTTAAAAATAGCATCTTTACTTTTTATTACCATAATAATTAATTATTCACTACTTTGTTAATATGTGTAAAAACTTGATCTACAGGCATTTCTGCATTTATAACAAGAATTTGCGTATCTTTATCTCTATAATATTGTAACATATCTTTTTCATGTTGATAATAGACATTAAGACGTTTTTTTAAAGTCTCTTGAGAATCATCACTTCTGGATATTAATTTACTGTGACATTTATCACAAATCATTTCTTTTTTTGGTTGGAACTCACTTTTACTATCTGTAGAATAAACCAACTGACATGACTTATCACCACAAACAACTCTTGATAAGATTCTATTAATTAAAATATCTTGATCAACTTTAAATTGAATTACCATCGTTTCAAAATCAGGAAATTGAACTTCTAACATTTTATCAACAAAAACTGATTGTTGAGCTGTGCGAGGTGTTCCATCAAAGATGATCCCATTTAATTCATCTTGATGATGATCAATCCACATTTCTATCATGTTGATAATTATTTGATCTGGAACAAGTTGACCGTTTTTAATCATCAAAGCGATTTCTTGCCCCAAATCAGTTTTATTCTGAATATGTTCTCGACAAACATTACCCGTTGATAAATGCTTCCAATTAAATTCTTGTTCACACAGAGCTGAAATAGTTCCTTTTCCAGCTCCAGGTGGTCCTAAAAGTATAACTGCCTTCTTACTCATGAACGTACAGCCCTACCTTTTAATCGACCAGTACTTAAAAAACCTTCATAACGACGTTCAATTAAGTATGATTCAATTTGATTTGATAATTCTAATGCTACACCAATAACAATCAACATCGATGTTCCAGATTCATCAAATGGAATATTAAATGATTTTAATATTGCTGGTAATATTGATAAAGTCGCAAGATAAATTGCTCCAACTAAACCAACTCTCGTTAATGTATAATTAAAATATTCTGCTGTTTGCTTACCTGGACGCAATCCAGGAACAAATCCACCGCCTTTTCTGATATTTTCAGCAAGTTCAACTGGATTAACAAATAAAGCTGTCGCAAAAAATGAAAACATAACAATTAACAGAAAACTCACCACTTGAAACATCGGACCGTTATAAAAAACTTGTACTACCGACTGTATTGATGGAAAATAACCTGAAAGCAAACTTGCAAGAATTAATGGTGCCTGTAAGACAGTTGAAGCAAAAATAACCGGCATAATACCTGCGCTATTTATTTTAAAAGGTATGTAAGTACTTTGACCACCATACACTTTATTTCCAACCATTCTACGAGCATAATGCACAGGTATCTTTCGATCTGCTTTTTCTAAAAATACAATACCTGCAGTAATTAATATATATGCTAATAATACAGCTAACGCCATTATGAAATGAGTATGACCCTGTTCTACCATATGCATAAGCTTAATCGCATGCCCTGGATAGTTTGAAACTATTCCAGCAAAAATAAGAACAGAACTACCATTACCAATTCCATGCAAGGATATTTGATCGCCCATCCACATAACAAGCATTGCGCCTGCAGTCAATGTTAAAACAAATGCAATTCTAAAACTCCATCCTGGAGTTAGAACTATTCCTTGGCTTTCAAGAAGAATAGCATACGAAAAACTATACGCAACACTTAATGCAAGTGTTAAATACCGCGTATATTGATTAATAATTTTTCGACCATACTCACCCTCTTTGAGCAATTGCTCAATAGATGGGACTGTCATTCCCAAGATTTGTAATAAAATCGAAGCTGTAATGTAAGGTTGAATTCCCAAAGCAAAAACAGTACAACGAAGCAAAGCTCCTCCTGAAAAAATATCAAAATAACCGAGTAATCCACCAATACCAGATTGCTGTTGCATTAACTCTGACAATTTAGGAACATCTACACCAAGTACTGGAATATAAGTCCCTAATCGATTAATAATCAAAACTCCCAGCATGAAAAATATCTTTTTTTTCAATTCTGAGATAACAAAAATGTTGCGAAAGCTTTTCAATAAAACCATGGTCTATCTCCCTTGTATGACCTTAGCCTCTCCACCTACTCTTGTGATTGCTTCTACTGCACCAATACTGAATGCATCAGCTTCAATCGTCACTTTTTTAGATAAATCACCGGTTGCTAAAATCTTTAACATCCAGCCTTTTTTCAGTAATCTTTTTTCAACTAACATTGATTTTGTTATGACATCGCCATCATTAAATAATGCTTCAATTTGACGAACCGTAACAATTTCAATTTTTTTAGCGAATAAAGCGTTACTAAATCCTCGTTTTGGTAAACGACGAGACAATGGCATTTGTCCACCTTCAAACGAAGCTCTTACGCCTCCGCCTGAACGAGCATTTTGCCCTTTGCTACCTTTACCAGATGTGCCGCCACGACTTCCGCCTCGACCAACACGTTTTCTTTTCTTTGTAAGACTAACTAAATTATTGAGCTGTAACATCTTTTCCCTTAATGATTTCTTCTGTTGTTTTTCCACGAAGATTTGCAATGTGTTGAAGAGAACGTAACTTCGATAAAGCATTTAATGTTGCTTTTACCACATTTTGACTACAAGATGCACCCAATGATTTTGCAAGAACATCTTTTATTCCCAAGGCTTCCATAACTGCTCTAACTGATCCACCAGCAATTACGCCAGTACCTTTTGATGCAGAACATAACATTACTTTACTAGCGCCATGTTTACCTAGAACGTTATAAGGAATTGTTCCACCACGTAAAGAAATTTTTATACGCTCTTTACGTGCTTTAACAGTTGCTTTAGCTATAGCAGAAGAAACTTCTCTGCTTTTTCCTAATGCAATACCAACACTTCCTTCTTGATCCCCAGAAACAACAAATGCTGAAAATGCGAAACGTTTTCCGCCTTTAGTAACTTTCGTTACACGACGAACGCTTACAACATTTTCAAATGATGTTTCTTCTTGCTTTTGATTATTTTTTTTATTCATATCTTTTCACCATTATACTGCTAAATAATCTAATTATATTTTTAGACCCGCTTCACGTAAACCATCTACAAGTGATTCTACGCGACCATGATACAGATACCGACCTCTATCAAAACAAGCTTCAGTTACACCAGCAGCGATTGCTTTATTTGCTAAATCAACGCCAACTAAACGAGCTTTTGCTGTTTTATCACCTTCATTGTTTTTTAAAACTAAAGTAGATGAAGAAACAATTGTTTTTCCAGCTACATCATCTACAAGTTGTGCATAGATATGAGTTAAGCTTCTAAAAACAACTACTCTTGGTTTTCCACCAGCTGTTATTTTGATCTTATAATGTACACGTTTTGCACGAAGCTCACGTTTTTTTTGCAATTTTCTTTGATTCATACCAAAACCTTAGCTTTTATTTGTCACCTTTTGTTTTACCTGCTTTGCGCACAATTACTTGATCCGCAAATCTAATACCAGTTCCTTTATATGGTTCTGGTAAGCGAAAGGCACGAATTTTTTGTGCGACATCACCAACTAAGAACTTATCAAATGAAATGATAGTAATGTTTTGTCCTGATTTGTCTATCTCAACACTAACATCTTTTGGTATAACAAAATTTATTTTATGACTATAGCCTAAAGAAAAGACAATTTCATTGCCTTGCAATATACCTTTAAAACCAAGTCCAATAATTTTAACTTCTTTTCTAAACTTTTCACGAGCGCCTGATATCTTATTCGATAACAATGCTCTATGTAATCCCCAAAAATTACTATTTTTTTCATCTGAGGGATTAACAAGACCAATTAATAATTGACCCTCTTCAAGAGTCACTTTTAAACAGTCTGGTAATACGTGTGTACCTTCAGCCTGAGGTCCTTTATAATTAATGTTTTGTCCATCAACATTAACGTTAACACCAGCAATTGATATTGATCGTCGACCTACTTTAGACATACATGAAACCTTTCAACTACCACACTGTACAAACAATTTCACCACCAGCATGAATCTTTTTAGCAGTTTTATCAGTTATCAAACCTTTATTAGTTGATAAAATCGAAACTCCAAGACCACCAATAACTGGTTTAACACCTTGAGATCCAGAATATACTCTTAGGCTCGGCTTACTTATACGTGTAATTTCATGAATCACTGATTCATTATCTACATATTTTAAAACTATTTTTATTTGTTTTTTAACAATATCGTGATCATTTAAGATCTCAATAGCGCCAATAAAACCTTCTTCTTGTAAAACTAATGCAAGATCATATTTTAATCTTGAATATGTTGTTGTAACAGATGGCTTAGAACGCGCAATTGCATTACGAATAACTGTTAAAAAATTTCCTATGATATCAATTGACATAACTTTTCCTTATTCTCTACCAACTAGCTTTTCTTACACCTGGTAACAAACCAGCTGAAGCAAGATCACGAAAAACAATACGAGACACACCAAAAAATCTTAAATAACCACGAGGTCTACCCGTTTGACTACAACGGTTTCTGATTCTCACAGCACTTGAGTTTTTAGGCAAATCTGAAAGCTTTGCTTGAGCAGCCATACGCTCTTCCAATGTTAATGAAAGATCAACAGTTGCTTTTTTCAATGCTAGGCGACGATCTTTATATTGCTCAACCATACGCATTCTTTTTTTATTTTTCTCTACAGAAGACTTCTTCGCCATATACGAATCCTATAACCTTAACTGTTTTTTTGAGCAAAAGGCATTCCAAAGCTTTTCAGCAATGCATATGCATGTTTGTCATTTTTTGTTGATGTTTCTATGGTAATATTTAAACCATATATTTTACTAGATGTGTCATAATCCACTTCTGGAAATATAACCCACTCTTTAATACCAATATTGTAATTACCACGACCATCAAGTTTTACAGGTAAACCACGAAAATCTCGTACTGTTGGTAAAGACAAGTTAATCAACCTATCGAGAAATTCATACATTCTGTGTCGTCTTAATGTAACCATAGTTCCAAGTGGCATTCCAGCTCTAATTTTAAATCCTGCAATAGATTTTTTTGCAATTGTACGAACAGATTTTTGTCCTGCAATAGAACTTAAAATTTGCTCGATCTTTTTCAAAACCTTACTATCACTTACAGCTTCTTTTACACCGATGTTCAAAACAATCTTAGAGATTTTTGGAACTTCCATGACATTAGACAATGCCAATTCTTTTTGCAACTGAGCAACCAATGTATTTCTGTAAATTTCTTCCAAGCGCGGTTGATATGGCTTGTTCATTTAATAACCCTTGTGACGCCTTGATATTATTTTCTATTTAATTTACTTAATCTAACCGGTTGTCCAGTTAAACTATCAACTGGTAAAACATTTGAAATGTGAATAAAAGCTTCACGCTTTTGGATTCCACTAACATCACCCTGCCGCTTAGCTTTTATGTGGCAAGTCATAACATTAATACCTTTAACTTTGATTTTATTATGTTTAAAATCAAAAGCTAAAACTTCACCCTGCTTACCCTTGTCTTTGCCTGTTAAAACAACGACTGTATCATTTTTTCTTAACGTTTTCATATTCTTATAATCCCTACAAAACTTCTGGAGCTAATGAAATGACTTTAGCATAACCTTTTGCACGAATTTCTCTAGCGATTGGTCCAAAAACACGAGTTGCAACCATTTTACCATCTTTAACAATGATGCCTGCATTATCTCCAAAGCGAATATAAGAACCATCTTTTCTACGAAATTCTTTTCTTGTGCGCACTATCAATACATCAACTACATCACTTTTTTTAACAATTCCATTTGGAACTGCAACTTTTACAGCACATTTAATTAAGTCGCCCAAATAAGCAAATTTCTTATGAGTACTTCCTACAACATGAATACACTGTAATAATTTTGCCCCTGAATTATCAGCTACGCTAAGAAAAGATTCTTTTTGAATCATAGTGCTACCTTATTTAACAACGCGATGTAAATACATGAATTTTGTTTTTGACTTTGGAGCACCCATATAAAATTCTACGGTATCACCAATTTTAGCCAAAGACTGCTCATCATGCACTTTATACTTAGTTGCTTTTTTCACAATTTTTTTAAATACTTTATGCTTGAAAGATCTTTCAAATTTGACAACAATGGTTTTATTCATTTTATCAGAAACGACTTCTCCAAGCATAAGCTTTTTATTAGTTTCCATGAGCTACTTCCTGTTGTAAGAAAGTTAAAGTACAAGCTAAGCTTTTTCTCAACTTTCTAACTAAATTAATATCTTTAACCGGCTCTGACATTTTTTTCATTTTCAAGCTAAAAATTTCTTTTCTTATCTCTATTGCATAAGCAGCCAACTCTGCAACTGATAATTTTTGTAGCTCCGCTCTAAAAGCTTTACGCATAGCTAATCTACCTTCTTGACGAACTGTGTTTTCATAGGAAGTTTATAAGCAGCTAATTTAAAAATCGCTTTTGCTTTTTCTTCGTCTACTCCTGACAGCTCAAAAATTATTCTTTCTCTTTTAACAACAGCAACCCAAAATTCTGGATTACCCTTACCTTTACCCATACGAGTTTCAGCAGGTTTTTTTGTTATTGGTTTATCTGGAAAGACTCGAATAAACAACTTTCCTTCTTTCTTGATCTCACGAGAAATCGTCATTCTAACGGCTTCGATTTGCTGTGCTGTAAACCAAACTGGCTCTAAAGCACGTAAACCATAAGTACCGAAAGCAATTTCTCGAGCTCCCTTAGAAAGCCCTGTCATTCTACCTCTTTGCACTTTTCTAAACTTAACTTTTTTTGGCATTAACATAGGAACTCTTTCTCTACTTTGTTAAACGAGCTGAAAATCACCCTTACAAATCCACACTTTTACACCAATAATGCCATATGTTGTTAATGCTCTTGCATAACCATAATCAATGTTAGATCGTAAGGTATGTAATGGAACAGAACCCATGCGAACCCACTCAGCACGAGCGATTTCAGCACCGTTAAGACGGCCTTTACAACAAATCTTAATACCTTGAGCATTAGATTTCATTGCTGAAATTCCAGCTTTTTTCATTACTTTTTTAAAACTTGCTCGCTTTACTAATTGATCAGCAATGTTTTTTGCAACAAGAACTGCATCTATTTCTGGATTTTTAATCTCTTCAACAGAAATATCAACACTTGTAACATTTAACATTTTTGATAAATCTTTACGAAGATTATCGATTTCTTGTCCCTTTTTACCGATGACAAGACCTGGTCTACTTGTATGTATAATAATACGTATAGCATTTCCAGTTTTTTCGATTTCAACACGAGAAAGCTCTGCTGTTTCAAGCGCTTTATCTAAATATTTTCTAATTTTTAAATCTTCAAGTAATTCTTTTGCATAAGAACCTTTACGACTATCGCGAGGAAACCACTTTGCATCCCAATCACGATACACCCCTACGCGAAAACCAATTGGATTAACTTTTTGTCCCACCAAGTTTCCTTCAAAAATTATTTAGTACTGACTATATTAATTTGTTCAAGTACAACTAAAATGTGACTCAAACGTCTTCTTTGTATCGATGATCTACCCATTGCTGATGGTTTAAAATATTTATGGGTTGGCCCACCATCTATTCTAATTTCAGCAACTTTCAAATCTGCCGGAGCAATTTGTGATAAATCTTTTGCATTTGCAACAGCAGACTCTATTACCTTTTTAATTGGTATAGCCTTTCCTGCTGGATACACAGCTAACCAATCCAGAGCGTACTGAACTTTTTTTCCCCTTACTACATCTACAATTGGACGTAATTTATAAGGAGAACATTTTATATACCTGGCTATTGCTTTAAATTGCATATCTAACTTTCTCTATATATAATATTCTAACACAAAAACAATGTAACTCAAACTTTTAACAGAGAGTTCATGTTATAAATTATTTTTGTCCACTATGAGCTTTAAATGTTCGAGTTGGAGAAAACTCGCCCAAATGATGTCCAACCATATTTTCTGTGATGAATACATCTAAAAACTTTTTGCCATTATGAACAGCAAATGTTATTCCAACAAAATCAGGTAATACTACACTTGATCGTGACCAAGTTTTTATAGTCTCTCTTTTACTACCTGATTTCAATTTTTGCACTTTTTTCATCAAAGAAGGGTCAACAAATGGCCCTTTTTTTGCGGATCGAGACATATCGTCATCCCATTCTTTTTATTTATTTACTATTACTTGCGTCTTCTAATGATATTTGAATCTTTACGCTTACGAGTTCTTGTACCCTTACAGCCTTTACCCCAAGGAGTCATAGGATGTGATCCAGATTTAGATCTACCTTCACCACCACCATGTGGGTGATCAACAGGGTTCATAGCCATACCACGTACACTCGGTCTAATACCACGATTTCTTGATCTTCCAGCTTTACCCCAAGAAATGTTTTTAAAATCAGCATTTCCTAGAACTCCAATAGAAGCCCAACAATCTAAATTAATAAGACGAACTTCATTTGAAGGCATTCTTAATGTTGCATACTCAGCATCTTTTGCAATTATTTGAGCACCACAACCAGCACTACGTACAAGCTTACCACCAACTCCTGGTTTCATTTCAATATTATGAATTACAAAACCAACTGGAATTGATCGTAAAGGTAAACAATTTCCAGTAGTAGGCTCAACGTGTTCACCTGCAATCACACGTGATCCAACAGCCAAACCTTCTGGTAAAAGCATATAACGCTTTGTACCATTTTTATAAACAACTAAACCAATACGAACATTTCGACTTGGATCGTACTCTACAGTTGTTACTACACCTTCTATATCACGTTCACTACGCTTAAAATCAATAATACGATATCTTTGAGCTGCACCGCCGCCCTGATGACGCATCGTAATTCTACCGTATGCATTTCTTCCACCCTTTTTTCTCAAACCTACTGTCAATTTTTTATGAGGAGTAGTTTGTGTAATATCACTATTACTCAAAAATGTTTGAAATCGCAATGAAGCGTTTTCGGGTTTTCTTGTTACTATAGCCATTCAACTATCCTTAACCATTATTTTTTTGCAACAGGCTCAGATGAAGAAGCTCCTGCTTGCGTAGCAACATCTCCAAATAAATTAATGTTATAGCCATCTTTTAATGTCACAATTGCTCTTTTGCGAGTTTTATCTGTCGTAACGATTCTAGCTTTTGTCATACGACGCTTGCCTTTGCGAACCATAATAGCAATTTTTGCAACTTGAACTCCAAACAATTTTTCAATTGCTTCTTGTACCAAGGGTTTATTAGCTTGCATATGCACTTCTAATACCAATTTTTGCAAAGATTGATTTTGCTTATAAGCTTTATCAGATACAATTGGCCCTTGGATAATATCATAAATAGTTAATTCCATTGTGCCACCATATCTTTAAAGTTGCTAAAATCTTTTTTTAATACTACTAAGTAATCACTATTTGACAAATCATATGCATTCAAAGAATCAAAAGATAAAATTTGAATATTTGGTAAATTTCTTAAAGACAACCAACTTGCATAATCATCTCTTTGTAGGAAAATACTAACCTTTTTACCAGTCACACCTACATTTTGCAATGCAGTAGAACCAACTTTAGTTGAAGGTTTATTATCTTCCAGATGCCAATCAAGTGAAATAATCTTATTATTATCAGCATACGTTGTGATTAACGCTTTCATTACATCAAATTTAGTGCGCTTAGTTACTTTTAAAGTACGAGTACGAGCTTGAGGTCCAAAAATAACACCTCCACCTCTCCACAAAGGAGATCTAGCTGAACCAGCACGGGCTCTACCTGTTCCCTTTTGCTTCCATGGCTTCTTTGTTGACTTTGCAACATCAGCTCTTCCTTTACAACCAACTGTCCCTTGACGCCAGTTTTGCAAAAGAGCTCTAACCCATATAGCATAACTACGCGACACATCTTTTTCAGAAGCAACTAACTCTAAATCTTGTACAGACAGAAAATCTATAGCAAAAGCTTTGTCAGTTGTTTTTTTTGTATCTTTTATATCTTGCTTAGTCATTTTCTATCCACGCTTACTAAGAAACACTAAAGACCCTGGCTTACCAGCCATAGAACCTTTAACGAGTACAATGTTATCTTCTGAACGTACTTGAACTACTTGTAACTTCTGTGTAGTTCTTTGTTTGTCACCCATATGTCCAGGCATTTTTTTACCTTTAATAACTTTTCCTGTTGCGCGCATATTACCAATACTACCAGGTCTTCTTGAAAAAGTTGAACCGTGACTTTTTGGTCCACCAGCGAAATTCCAGCGTCTCATAACACCAGCAAATCCACAACCTTTTGTAACACCTGTCGCATCAACAGAATCATCTTTTATTAAAATAGAAGCCAAATCAATAGATGATCCTAAAGTAAGACCTTCTGGTAATTCAGTTATTGAAATTTCTTTAATGAAAAGACAATACAATTTTAATTTCTTAAGCCATTCTTGCGAAAAAGGCTGTCCTTGATACTTTTTACGTAAACAAGCAACCTGAATTGCATTATAACCATCATTTTCTATAGTTTTGATTTGGGTCACAAACCAGCCTGCTGTATTAACAACTGTTACAGGAACAACTTTACTGTCGTCTGAAAACACTTGAGTCATACCGACCTTAAAACCCCAAATACCTTGTATCATTTCTAAAACCTTTCTGATCTATCTAATCTCGACGTCAACGCCGGCAGATATATTTAATTTCATCAAAGCTGTCATGGTTTGATCAGATGGAGAAATGATCTCTAAAATACGCTTATGCGTAATCAATTCAAACTGCTCTCTTGATTTTTTATTAACATGCGGAGAGCGTAATACCGTAAAACAACGATGCTTATTTGGTAAAGCAACTGGACCAACCAAGTCGGTCCCAGTTTTTTTTGCAGTTAAAGCAATTTGCTTTACAGCTTTATCAAGCAATTGATGGTCATACGATTTTAGCGTCAAACGAATTTTCTGCTTTTTCATCTATTAATCAACCTTAATTATGCAATAATTTCTGTTACAATTCCTGATCCAACTGTTCTGCCACCTTCACGGATTGCAAAACGTAATTCTTTTTCCATAGCAATTGGAGCTATAAGATCAACAATTAATGTTACGTTATCTCCTGGCATAACCATTTCACGACCAGCTTCAAGAGATACAACACCTGTTACGTCTGTTGTTCTAAAATAAAACTGAGGTCTATAATTAGTAAAGAAAGGACTATGACGGCCACCTTCATCTTTACTTAAGATATAAACTTCACATTTAAATTTCTTGTGAGGCTTAATTGATCCAGGCTTAGCAATAACCATACCACGAACGATATCTTCTTTTTTAATACCACGAAGAAGAAGTCCTGCGTTATCACCAGCTTGACCTTGATCTAAATCTTTTTTAAACATTTCAATACCTGTTACAGTAGATTTAAGCGTATCATGCAATCCAACTAATTCAACAGGATCACCAATCTTAACAATACCTTGCTCAATTTTACCTGTAGCTACAGTACCACGACCTGCAATAGAGAAAACACCTTCAACTGGCATTAAGAATGGTTTATCAACTTCACGTTTTGGAACTGGAATAAATGTATCAACAGCATCCATTAAACGATCAATTGACTCTACTCCAAGGTAACTTTCTTCACCTTGTAAAGCTTTCAATGCTGAACCACGAACTATAGGAGTTATGTCACCAGGGAAATCATACTTAGACAATAGTTCACGAATTTCTTCTACAACCATGTCAACCATTTCTTCATCATCAACCATGTCCACTTTGTTCAGGAACACAACTAAATAAGGAACGTTAACATTTTTTGCAAGAAGAATATGTTCTTTTGTTTGAGGCATTGGACCATCCGCAGCGGAAACTACAAGAATAGCGCCATCCATTTGAGCTGCACCAGTGATCATGTTTTTAATATAATCAGCGTGACCAGGACAATCTATGTGAGCATAATGACGATTTGCAGTCTCATACTCAACGTGAGATGTTGCAATAGTTATACCTCGAGCTTTTTCTTCTGGAGCATTATCAATTTGATCAAAAGCTCTTGCTTCAGCTCCACCTCTTTTTGCCAATACACATGTAATTGCAGCGGTCAATGTAGTTTTTCCATGATCAACGTGACCAATAGTACCTATATTGACATGCGGTTTGCTTCTATCGTATACACCTTTTGCCATCTATATTTCTCCCGATAACACAATTAACAATAAATCTATTTATTTTTATTCTCTACTAATAATTCTTGAACATGGCGAGGAACTTCTTGATATAACTTGAATTCCATTGCGTAGCCAGCTCTTCCTTTTGTCATAGAACGCAAATCTGTTGCGTAACCAAACATTTCACCTAGTGGAACTTCAGCATTAATAATTTGAGTTTTACCCTTTGCTGTCATACCCAAAATTTTTCCACGTCGAGAACTAAGATCACCAATTACATCACCCATATGATCGTCTGGTGTTTCCACTTCAACTTTCATAATTGGCTCAAGTAACACAGGTGACGCCTTATCCATACCTGATTTAAATGCCATCTTTGTCGCCATTTTAAATGCTATTTCAGATGAATCAACATCATGATATGAACCATCATACACTATAACTTTAATATCAACAACAGGGTTACCTAATAAAGTACCTGCCGCAACAGCTTCTAAAGCACCTTTTTCAATAGCAGGAATATATTCTCTTGGAACTGTACCACCGGTAACAGCATTCTCAAACACATATCCAGCGCCACGCTCTAAAGGCTCTAATTTAATCCAAACATGTCCATATTGACCACGGCCACCAGATTGTTTAATAAATTTACCTTCAACGTCAACAGCTGTTTGAATAGTTTCTTTATAAGCAACTTGCAATTGACCTTGAACAACTTCAACTTTATGTTCACGTTTCAAACGATCAACAACAATTTCTAAATGCAATTCACCCATACCAGAAATCACAGTTTGGTTCGTTTCGTGATTATAAGTAAAGTGGAATGATGGATCCTCTTGACTCATTTTCTTTAACGCAAAAACCATCTTTTCATGCTCACTTTTTTCTTTTGGTTCCACAGAAGATGAAATAACTGGAGCTGGAACATCAATAGATTCAAGTAATACAGGGTTAGACTGATCGCACAATGTATCACCAGTATTAATATCTTTAATACCTACAACTGCAACAATATCGCCTGCATGAGCAGAGTCAATTTCCTCACGCTTATTTGCATGCATTTTAATCAAACGACTAACACGTTCTTTACTACCCTTTGAAGCATTGTAAACATATGAACCCGATGCCAATGTACCAGAATAAATACGAATAAATGTTAACAAACCAACAAAAGGATCAGACATGATTTTAAATGCTAAGGCCGCAAACGGTCCTTTAACATTTGACTCTCTAGTGATATCTTCATTAGTAGTTGCATCCACACCTTTAACAGCTGGCACATCTAATGGAGATGGTAAATAATCAACAACAGCATCCAGTAAAACCTGAACACCTTTATTTTTAAAAGCTGTTCCACACAATACTGGATAAATGCCTCTAGCTATAACACCTTTACGAACAGCAGCTTTAATCTCATCAAGAGAAATAGCCTCTTCGTTCATATATTTTTCAGCTAAAACATCATCAAAATCAGAAGCTTTAGCAATAATAGCATCTCTCATTTCTGCAATTTGATCAGCATATTCAGCTGGTGCATCAATCCAATTACTAATTGGACTCATTAAATCAACTTCTTTTTCAAATGAAACCATTTTACCAGTTAAAACATCAATAAGACCATTAAAGTTCTCTGATTGCCCTACTGGAATTTGCATAGCTAAAGCATTGCCATGACCCAACTTTTCATTAATATCATCTACCACATTAAAATAGTCAGCTCCAATACGATCAAGTTTATTGATAAAAATGATGCGAGGAACTTCATATCGCTCTGTTTGACGCCATACAGTCTCTGATTGTGGCTGTACACCAGCAACACCACAGAAAACTCCTACAACTCCATCCAAAACTCGCAATGAACGACCTACTTCAATAGTAAAATCAACGTGACCAGGAGTATCGATAATATTAACTTGGCAATCTTTCCAAAAACAAGTCGTTGCTGCAGATTGAATAGTTATGCCACGCTCTTGTTCCTGCTCCATCCAATCCATAACGGCTGCACCCTCGTGCACTTCACCAATTTTATGAGAAATACCAGTATAAAACAATATACGCTCTGTTACTGTTGTTTTACCAGCATCAATATGAGCAGCAATACCTATATTTCGATAATTATCTAGAGAATATTTCATGTAATTCTACCTTTTTAACAATTTACCAAGAATAATGTGAAAATGCGCGATTTGCTTCAGCCATTTTATGCACATCTAGTCTTTTTTTCATTGCTCCGCCTCTTCCCTCATAAGCATCAAGTAATTCATGCCCTAAACGCAATCCCATTGTTTTATCCGTGCGAGAAGATGCACCTGAAATCAACCAACGTAAAGCCAATGATCGACCTCGAACATTACTTACTTCGCTTGGAATTTGATACACACTACCACCAACACGACGAGAGCGAACTTCAACCAACGGAACTATTTGATCATATGATTTTTGAAAAGCTTCTAAAGCTTTATCGCCTTCACCATGTCGTTTAGCTAACATATCTAGTGCTTCATAAACTATTTTGCGAGCAACATTTTTCTTTCCTTGCTTCATAACAACATTAATTAAACGTTGTACAAGGTCTGATTGATAGCGAGGATCAACTCCAATATCACGTTTTTTTATAACTGTTTTGCGTCTTGGCATCTAAACTTCCTTTACTTCTTAGATTTTGCAGTTGAATCTTGTCCTGGTTTAGGACGCTTTGTTCCATATTTAGAACGAGACTGTTTTCTATTTGTTACACCAGCAGCATCCAATGTTCCACGAACAATGTGATACTTACAACCTGGTAAATCTTTTACTTTTCCACCGCGAATCAGAACCATAGAGTGTTCTTGTAAATTATGTCCTTCACCAGGAATATATGCTGTTACTTCAACACCATTTGATAATTTAACACGAGCTACTTTACGTAAAGCTGAGTTAGGTTTTTTCGGAGTTACTGTGAACACCCGAGTACAAACACCGCGCATTTGAGGGCAACCCTGCAAAGCAGCGCTTTTTGATTTTGTTGTGATTTTTTCGCGTCCAAAACGCACAAGCTGATTAATTGTTGGCATGCATACACCTTCTTATAACATCTAAAAACTGTAAGTTGTTTTTTTAGAAAAATTTAATTATTTCTAGTATTAAAAATATAAAATACCTTTGTGACATTGTTATTGTCTAAATTTAATTATAAATTGTTTATGACTTTTTTCAAGCAAAATCAGTAAAGCATACAAGTATAACTACTTTTATTGTAAATTTACCATTTTTTAACCTTAAAAAAGTATCGTTCAATATGAATCTAACTGTAGACTTGTAGATAACATCGTGATACTGTAGATGAGAAAAACAGCATATTATAATTATAAATATTTTCAATGATTATTTTTTAGGATATCCATGATTTCAGATCTATTATCAACTACAACTCTTTTCAATTTACTATCAATATCATCCTCAATCGCATTCAGTCTCATTGGAATTACAAGTATTATTGTATTTCATGAATTCGGACATTTTATTTTTTGTAAAATTTTTGATGTTTACACACCAACATTTTCTATTGGAATGGGGAAAAAACTTTATACAAAAATGATTGGAGATACCCAATTTTGTCTTTCTGCATCTCCCCTAGGTGGATATGTAGAAATTGCAAGTGAAACTGATGGGGACAGAAAAGGTTTTAACTCTATTAGTTATTTCAAAAAATTTCTTATTATTTTAGGTGGTATTGGATTCAATATGCTTTTTGCATACATTGCGTTCAGCCTATTATTTTATATTGGTATGCCAGACTCAGCATTTATGCCTTATGAAAATACAAGACCAGTTGTAGAGATCATTTCACCTGAATCGATTAATCATGGATTACTGGAGTCAAATGATACCATTTTATCAATTAATAATAAGTCAGTTGAAAACAAATCTGAAGTTATCAAAGAAATATTAAATAAATCTATTATAGATAATAAAAATGATGCTTTTGTTATTATTGAAAGAGATTCACAACAACATGCAATTACTATTAAATTAAATCCTGATAAAAAACCAATGTTGATAGAACAACGACTTGAACTATCTCTTTTACGAAAAGCACCGTTAACGCTAATTCAAAGCATTACGAGCGGAATAACAATTACTAATTTTTATATTGGATCAATTTTTGCCAGCCTTAAAAACCTTATTGCAACAAGAAGCAGTGAAGGATTAGCTGGTCCTATTATGACGCTGACATCAAGCACAAAAATAGCTCAAAAAGGTCTCAAATCCCTTCTTATTTTCTTAGCTATTATCAGCATTAATCTTGGTATTATGAATTTGTTACCATTACCAATTTTTGATGGTGGTCAATTTGTTATCTTTACCATAGAAACTATTATGGGTAGAGAAATGTCAGAATCTATAAAAGAAAAAATCGGAGCTTTCTCATGGTTCTTAATTTTAGGACTCATGGTTATCTTTAGCATTAAAGATATTTACACGTTAATCATTCAATACGTTTTATAAAAACTCAAATAAAAAGGCTGTAATTTTATGATAAAGTTACAGCCTTTTTTGTAACCTCTCTCAATTATGTAACATATTTAACTCACTCAAAGGACCCCCCATGAATGAATATAATTTTATGATTATATTCATGTTTTTTTACCATTTGCTATGGTAAACGCAAGTGATACCCCTGCAGCAAAGGCATCTGTTCAAAAAAAATATCATGAGCTCAATTTTCCAATATGCGTAATAGACCACGAAGGTCTTAGTCACCAAAACAGTTGTCATAAAATTGAAATGGAAACTTATACGACCGAGCAGTATTTAAATACTGCTGTTATTCTACATCTAAGAATGCATAACAAAACGAATGACGAGACAGCTACACTTATTCAAACAAATAAAAGCAAAGAGTGTATATCTCTATGTAACAAAATGAGTGAAAAATCATTAGATAAAGCTGAGCAGTATGCAAGGATTCTAAAATTAGTACAAGAAAACAAATTACTTGAAATTCAATTAAAAGCATCTCAAACTAGTGACTTACGTGATCCTGATACTGACAATTAACAATTACTTTAAAAATCATTTTTCCAACCAAAACAATATAATAAAAAGGATTCCACATGAATCGCTCATTCAAACTGCTTACCATGATCACTTTAACCACTAGCTACACAGCACTGCATACAATGGATGGACAGCCGGCAGCAAAAGCAGCCTTAGCTGAACAAGTTTTATCAACTAAGGATCGACTTCAAGAACAAAAAATGAGATGTATGGATTTGTATATTAACTCTCAAGATACATCTATAAATGACATATCTCTAACAATGGACATGTTAAATAATGCAGTAAAACAAGGAACTGATTCAAGATGCAGCTCACCAGACACTGTTGGTATAAAAGCTATGGAGACATTAAGCACAGCTCACCTGGGAGCAACAAGTGCCTACGCTACATTAATTCTAAAAATTCAAGAAATTCAACTCAATGAAATGAATTTAGAAAAATTGAAAGCATCGCAAGAAACTTCAGATAGATTATAATCATTATTTAAAATAAGGACTGTTTCATGAATCAATATAAATCAATCATATTTTTCATGGCTATTTTGCCATTCGCAATGATGCAAGCAAGTGAATCACCTGCAGCAAAAGCATCTGGTACTGATACATCATCTCGCACAAACATAATGGATATAAAGATACAGTTTGATGAAGAAGGAGAAGAAATTACTATAGCCCAAGGTTTAGAGCAATCAAAAAAACTGTGTCTCTCAGTACTTATTTCACAAACTACCAATACTTCAACCTTAAATAGACCTGATATACTTTTAGCAGTGGCTCAATTAGTAGAAAGCATACAAAGAATTCAAGCTTTTGAAGAAAACAAGAAGTAAATTTCACATAATTGAGAAACAATACAACAAAAAAAGATCGGGATGCAAAATGAATTTTGCATCCCGATCTTTTTTATCTTATTTTTTTATAAATTAAGCAGCAACAACTATGTTAGTTGTTCCAACTTGAGCTATGTGTGGATGTTCAGCTCCTGTATAAACTTTCAACTTCTTTAAAATTTGTTTATTCAACGTGTTTTTAGGAAGCATTAATTTTACAGCTTTGATGATCATCAATGTTGGATCTTTTTCAAAAACTTGCTTAGCTGTTAAAACCTTACGATTTCCAAGATAACCACTATGTGATATATACTCTTTATCATTCCATTTATTACCAGTTAAAACAATTTCAGATGCATTTATAACAACAACATAATCGCCGCTATCTGTATGAGGAGTATACATCGCTTGATCTTTACCGCGTAATGCATTTGCTATTTTTACAGCTAAACGTCCAAGTGATTCTCCTTGAGCATTCATAACGCGCCATTGTGGATTTCTGTCTTCTTTGCGAAGATAAAAAGCCTTATTCATATCCATGTGTGTAACCTTGTTTTATCTTAAATAATATACTTTAATTGTCATTGCGATGTTGCTTAAAAAACTTATCTTTATTAATTGTAAAGGAAAAGTTACTTCAGGTCAACATCAAAGGATTCTCTTACTATCTCTTCAACATCTTGGATGTTTTTTGGAATTGCCTCACTTAAACAAACGGGGGTTGTTTGATCAACAATCCAATAATTATCCTCAATGCGTATCCCAAGCTTCTTTTCAGGAATATATAAACCTGGTTCGATAGTAATAACATCACCTTCTTGTAATGGTTGTGATGCATCTCCAACATCATGAACATCTAGTCCTAAAAAATGACCGATGCTATGAGTAAAATATTTATCATAACCATGCTGTTTGAAAAAATTAACAGCAATATGATGTAATGATGCCTCTTGTTCATGTTTATTAGAAATCCACATACCAGGTTTTGCCTGCTCTGCAACTAATTCTTGAGCATGTAACACCATTTCATACAAATCTTTTTGTTCTTCTGTAAATTTACCTGATACAGGGTAAGTTCTTGTTATATCAGCACAATAATAATTATAGCGAGCTCCAGCGTCAATAACAACTAACTCTCCATCAAGTAAAAATTGGTCATTCGTGCCATAATGTAAAATCGTACCACGATTTCCACCAGCTACAATTGATGGATAAGCAGGAACAGATCCTTGACTTGTAAATACAAATTCTAATGATGCTTGAACTTCAGCTTCATTTCGACCAGGATTCAACATGTGCATAGCTGCCTGATGAGCATTTCCTGAAATCTCAACTGCTTTATATAATAATTCTAATTCAAACATATCTTTTTTACGACGCAATTGAGCTGTTTGAGCAGATATATCTATAATGTGTTTATGTAAATTTGGAATTACTAAAGCCAATCGATCAATAACAAAACGACTTTCTATTGCTTGATAACTATTTGCTGGATAAATTGTAAATATTTTTTTGCCTGTAGTTACAAGGTTGAGCAATAACGTAATAACATTTTCATATACTGCATAATCAAAATAAGGGTAAATATGCACAAGAGCACATTCCTTACCTGTAGCATTCAATGTATCAAAACCTTGAGATTCTATATAATCCCGAGTTACATCAACTTTACTATGAAACCATTTTGCACGCATGTCAGTGTAAGCTGGTCTGTAAAAAGATTGTTTATCTTTTGTGATAGTCATTACAGATGCAGGCTCTTCAATACCTGAAAAATAATAAAAATTACTTTCTTGAACAAATGATCGATATGCATCTTCACATGGTGAAAACAATATAATTTCACCTGGAGTAGATGGATATTGCAATTCAACAAGATCAATTAATTGATTTCTTCTATTTTTATAATTCATATTATATACCTTATCCTTATTTAAAATGGACGACGATCAGACAATGCTTTAAACATAGTCAATCTATCAATAAATTCCAATGAGGATCCAACTGGAACACCTTTAGCCAAGCAAGAAACCCTTACATCAATATTCATTAACTTTTGAACAATATAAGCAGAAGTAGCTTCGCCTTCAGGAGTTTGATTCATTGCAAATATTAATTCTTTAACTGGTCCATTAACTCGTGAAATTAAATGATGTATCGTTAAATCTTCAGGTCCAATACCATCCAATGGGCAAATTGTTCCACCTAAAATATGATATAACCCTTTATAACCCTCAGTGCGTTCAATAGCTAACAGCTCTTGCCATGATTCAACAACACAAATAATAGAATTATCTCGCCGACTATCATCACAAAACAAACACAACTGACCTTTTTCTTGCCAAACAAAACAACGAGAACAAGGGATTAGATTAAGTTTAGCTGCTTTCAAAGCCGCACAAAAACTATCAATTTTAGCAGGATCCATGTCCAAAAAATGAGATAAAACTCTATACAAATTTTTCGATGCTAAAAAAGGAACCTGTTGCAACTGCTTTACAATATTTTGTAATGTAGGCAAACGATGTATCATGTATTACCTTTTTTGTAAATGCGTTTGCAATGAAGCTGTACCTGAGTTTATTAAAATAAACAAAACTAAACCAGCTGACAAATATGATGTCACTGTAGCCATTAACAAAGCCATAGCATAACGCATCATATTCTTCTTAGGATCTTTATCTGCAGGTGCTGCAAGCATCACAAGGCCAGTTAATATTGGTAAAATATAATAAGGATCAACTGCATATAAATTTGATATCCATAAAAATGATGACCCATATAATTCAACAGCATTTGATAACACGGTATTTAACGCTATAAATATAGGTAATGTTAATAAAAGAGGTAAACAACCAGCTACTCCTGGCATTCCATGTTTTTTAATCAATTCCATGCGTTGCGCTTCAAACATCTCTGGATCGTTTTTATATTTCTTTTGTAAATATGCTATTTTTTGCTGCATATCAGCACCTTTACGCATACTTTTTTCACTGTACAAAGTAAATGGCAATAGCAATAATTTCATTAATAAGGTTAGTAAAATAATTGCCCATCCATAATTGCCAATTTTTTCTTGCAAGTAATTCAAAAATGTTAAAATTGGATGAGATATTGGAGCCAACCAACCAAAATTTAATGTTTGCAATAATCGAGAATCAACAATCATCATATCTTTAGATGTTTTTGGACCAACAAAAAATGACATTGACCACTGACCTGATTTGTCAATCGCACGACTTTCTAAAATACCAGCAAAATGCTTTACATCATTTTTTTTCATATATGCACGTTGTACAAAATTCTGTGCATCTTTGACCATTGCATGAACAATAAAGCGACTTTCATAACCAAAAAATGTTGGCATTGCCCAATATTTTCTTAAATTATCTTTTTGTGATAAATCAACAGTCACAATACTATTTTCTTTTTCTCCATTAACAATAGCCACAACTTTATCTGTAGCAATTGATGGACTCATAACAGGTTCAGCAACAAAAATTCTCATGTGCAATGGTTCAGTGATAGTACCATGAAGATCTACTGAAATATTCAAATCAATTTGATAAGAATCGTTATTAATTGTAAACGTTTTTGTAATAGAGCCACCTTCAATATCAGCTTTATATGTAATTAATTGAGCTAAAGCATCTTCATCAACAACTAAATCTGTCATTGAGTACATTAATGGCGTATTTTTTTCTAGGGCAAGTAGAAAACAATTTTCATCAGAACGTAAACTGCTAATGTGCTCAGCTCCATCTTGCCAAGGAAATGAAAAACTTTGTAAAACTGCACCCTTATTAGAGAATACATATGTTCCACGTTGCGTTTTTATTACTTGCAAAGAAGCTGAAACATCTTGGTCTTTATTGTCATATGAAACATCTAACAATAACGGTTTATTAACATCTTGTATTGATGGAGCAAAGAATCCTGATCCAGACTTCACTTGACTTTGAGCTATATTGTTTTCAGTTTTCGGATCGAAATAATACTGAATGGCATATGACATAACAACAGCAAATGATAATGGAAATATCCATTCTTTTATATTCATAAAGGTCCTATAAATGGGATTATATATTAAAATATTTGTTTAAATCAACTTAAACATAATTAGACATAGCATAACAAATATACTCTATTTAAGCTAGAGCAATATTATGATAAAAATCCTTTTACAATAGATTAAATCATGTTATAACAATTAAAAATCAAAAAAGGAGGCCAGTATGAAAATGTCGAAAAGGCAGTATAGAATTGGAGAACTAGCAAAACAATTAAAATTAAAAAAATTTGTTTTACGATTTTGGGAAAAAGAACTTGATATTAAACCTCATCGATCAACCGGCGGTCAAAGATTTTACCAAGAAGAAGACTTTGAAACCTTCAAAATCATTAAAGAACTTTTATATGAAAGAAAATTCACACTTGCCGGAGCTAAAAAAGAACTTTCATTATTAAAAACAAATAAAAAGCCAATTATTCTATCACAACGAACAAGCATGAGTGATGCTATTGAAGAAACAATGGATCATCAAGAACCAGTTAATATCTACAGAGAACTCGTTTCAATAAAACAAAAATTAGTAAAGCTACAAGAACTTCTATAAAAAAAAATGAATATACCTTATTCTGTATATTATTAAGAAAAGTCTAAAATAGTTGAGTGTTATGGAAGTATTTTACAATTATGTTGTAATATAACTATCCATAGCACTCAACTATGCATGTAATCAAAATCAATAATTAATACAATCTAAAATTATAGTAATTTATTACAACAGGATAATAAAATGTATAAAAAAACCCACTTTCATTTTGTTGGCATCAATGGAATTGGTATGAGTGGCATTGCAAAAATTTTACACAAACAAGGACATATTGTATCCGGATGTGATCTCGCTCATGATTTGTCCAATGTTCAAGAACTAATCAATAATAATTGTAACATTAGCAATCACCACAATTCTACAATTTGCAATGAAAAATCAATCGACATAGTAGTCTATTCTTCAGATGTTTCTTTTAACAGTCAAGAACTGATTAATGCACGTAATCGAGGCATAAAGACCGTTCAACGCGCTGTCATCCTGGCTGAAATAATGCGCAGCAAATATGCAATAGGTGTTGCCGGATCTCATGGTAAAACAACAACTACCGCTATTATTGGCCACATCTTAACAGAAGCTCAAACAGATCCGACTATAATTGTTGGTGGTGTTATGAATAATACAAATACTAATAGTCGCTATGGATCAGGTAAATATGCTATTGCAGAAACTGATGAAAGCGATCGATCTTTATTACTTTTACCTGTATCACTTGCAGTGCTCACCAACATAGACTTTGAACATACAAATATATATAAAAATATAGATGAAGTTATAGATGTTTTTACCAACTATATAAATCAGTTACCACCTGATGGTACAGCAATTGTTTGTTTAGATGATGACAATATTCAAAAAAATGTACAAAACTTCATACCTAACATAACAACTTATGGTACAACGGATCAAGCAGATATTCAAGCAATTAATCTAACACTACATGCCGATAATTCATCATTTGATATTATCAACAATACCACTAAGGTAATCATAGGCAACTTCACGATCAACATGCCAGGTATTTATAATATCTTAAATAGTACAGCTGCTATTGCAACAAGCTTAAAGTTGGAAATACCTATTTCTGTAATTAAACAATCTCTCATCTCTTTCCAAGGTGTTGATCGTCGTTTTACTTTCAAAGGCCTAACAAACAATTCAGTTGAAATTTTTGATGATTATGGACATCATCCAACAGAAATTTATCACAGTTTAACAACTGCTCGTAAAAAAAATAAAAACAATCTTATCGTTGTTTTTCAGCCACAACGATACTCTCGTACACATCACCTATGGAATCAATTTATTACAACTTTTCAACAATCAGATATTACTCATCTCATATTAACTGATGTTTACGCTGCAAGCGAAACCCCTATTCCAAATGTAACAGGAAAACAATTAGCCCAAGAAATTCAATTAGTCTCACCTCATATCAAAGTTGAGTTTATTCCATTTGACCCAAATTTAGATGCAATTAAAAATAAAGTCATTGAAATCACATCTAAAAATGACCTATTACTCCTTTTAGGAGCTGGTAAAATCAACAAACTGGCAAATAAATTATTATCTTAATATCTTGATTTTATCTCCTCAAGTTCTTTAGAATGATTTATAAGGACATATTTTACAAGGGGTATAAAAAGGAATTTAAAATGAATAAAAAACTACTGATAATGAGTTGCTTAGTGCTATTGAATAATCAAGCTGATGCTCGAGGCTTTGGTGGCGGATTTGCAACTGGTGCTATTGTAGGCACCGGTATTACTTTAGCAGCAACTTCAGGCTCTCGAAATGCCAATCGCGATCCTTACTATGAAGTAGATAAAATGAAAGCGCGACAAGAAGCTGAAGAGATTCGTGAAGAAACAAGATTAAGAAAAGAAGAAGATCGAAAACTTAGAAAATCAGAACGAGAAAAAAGAAAATCAGAAGAAAGATATAGTCGTGAAAACAGACATAACCAATATCGTAAAGATCAATCTGCTTCTAAAAATGAAAACTTAACTGATGATGAACAGAAGTTAAAGATTTTAGAATTGCAACTCGAATTGAAAAAACTTGAATTAGCAGAAATGGAAGCTGATACAAAATAACAATTTGTAACATACTACATGATCCAAAAGCCTTGAAGTCAATTTCAGGGCTTTTTATTTATTAAACCTATTATTCATTATATTGAACAGACAAAATCAATGCTAACATGGTATAGACGATACTCTTATACACAAAATCATTGATTTCACATGATTCTATTTGTCATAATAGTGTCATGACATATATAAAAAAGGAGTGTTTTATGAATAAAAAAATATTATTAATCTTAGCAATAATGACACTGTCAAATTTTGGATTACAAGCTTATGGTCATGGAGGATATCATGGTGGAGGCTATCACGGAGGTGGTTATCATCACGGTGGCGGTTATCATCATGGTGGCTATCGTGGAGGTGGTTATTGGGATGGTGCAGGATTAGGTGTAACTACAGGATTAGTAACTGGAGCTATGATTGGATCGGCTGTAAACAATAATAACAACAATTACGATCCTGTTGCTCAAGCACAAGCTGATCAAATGCGATATGACTTGCAACAACAACGAGAAGAAGATAGAAATGAAAATCGTGATAAAAAAACAAGTAAGAATCAAAAAATAATGCAATTAAGAGAAGAAATTGCTCAATTAGAAGCACAACAATAAATAGTAATTTTATTGTTGTTAAAATATCAAATAAAAAAGGTGCTTAAGCACCTTTTTTATCACCTAAATAAATAGCTAATTTATTATCTGAAATCAATATAGAACATATTTGCATTGGCTTAACATACTGCAGTAAACAATCCTGAGCATGAGACTTTGCAAGCAAATCCCAACCATTACGTTCCATTTGTTGTTGATAAAATTCAATTAATTCATGTATTGTCATCTTAGTGGTATAAAACATTTGAATTTGACATTGATCATCTAAACCCATCGATATTGATTGCAATTTCACAGCAAAAGGAACATCTGGAAGATCTGCATATTTTGCAATAATCTCTTTATTTTGAAATGTATCATGTAGTATAGGTTTTTTAAGTCCACACCCTGCAACAAATAAAAAAATAAACGAATACATAACATAATTCATAAAAACACTTTTACATTAAAAGTCACATAAAACAAAAAAGGCCACTATTACAGCAGCCTTTTTTGTTTTTATTATTCTATGCTACGCCAGCAACTTCTTTAGAAGCTTTTGTATGCAATCCTTTAACAGGACGAACTTTTCTTTGTATCTTTTCTTTAACTCGAGCTGCTTTACCAATACGATCACGTAAATAGTATAACTTAGCACGACGAACTTGAGCCTTTGTAATAACCTTGATTGATTCAATCATAGGTGCATACAATGGAAAAATTCTTTCAACAGAAATTGCATTAGCTCCAATTTTTCTTACGGTGAAAGTTGAAGATGCACCTTTTTTATGTTGAGCTATCAAGTTACCTTCGAATATTTGAATTCGTCTCTTATTACCTTCTTCTACCCATTGAGAAACTGCAATAACATCACCAATACATAATTGAGGAAATTCTCTTTTATATACACCAAGTGAATTAATTGTTTCTTTGGTAAAGCCTTTTGCTATCATACAAATATCCTTAAACCATCTATATTTTAAATCTTAAATCTCAACTTAACGCTTATTTTCAGTATACTTTAAAAAATTCAACCTGCCAAATCAAGTTTTTCACTTTTGTAAAGCCACTCCCAACCATTTATCAAGAATAATAGCAACAGCAGATCGAACTGATAAATGATTAAATTTATAAAAACCTTGCAATGGAGGTAACATATAATCACATCGCTCTAATAATTTTTCAGACATCCCAGATCCTGTTCCAAATAAGAACAAAACTGGTCTATCTTGCTGCCATACAATTTTTTGATCAAAATAAGTTATTGCCTGCGTTGCATCCTGACTACGAGCAGAAGTGCCAATAATTACAGGTTTTTTACCTTCTTTTTTTTCAATTGCTGCAATAGCAGAATCAATATCATTTTCAAGTTGTACCGATAGAACTGCATGATGTCGATTATTATTATAATCACCGCCAATTTTTTCATCGACCCAAAAGCTCAACATTTTTTGTACCATTTTTTGTTGATCTTTTAAATCTGTAACAATGAAAAAGTTCTTCAAACCATATGTCTTACTAGACCGTGCAATATCATGAATATCAATTGATGTTACTGATGTAGGTCCTATACGCCCCTCTTTTAACATTATATCATTATGCATTAAAGCAATATAATGACTAGGTATATATTTTCTAACCAATACTCGTTCTTCTTCTGTTGTAGAAACCGAACGTAACCAATTAAAATGCTTTCTAACCGTCAACTGTGCTGCTTTTTCTTGACGCCAAGATTCAATAGCCGCATGATTGCCTGATCGAATAATGTCTGGAACTTCCATTCCTTTCCACACAATCGGCCTTGTATACTCAGGATAATCAACAAAAGCACCAGAAAATGAGTCTAATTGAACAGACTCTTCTTTTCCAACCACTCCAGGTAAGAATCGTAACATACCTTCAATGAGAAGCATTGCCGGTATATCACCACCCATAACAACAAAATTACCTACCGAAACAAGTTCATCTGCGTAATGATCTTCAACTCGAGCATCCAAACCTTCATAACGACTGGCAATCAACATTACATGTTGTTGATCTTTAATTCGTTCATACAGTTCTTGCAATCGAGGTTGTGTCATTATTTCACCCTGAGGTGATAAAATAATTTTATAAGCCTTACCATGCTCACGTTCACTAGCATCAACAGCTTTTTCAATAATTTCAGGCTTTAACAACATACCTGCATTATGACCAAAAGTATTATCATCTACACGGCTTTTAGGTTGAGTATATGATAATAAATTGTTTACATGGCAAGCAATTGTTCCTTTTTCTTGTGCTTTTTTTATCAAGCTTACTTCGAAAAATGGTTTATAAAGCTCTGGAAATAATGTTAAAACCGAGATATTCATAAAACAATACTACTTTTTAGCTTTTGCTGCAGGAGCTTTTACTGCTTTTTCTTTAACTGGAGTAGCTTTTGCTGGAGCAGATTTTTTTTCTACTTTAGCTTCAACAACTGGTTGTGCTGTTTGCTTGTTTTTAATTTTTTGCAAACGTTTTACAGAATCAGTTACAATTGCGCCAACAGAAACCCAATGTTGAATACGGTCTTCATGCCATTGAATAATTGTTTTTGTTAACGGATTATAAGTACCAAGATTTTCTAGATATTCACCATCACGTTTTTTTCTAGAATCTATAGCAACAATTCTATATACAGGAGCATGTTTTTTACCCACACGAGTAAAACGTATTTTTACAGCCATTCAAGAACCCTTAAATATGGTTAATTAAAATATTTTTTTTTCTTTAAAAGCTTAACAAATTGTTGGCTTTGTTCAAATCTCTGTAATAATTGAGCAACATCAGCAAGAGTTACGCCTGCACCATTTGCTACTCTTTGCTTACGAGAAGTATCGAGAGTCTTAGGATACAATCGCTCTTTCAATGTCATTGAACTAATAATTGCTCTAAATTTTTTCATCTCTTTTTCACTCTGTTCTATTTGAGCACTTGAAACATTCAAATTAGCCATTCCTGGTAAATACTTGATCATATTTGACAATGAACCAAGTTTATTTGCCATAGATAATTGCTTTGAAAAATCATCAAGTGTAATATGACCAGATCTAAAACTTTTTTCTAAACTCACTTGTTCTGATTTTTTAATTTTTTCTTCAGCATTTTCTACTAAAGTTAAAATATCACCCATGCCAAGCATTCGCTTTGCAATACGCTCAGGACGAAAAAGTTCTAAATTTTCAAGTTTTTCACCAGTACCCATAAAAAGGACCAGTTTTTTCAATTCATATCTAAATGAAAACGCAACACCCGCACGAGCATCACTATCCATTTTTGATAAAATAGCATAATCAAATTTAATTCGATCCTGAAATGTTTTTGCAACCGATAAAGACTCCTGTCCAATCATTGCATCAACAACTAAAAATTTATATTTAGGTTTAATAATTTTCTGTATTTCATCAAGTTCGATCATCATTTGATCATCAACATGTAATCTTCCAGCAGTATCTATTATTAATATCTCATAACCATGCTGTTTTGAATAGTTAATAATTTCTTGAGATGCCTGAACTGGATCATTTGAAACAGATCTATAAAAATCAATTTCAACTTGTTGAGCTATGATTTCTAATTGATCAATCGCCGCTGGACGATAAAAATCAACTGAAGCACATAAAATCTTACGGCTTTTACCCCGTTTTTTAGCTTGATTATTTATAAAAAGTGCTAATTTTCCAATAGACGTTGTTTTACCTGAACCCTGTAAACCAATCATCATAATTACAGATGGAATCTGAAACGTAAATGATTCTTGCAAATACTCACCACCAAGAAATGTCAAAAGTCGATCATATACTGTTTTTACAAACTGCTCACCTGGACGCATTGAATTAACAATTTTTTGACCAACAACATCTTGCTTGATTTCAGAAATAAATGTATTCGTAAGATCGTATGGAACATCTGATTCTAATAACGAATCTTTAATTTTCTGTATAGATTCATCGATGTTTTTTTCAGTTAACTTGCCATGGCCCGTTAAAGATGAAAAAATAGATGAAAAACTTTTAGATAAAAAACCGAACATATAACCCTTAAAATCTTATTACTGAGATGAAATGAATCTTATATTAGAATACATCTTGTATTTTATTATAACAATAAATAAAAATTTGCACAAAAAACCTTTAAAGTCTTCAGCACAAGATCACCCATTTTACAAAAAAGAGCCCTACTGCTATGATAAAAGTAAGTAGAATCAATTATAAAATAAAGAAAAAATTATGAGTAAAGCGCTAACCCCGGGCTAAAGACCCGGGGCTTTGGCGCCAATTCGGAATCGAAATATTTTATTGATTTTTTATGTAAGATCTAATTCTTGCTTCTGTAACAATTCCAACCGTTTCAGCAAAA
>Ga0209491_10000526_pt1 | contig 77319 bp, 69 predicted proteins | sample BON02_FD_187213 | JGI IMG/M metagenome (GOLD analysis project Ga0209491, IMG submission 187213) | Freshwater microbial communities from Lake Bonney liftoff mats and glacier meltwater in Antarctica - BON-02 (SPAdes) (version 2) | ecosystem: Environmental > Aquatic > Freshwater > Ice > Glacier...
GCAAAAGTATGCAGCAATTATTACGGCTGCTACAGCTTAATTTGTTTGACAAGCGTGATCTGATGGCGCTGTTAAGAGGTGATCCGCCTGATGACGGATTGCCTGACGTCAATCAAATGAATCTGATATGAAAGTTAACGGGACAGCAGTGATAAAAGGATTTAAAAATTGTCGACCCCATAGGTATTCTCGCTCAATCTGACTTAATTCAGCCTCATCACAAATGTCGCCCCACCTTTCAGTAATTATGCTCTTCTGCTTCTCAAATATTACTTTTGCATCATTTCCAGAAAGTAGGAAGTTGTGCGCTGTCTTCAAGCAAGTTGCAAGCTTACTTGAGCGGTTATCACCACTAATAAGCATTGCCTGTGATGCTTCATGACCTGACCTGCCTTGCGGACAAATATCATACGCAGGCGTTAGGCTCATGTCTGTGCCATCCCAGAAAGCGGCATGGTTTCGTGCATGGTCATCGGTATTACCGCAAAGAATATTGAAAATCAAACGTGAGAACAATTCTTCGAGCGTTTCTTTGGGGTCAGTGAACTTATGTCGAATTATCTCGGCCAGAGTTTCATAGCTGGCGTAGCGCGCCATCATGTCGTCAAGGCCAAACAAGGTAAGCGCAGAAAGCATTGCTTTACGCTGCCAACCAGCATCAACTTTTATTCTATCGAATCTCTCGATCAAAATTATATGTTTACCCCCTGCACTGGTGATTTTTACAGGAGCAACATTTAAACCCACCTCTTTTGCGAGTCTCATTGCAACATATTCTGCTTTTACAACGTTATAAATATCACTGTTAGTAGAAAATTTTGCGATATATTTTTTGTCCCGATCTTCAATGGAAACTTTTGGTCTCGCTCCACCCAAAGAGCTACCATGGAATATCGCTAAATCTAATTCAGGCGTAAGCGGTACGCCTTTCTCCACGCGCTCGGCTGATTCTAATAGCTCACCAAGGGGTACGTTTGCAGAAAGGCGTGGGACGTATTCGATTGCAGATTTTTGAAAATCAAGCGCGCCAATGCGATCCGATCCTGATTCCAGCATGTAGGTGAGTTCATCAAGCAGCGTTGTATCAGCGCCCTTCCCTTTTACACCAAGTTTTTTATTAATGATAACGCGACGCCCCCAGGCATCGGGCGAGCCATCTCTGATGCTGCTTGGAACACTTAGGCCGTTAAGGAGAGGAAGTTCACCTTCTTTTAATGGCAATTCTTCCTCATAAATTGATATGGCTGGATTGGCTGTATCATTGACGCGCTCTAAATAGCTCTTACCGTAGTTAAACAAGAGGTTATCACCATCGGCTGCCAGCCTTCCTGCGACAACAGGCTTAGTGGCATTGGGCAACCAAATCCAAACATAAGCCTCTTTATATTTTGTGTTAGAAGTCATCATTAACCACTCTTGTTTTCTTCCGAATTGATTTTGGCATTAAGACCAACATGTCTTCGTTCTGGCGAAGACTATTCGAAAGTGAGGTTTGGTCTGAATCAAATAACTTTATGCCCAGAATGGCTGCGACCTCAAAGACAGCGCCAATAGAGCATTTCATGTCACCTTTTTCTATGCGTTGTACCAAGCCTCTGGATATACCGGCACGATCAGCCAAATTCTGAGTAGTTAATTTACGCTCTTTACGAGCGACTTTGATAAGGCCGCTCATAAGCTGAACAGCATCGGCGCTGTAACGGGAATAAGGCTGTGTTATGGCTTGCTTCATATCGCACCTTTTGGGTTATAAATAGACCGCAAAGAATCTTTGCGATCCATATATGATACAAAATAGCGCATTGCGGAAGGTTATACAAGAGAATGATCTATGCATGATCCGTAAGCAAGTCACATGGATTGCCCATAGACCATTACTCTATATGGCTGACAACAAGATTGGGCAGCTATCTTGAAAAACACCGTGTGTGTCAACCTGATATGCAGGGTTGAACTATCGAGATCGATGTCTTTGAATTTAATAGCGCAGATCTCTCCAGTCCGACACCCAGTCCATAATGTCAATTTTAGTATCGATTTGTGCTTTGATCGATACGCGGACGTTGGAAGCCAGGATAGAAATTGCGCAAGCTCGTCGTCCGAGAGAACTCTTCGACCCTTATTGCTCGTTAGCTTCACTTTAGTTTGCCTGAAGCTGGCCTTGGCGAGCAGAGCGGGATTAGCAAATGTATTAAGGAATTTTCCATTTCCAATTGCAAATTCGTAAGCGGATGATAGTTCGCGAAGTACGTTTCCAGCCTGCACCTTAGCTCCCCTATCGATAATACCGACAATTAGCGCGACAACATCCTTCCGGGTTATCTCACTTGCAGCTCTATTGCCAAGTTTTGCCACTACATCTGCATGGAGAGTACGCCGCGCTTCAATTTGACCTTTCCTCTTGCGCGCTCCCGGAATCACTTTCCCGCTCGGAGCTCTTCGATCCTCTATATATTTTTGCAGATAAAGCTCAATAAGACTCTCGACCGTGAATGAGCTAGAGTCGAGATCGGCGCTTTCTTGAAGGCTCTGTGCCTCTCTCTTCTGCTCTTTCAACTCGCTTGCGGGGCAATCTCCGTGGTTTCGGATCGATTTCAACTCAAGCAATTTGGTCAGTGGTTTGTTACCCTGTTTCGTTGGCACGGCGACGCCCAAACTACACGACATCTGAACCTTTATAAGACGTTACTTAAACAAAATACATTTAATAATCAACATATAACGTGATGTAACTTGATGATTTCTGACAAGGATTTTAGTAGCCACACACCAATGATGCAGCAGTTTCTTCGCCTGAAGGCGCAGCATCCAGATGACCTGCTGTTCTACCGCATGGGGGATTTCTACGAGCTGTTCTTCGATGATGCGCGTAAGGCCTCGAAGATTCTCGACATCACGCTAACCTCCCGCGGCAAGACCGATGGTAAAGACATCCCGATGTGCGGCATCCCCTTCCATGCGGCAGATCGCTATCTCGCCAAGCTCGTCGAGGCAGGGGTATCGGTAGCGGTATGCGAGCAGATTGGTGATCCGGCTACCAGCAAGGGACCCGTCGAGCGCGCCGTGATGCGGGTGATCACCCCCGGCACACTTAGCGACGAGGCCCTGCTTAACGAGCGCCGCGACAGCATTCTCATGGCGATCACGGGAACCCATACCGGGGAGCGCGACAAGGGCCATTTTGGGCTAGCGTGGTTGGATATTAGTAGTGGGCGCTTTGTACTAAGCGAAGTGCACTCGTTTGAGGGCATGCTGGCCGAGATCGAGCGAGTGCGTCCCGCGGAATTATTGCTTAATGATAGCGTGCAGGCACTGGAAGCCTTAGAGACCCGCCAAGGCGCACGCCGTCGCCCCTTGTGGGAGTTCGACTTAGAGAGCAGCCGCCGCGCCCTTGCGCAGCATTTCGGCACTAAGGATTTGCAGGGCTTTGGCTGTGAGACCTTAACGGTGGCACTGGAAGCCGCCGGATGTTTATTCGCCTATGCCTGCGAGACACAACGCTCGCAACTGCCTCATGTGCAAACTCTGCAGCTAGAGCAACCCAATGACGCCTTATTGTTGGATGCGGCCAGCCGTCGTAATCTGGAATTGGACCGAAACCTCTCTGGCGGCACCGACAACACGCTAATGTCAGTGTTAGATCACACAGCGACGGCTATGGGCGGCCGCCTACTAAGCCGCTGGCTCCATCGCCCCTTGCGCGACAAGGTGACGCTCGAGTTGCGTCAACATGTCGTGGCGATCTTGATCGCTGAATACCGATTCGAACAACTGCACCCGCTTCTCCATGAGATTGGCGACATCGAGCGCATACTGGCGCGGGTTGGGCTGCGTTCGGCAAGGCCGCGGGATCTCGCCCGGCTTCGCGATGCATTGCTAGCGCTGCCGCAGTTGCACAGCCAGTTGACGCAGGTCGTTAATGAGAGTGATTCACCACGCTTGTCAGCACTGCAGACCCAGATCGGCAACTATCCCGCGCTCGGCCAGTTATTGAATGGCGCGATTATAGACAATCCTCCGGTAGTGATTCGCGAGGGGGGTGTTATAGCTGCGGGTTATGACGAAGAGCTGGACGAGCTGCGCAATCTCAGCAGCAATGCAGGGCAATACCTCATCGATCTAGAAATCCAAGAGAAAGCCCGCACAGGCCTGAGCACTCTCAAAGTCGGGTATAACCGCGTGCATGGCTATTACATCGAGGTGAGCAAGGGCCAGGCGAGTGACATGCCCGTGGACTATATCCGCCGCCAGACTCTCAAAAATGCGGAACGTTTCATTACGCCGGAACTGAAACAGTTTGAAGATAAGGTTCTGAGCGCGAACAGCAAGGCCCTAAGCCGCGAGAAAGCGCTCTACGATCAATTATTAGAAACGGTTACAGAGGACCTCAACCCGTTGCTGCTCAGTGCCGCGGCGCTGGCTGAGTTGGACGTGCTCAATACCTTTGCAGAACGCGCGCGCACTTTGGATTTCTGCCAGCCCCGGATCAGCGATGAGCCTGGCATTCGCATAGAGCAAGGCCGGCATCCGGTGGTGGAACAGGTCAGCGACTCAGTATTCGTAGCTAACGATGTGCAATTGGACCCAACTCGGCAAATGCTCATCATCACGGGCCCGAATATGGGGGGTAAGTCTACCTATATGCGGCAGACTGCGCTTATCGTCCTGCTGGCCTTTACAGGCAGTTTCGTGCCGGCACGCAGCGCGCAGATCGGCCCAATCGACCGCATCTTCACTAGAATTGGCTCTTCCGACGACCTCGCCGGTGGCCGCTCGACCTTCATGGTGGAGATGACGGAGACTGCCAATATTCTGCACAACGCCACGCCCCAAAGCTTGGTGCTGATGGATGAGGTAGGACGCGGCACGAGTACCTTCGACGGGCTTTCATTAGCGTGGGCCAGCGCCGTGTATATTGCGCAGCGGCTGCAAGCCTGGACCCTGTTCGCCACCCATTACTTCGAGCTGACCACCCTTCCCGAGCAATTCAGCACCATTGCCAATGTGCATCTGGATGCCTCGGAGCATCAGGATGGCATTGTGTTCCTGCACAGCGTCAAAGCAGGCCCGGCCAATCAGAGCTATGGCCTGCAGGTAGCGCAGTTGGCTGGCGTTCCTATGCCGGTAATCAAGCAGGCACGAGAGAAGTTATTGCATTTAGAACGTGATAGCCTCGCGCAGACCCAAGGCCCAGCGGCCAAGACCAAGCATGCGCCTCATCAGGCGGAACTCTTCGTTGAACCCGAACATCCGGTACTTAGTGAGCTCAAACGCCTCAATCCAGACGATTTATCGGCCAGACAGGCCCTCGAATTGCTTTATAAGCTAAAACAGGGCCTCTGACCTGCGAATTAACTAAGCCATATCGGAAAAAGAATTTTCCATGTTCGGGGCAACCTATTTATAATTGCCCCTTTGAATGACCCCCCGACTACTCGGGCCCTGTGAGATGGAGAGATCATGACATTTGTTGTTGGCGAGAACTGCATACTTTGTAAACACACCGACTGTGTGGAAGTATGCCCGGTGGACTGTTTCTACGAAGGCCCTAATTTTCTAGTAATCCACCCAGACGAGTGTATCGACTGCGCGCTATGCGAGCCGGAATGCCCAGTGGACGCAATCTATGCCGAGGACGAGTTGCCGGATGACCAGCAACAGTTTCTGGCACTGAATGCAGAACTCGCGGAGAAATGGCCCAACATCACCGAGATGAAGCCCGCCATGGAAGATTCCGAGAAATGGAAGGGTGTGCCTGGAAAGATCGAGCATTTGATCAAAGAGGCCGAATAGTCGCCAATTCGGTTTTCTCGCTTAGCCTTCTACATTAAAAGGCTAAGCGAGAGGCTCTCACCAATTCTTGGTATCGAAGCCTGACTCCGCCGCAAGCTCCCGCAACTTCTGTAATGCCTCTAATTGAATCTGCCGCACGCGCTCGCGTGTGAGGCCAATCTCGCGCCCCACTTGTTCTAGTGTGCCCGCATCGTGGCCATGAAATCCGAAACGCCTCACAATCACATCACACTGTTTGGTGTTGAGCATATGCAACCACCCTAAAACGGCCTCCTGCACTTCATGATTCTGCAACAGGGTATTAGGCGCACTACTCTCCGACGCTGGCATCGTCTCGAGGATGGTCTGCTCTTGTCCGGGCACCAATGCGCTGTCGGCCGAGATGACGCGTTCGTTATAAGCGAGCACGCGTTGAACATCGGCTAGTGGCTTATTCAAGGCCTTAGCTATCTGATCTGGCACAGTCTTCTGATCGCCGACGTTGAGACATTCGCGTGAGATGCGCAGATAGCTGTTGAGCTCTTTTACGATGTGGATGGGAAGCCGAATCGTGCGAGTTTGATTCATCAGCGCTCGCTCGATGGTCTGGCGTATCCACCATGTGGAATACGTTGAGAAGCGGAATCCGCGTTCGGGGTCGAACTTCTCCACTGCTCGCAGAAGGCCGAGATTACCCTCTTGGATAAGATCTAAAAGCGTTAAACCACGATTGAGATAGCGGCGTGCGATGCGCACCACTAAACGAAGATTACTTACAATCATGCGTTGGCGCCCTGCAGCGTCGCCGCGACGAGCGAGTCTTGCAAAATGCACTTCGTCGTCGGCACTCAGTAAATCGGCAGCGCCTATCTCGTTGAGATAGAGTCGGGTTACATCGGCCTCACGTCTCCTCCCTGCTGCTTTCTCTGCGTCTAAATCGAAGTCTTTGACTACCTCACTAATCGCTACTCGATCTATTGTACCTTGTTCATACTCCTTCGACTTCTCAAGGTCTGAACTCCCTTCCTTGTCTGATCGCTCCATGATGCACTCCCTGTCATCTTGAGAATTATCTTCCATGAGCACCCTCCTATGCGGCCACATTGTGGAAATTCGGAGTAGCCGAAAGGAGAAATGAGTGAATTATTATTATTTACAACGCTCGTTCCGAATCTCCATTGGAAAAAATACTAACACCGTCATTTCCACTAGACAACTAAAAATTCCGTCAATTTAGGAAAAATAAAGATCGATTAGTCTATAAATAGGAGTATGCCAACGTGTTGATACACGCAGGCATTAGAGACGCCGTTTAGCGGGGAGGAAGGTATTGACTAGGATCTGCTGGCTTGCCGTCGACGCGCACTTCGAAATGTAGAAGCTCGGAACCGCGCGGGTCTGTACCGACCTCCGCGATTTTATCGCCGGCGCGGATTCGCGCGCCCTCGGTCACTAGCATATTGGTATTTTGGGAATAGGCAGAGAGGTAGCGCGCGCTGTGCCTGATGATGATCAGATCGCCCTGCCCTTGAATTCCGCGGCCGGAGTAGACCACATCACCATCTGCCGCTGCGTAAACGGGCTCACCACGTCGCCCACCGATATCGATGCCCTTACTTGTACTCGTCGCATTTGAGCTGAAACTTCGCAGCACACGCCCCTCAATAGGCCACTGCCAAATCACGTCGTCCACAACACGAGTAGGAACACTGCCTACACGTCGATTTGCAACTGCAGCGGTAGGACGCTCACCAATATTTACCGCCGGGTCGCCTGCTGGCGCTACGGGAATCGTCGGCACATTATTAATTGCTGTAGTACTGACGTTGCCGATATCCACATTCAGCTGCTGATTAAGATAGATGGTATAGGGCGGCGCGAGATTATTCGCTAAGGCTAACGCACGGTAATCCACGGAGTAGCGCCAGGCGATGGAATAAAGCGTATCACCACGGACTACCGTATGCATCTGCGCTGCTGAAGTGGCGGAAGTGACGGAAGTCGAGTTGGCGACCCGCTCTGCTGACGACAATGTAGGGCTCGTAGCAGTGGAATTAGTGCCCGTGGGGTTAGTATTAGAAGGGCTGGTACTAGTTGTGCCTCCAATCTGGGCGCGCCCGATCGTACTGCGCTGTATTGCGCCTGGCTCATTCGCCACATTGACACTAACGCCGGGGGCCGGTTGGACACGCACACCCGCTGCGACTGCGGACGTACCGCTGGTTCGCGCGGGGGACGTTGGTGAAGGCGCTGTATTGCCTGAAGGCCCAGTGGTGGAATAGATCGGTGGCGCTTGTCGCTCCAGCACACGGCTCTGATCATCAAGCGGTGCCTGGTAGCCGCCACCGCAGGCCTGCAGCAGCAATGCGGCCAACAGCAAGGCACTGCGTCCTAAAGTGCCCGAGCGTGGTGGGCGAGTGGTTAAGTTTGCTAACAACATAGGTGTTCCAATAGTCAATGCACTGGTTTGCGTATTCGGCGCGCCTACTAGGCGGGGCTACGGCTGATTCTTTCAAAAATAGTCACTAAAACAAAGCCCAGTATGAACAAAGCAACAGCACTTAGCACGCTAACCGAGCTACCGGTCAGAGCAGCGTAGGCACTAGGCGACAGATAACTAGCCCCCATCGTGCCCTCTAAGGCCATTAATTTCCATGGCCACAGCACGACTATCGAGGCCAAGAGCATGCCAGTAAGAAACGCGTAGGTCTGCTCGCGATAATGCCGAAAGGTCCAAGACAGCAAATGCGAAAAGCTCAGAAGTCCCGTGGCACAACCTGCCCCAAAGACCACGATAATGCCAAAATCTAGTGCCCGCAATGCCGCCAGCACATAATCGTAGACCCCTAGCAATAGCAGAATGAATGCGCCGGATATGCCGGGCAGGATCATAGCGCTGATCGCAATAGCGCCACATAGAAATAAATAGACGTAGCCAGTCTGCCCGGCCATTGGGTTAATGAACGCAATCAACAGGGTTACCACTATCCCCAAGCTTAGGTACCCGATCTCTACGAGTCCCCAGCGCTGGACTTGGCGACGCAGAAAGATCGCGGAGGCGAGCACAAGACCGCAAAAAAACGCCATGAGTTCTGGGTAATGGGTTTCCAACAAATACAACACCGTGTTCGCGCTCAGATATAACGCAGTAACGATGCCTAGCAACAAGGCTAAGAGGAAGCTGCCATTGATGCTTTGCCAGAAGCCAGCCAGACCCCGCTTCCTATATTCCCAAAGCGCAAGCGGATTGAGGTTCTTAAGTGAGTGAATCAACTCTTCATAAATGCCCGCCATCACGGCGATAGTGCCACCGGAAACACCGGGAACAGAATCCGCAACGCCCATCGCCATGCCTTTTAAGAACACAAGCAATCTGCCTTGCAGGGTCTTCGCTGAAGTAGTTTCCATAGGGTTGCTCTGCGGCGCTTAGCTTTGAATAGCGCCAATGAAAAGCGGCACAAAGCGCACTGCCGCCACGACGTCGGTGTGATACTCGTCGCCCTGTCGAGTGATTAGGCGTAGCTCCTGCACATCTTCTCCGCCTATGGGGATAATCAAGCGGCCGCCATCGGCTAATTGGGCTAGCAATTCATCGGGCACTCGTTGCGGTGCCGCCGCGGCGATAATGGCATCGAAGGGCCCTTTCTCTTTCCAGCCTAAGCTGCCATCGTCGTGTTTGAACTGCACATTGTTCAGGCCGAGAAGGCGAATATTCTTCCGGGCTTTTTCCAACAGGGGCTTGATGCGCTCCACCGAGTACACCTTGCGGGCCAGTGGCGCAATAATTGCCGTCTGATAGCCGCAACCAGTGCCGATCTCCAACACATTATTGAGCTTACCTTGATCTAGGCCCGGGTGATTATTGAGCACTGCCTCTGTCATCTTGGCAACGATATAGGGCTGAGATATCGTCTGATTATAGCCAATGGGCAACGAGACATCTTCATAGGCGCGATGGGAAAGAGCCTCATCGAGGAAGATATGACGCGGCGTACTGCGCACGACATCCAATACTCCCCAATGCTTAATGCCCTGTTCCAATAGACGCCCGACCAGACGTTCCCGCGTCCTTTGTGATGTCATGCCTATGCCAGCTAAATTCATAGTTGTCACTCGTTCTTTGCCTCTTTAAGCACACACAGTTCGCGTAGCACCGCTGTAGCATAAGTGCCCGGCGGCAACGCGAAACTCAATTCCAAACTACCATCTTCTAACCACGCCCAGTCTAAGTCTGCCGCGATGAGCCGCAGGCTACGACGCGCCTGCTCCAAGCCCGCTGCCTCCAAACCGTTACAGAGACTCAGCTGCTCGGCGGCGATCGCCATTTCCATCGCCCCTGCTTCAGCACTGCTGCGCAGTGCCCCTTTCCCCCACAAGGGTCCTGTGGGATGGATATCCTTTGCGGCCAAGCGCCCGGCGAGTGTCTCGTCCCATTCTGGCGCTTCGAATACGCTGCCGGTTCCGGCTAGGTTCATCACGTCGCCAGACAAGTGCTGATCCCAGTTCTTCTGGAAAACGCGCTCGCTTAACACGGCGTTGAAGACAAACGAGCGCGCCGCCGATAGCAGCATGCCGCGCTTAAAGCCTTTCTTAAGTCGCAGTTCTCCCCTGAACAAACGCTGCGCCATCAGGATGTTGCTATGTGCGTGCCCGAAGCGCTGTTCGCCGAAATAGTTCGGCACACCCTGGTCCCGTATCTGCGTCAATCGTGCCTCTAAATCTGCCTGCAATGCATCCAACGCTAACGGCGTCTTTGCGAGGCTCGTCAGCTCACGCAAGATGATACGAAAGCCGTTGCTGCGATGACTGCCACGGCGAATCTTGCGGCTATTCCGAACGCTGCTCAGTACTTCAACGCCGATCTCAGCAAGGCTAGTAAAGTCCAATTCCTGCGCCTGCGCTTGGTAGATACTCAACCATTGTTCACAAACGCCCATATGGTCTTTCAAACCCGCGTAGCCGATATCTCTCTCACGGACATTGGCTAGGCGGGCCAGATGTCTTACTACATGCTGTGTGTTCACTTCGGTCTTGCGGATATGCAAACACAAATGCTCGCCTGCGCCGCTTAGTTCGAATCCTAAGTCTTCGTCGACCCGAAAGTCTTGGGCCGATTGTTTGAATACCGCCGCCACTTGTGGTGCGCCGAGAGAAAATCCTAAACGCCCGAACGCTTCCTGCGCTTCACTCATCTTGCCGTCCTACAGTTTGGTGCGCCAGATGCGCCCTCATGAGTCATGTTTGTCGCGATAGATCAGCACCACGGCATATGTTTCGATCCCTTCTTTGCGTCCAACGAAGCCCATGCCTTCAGTAGTGGAAGCCTTCACATTCACTTGTTGCGTATCTATAGACATGAGGTGCGCTAGGCGCGCGCACATCGCGTCTATATGGGGTGCCATGCGGGGAGCCTGCGCAAGTATAGTGATATCGACATTGCCAACAAAGCAATCGCCTTCCTTTAGTAGCGCGCACACGCGTTGCAGCAACAGGCCACTATCAATATTAGTAAACTCGGCCTCGGTATCAGGGAAGTGCCGTCCGATATCGCCACGACCGATTGCCCCGAGCAGGGCGTCACAGAGCGCATGAATAACTGCATCGCCGTCAGAGTGGGCCAGCAGGCTCCTATCATGAGCGATAGTGACGCCGCCTAATACCAAAGGCTTATTTGGCAATAAGCGATCGGCGAAGCGATGTGCGTCATAACCATGCCCCGTTCTAATTCGGTCCCACATTTACGTTTATGCCTCGTTGCTCATTGCTGTGCGGCGCTATGTGCCCGTACCTGTGCTTGCGCCTGCAAAATCACGCCGGCCATGCGTAGGTCTTCGGGATAGGTAATCTTGATATTATCCGTCCCGCCACGCACCAAGCGCGGTGTATAGCCCGCCTTCTCCATCGCCGCCGCTTCGTCAGTGACGAAATCCCCGTGCGCGACGGATTGTGCCAATACAACACGCAACTGACCGTAGCGAAACGCCTGAGGAGTGCTGGCCTGCCACATATCATCGCGTGGCAAGGTGGCCACGACATCGCCCTTCTCATTGGCCAACTTCAAGGTGCTACTCACCGGTATGCCTAACAAGCCCCCGACTGGGTGAGTTTCGATCTCGCGCAGCAGTGTTTCGATGTCTTCTAGGCGCACACAGGGGCGCACTGCATCGTGTACTAACACCCAATCGTCATCATCCGCCAAGCCTGCGAGTGCGTAGAGGCCATTGAGCACCGATTGACAGCGCTGCTCGCCGCCGCTGCAGGTCATCAAGCCTTCCTTCAACGCCACGCCGTGCTTCGCCCATAATGTATCTTGCGGATGCAGTGCTATCACTATCGCCCGTAAATCTGCCAATCCAGCGAGACGTTGCAGCGTATGGGCAATCACCGATTGTCCGTTGAGGGTGAGGTATTGTTTGGGCATCTCGCTATTCATGCGCGCCCCAATACCTGCTGCCGGTACTATTGCCCAAATCGCCATGGTCTATCCGTGTGTACTCTCTGTGTAACAAAAGGCAGCCAACGAATTGCAAAACCCGAAAAGCATAGATGCCCGGTTTACACCGGCATCTATGCTTTGCTTGAAGGAGTCCTCACTCGTCCACAATAATGTAGAGAGTCTCGCCCTCTTTGACCATGCCAAACTCGCTGCGAGCACGCTCCTCGATCGCATCTTGCCCTTCCTTGAGATCGACAACTTCGCCTTCGAGTTCTTGATTGCGTTCGGCTAGGGTGAGATTTTCCACTCCCTGCACGTCCACCTGGGCGTCCAGGTCTCGCAGGTGTGAAAAGCTGCCCTCCCCAACCCACAGGTTAAACTGCAGAATCAGAAACAACAGCACGAGTGCGCTCACAAGAACTTTCATAGTGCTCCCGCCTAGCCGGTGCGCCTGCATCGGCGCTGCGTTAACCATTGATGTGATTGAATTCCTCAATACCACGATAGACCGCTTTACTGCCCAACTCTTCTTCGATGCGCAGCAGGCGATTGTACTTAGCTACACGGTCGGATCTACACAGTGAACCGGTTTTGATCTGCCCAGCGCCTGTCGCGACCGCGAGGTCGGCGATGGTAGTGTCTTCTGTTTCACCCGACCGATGGGAAATGACCGCGGTATAGCCGGCGTTCTTCGCCATGCGGATCGCATTAAGCGTCTCTGTCAGCGTGCCGATCTGATTGAACTTGATCAAAATCGAGTTAGCGATGCTCTGTTCTATGCCACGGCTCAAAATCGCCGTGTTAGTCACGAACAGATCGTCACCTACCAACTGCACACGATCACCGATCTTACGAGTCAGTTTAGCCCAGCCATCCCAGTCGCTCTCGTCCATGCCATCTTCGATAGAAAGGATCTTATAGTCCGCAGAAAGCTTCGCCAGATAGTCGACGAAGCCCGCGGAATCATAGACCGAGTTCTCGCCCTTCAGATGATATTTACCGTCACGGTAGAATTCAGAGGCTGCACAGTCCAGCGCTAGGCGAACATCGCTGCCCATCTTGAGCCCGGTTTTCTCGACCGCCTCTAGAATGGCATCTAGAGCCGCGGCATTGGAGGGGAGGTTTGGCGCAAAACCCCCTTCGTCCCCTACTGCCGTGCTAAGACCCTGCTTACTCAGCACGGACTTGAGACTGTGGAAAATCTCAGCGCCGTAGCGCAATGCCTCAGAGAAGCTAGGGGCGCCAACTGGCTGCACCATGAACTCTTGGATATCGACATTGTTATCTGCGTGCTCGCCGCCATTGATAATATTCATCATGGGCACTGGAAGGGAATAGGTCCCCATCCCGCCATTGAGTTTGGCTATGTGTGCATACAAAGGAATCTTGTTCTCGATTGCCGCTGCCTTTGCCGCCGCAAGTGACACCGCAAGAATAGCGTTAGCGCCTAGGCTCGCCTTGTTCGGCGTACCGTCCAGCTCGATCATGACCTTGTCTATGGCTTCCTGTTCATTGGCATCATGGCCTAACAAGGCGTCACGAATCGACGTATTGACGTTTTTGACGGCGATGAGCACGCCCTTGCCTAAGTAACGTTTTGGGTCTTTATCGCGCAGCTCCAAAGCTTCGCGAGAGCCGGTTGAAGCGCCGGAGGGCGCGCAAGCCGTACCAACAACACCCGAAGCCAGCGTGACATCTGCCTCGATGGTAGGATTGCCACGAGAATCGAGGATCTCGCGTGCTTTTATGTTTTTAATCTCTGCCATGATAATTCCCTATTCTCTCTAATCAGTGTGTATCTTATTTTCGCATCAGGCCGTATCGATCTCTGGGAAACCCTTAACCAGATCGTCGATCGCCTTCATCTGTACTAGAAACTCCTCGAGCTTATCCAAAGGCAAGGCACAGGGGCCATCGCATTTTGCTTTCTCCGGTTCGGGATGCGCTTCAATAAATAGGCCCGCAATACCCTGACTCATACCGGCGCGTGCAAGTGTGGTGACATCTGCCCTGCGGCCACCGGCACTAGCCGCTAAACCACCAGGCTTTTGCAACGAATGCGTCACGTCGAAGACCAGAGGGTAGGCGAACTTTTTCATCACCGAGAAACCCAACATATCCACAACGAGATTATTATAGCCAAAGCTGGCACCACGCTCGCATAACATTAAGCGATCGTTGCCGGCCTCCTCGAATTTGCTAAGGATATGCTGCATCTCTTGGGGCGCTAAGAATTGCGCTTTCTTGATATTGATCGCAGCCTTAGTCTTCGCCATGGCGACCACTAGGTCAGTTTGGCGCGACAGAAACGCTGGCAATTGAATAATGTCGGCCACCTCGCTAACCGGCGCCGCCTGCCAAGGCTCGTGCACATCAGTCACGATCGGCACGCCGAAGCGGGATTTAATCGTATTCAGAATTGCGAGTCCCTTGTCGAGGCCCGGGCCACGATAGGAGTGCACGGAAGAGCGGTTAGCTTTGTCGAAAGAAGCCTTAAAGACATAAGCAATGCCGAGTTTGCGCGTCAACGTCACGAAGTGCTCTGCCACCTCGAGCGCAAGATCTTCGGACTCCAACACGTTCATGCCCCCCAATAGAACAAAGGGACGCGAGTTGGCAAGCGCTACGCTGCCTACCGTGATGGTCTTATCTTGAGTCACTGTCACTGTATGCTCTCTTTACTCGGCCACGGGCTCTGCAATGGCTAGCTTCGCTTGATGCGCTAAGGCAGCCTTAATAAACCCAGTAAACAACGGGTGTCCGTCTCTTGGCGTCGAGGTAAATTCAGGGTGGAACTGGCAACCTACAAACCATGGGTGGTCTGGCACCTCTATGACTTCTACCAGCATGCCATCCATCGATCGACCTGCTACTTTAAGGCCTGCGTTTTGCAAGGTCTCGACATAAGTGTTGTTGACCTCGTAGCGGTGCCTGTGACGCTCTAAGATCACCTCTTTGCCGTAGCACGCGAACGTCGTAGAACTAGTATCGAGCTGACACTCCTGCCCACCTAAACGCATGGTCCCGCCGAGATCGGAATTCGCATCGCGTAATTCTTTGCTGCCATCTGCCGCTACCCACTCGCTGATCAAGGCAATCACAGGATCCTTACAATCTGCCTTGAACTCGGTACTGTGGGCGTCGGATAGTCCAGCCACGTTGCGAGCATATTCTATGACCGCAACTTGCATCCCGAGGCAAATGCCAAGGTAGGGAATCTTGTTTTCCCGCGCAAATTGCACGGTGCGAATCTTACCCTCTACGCCGCGGACACCAAAGCCCCCGGGAACTAGGATGGCATGAACACCTTCCAGGATGTCGGTGCCTTGCACCTTCACGTCTGAGGAGTCGATGTATTTGATGTTCACGCGGGTGCGGGTTTCGATCCCCGCATGACTAATCGCCTCGATGAGCGATTTATAGGCGTCCAGCAACTCCATGTACTTGCCTACGATGGCGATGGTTACCTCCTGATCCGGGTTAAGCTTCGCATCGACTACGCGATCCCACTCTGAAAGATCTGCAGGCGGACACTCAAGATTGAACTTGCGCACGATGATGTCATCGAGGCCGCTAGCACGCAGCAGGGCTGGCACTCGGTAGATGGTGTTGGAGTCTGGCAGGGAGACTACCGCCGGAAGATCGACGTTGGTAAACAAGGCAATCTTGCGGCGCGAGGATTCGGGGATATCGTGATCGGAGCGACAGATCAGTACATCGGGTTGAATACCGATAGAGCGCAGCTCTTTGACGGAATGCTGCGTAGGTTTGGTCTTAGTCTCCCCTGCTGTCTCGATATAGGGCACGAGAGTCAAATGCATGAACAGCGCCCGGTCGGAGCCGAGCTCTACGCGCATTTGTCGTACTGCTTCGAGGAAGGGCTGCGATTCGATGTCGCCCACTGTACCGCCAATCTCGACAAGCGCCACGTCAGCACCGTTTGCGCCATCGACAATGCGACGCTTAATTTCATCGGTAATATGCGGAATGACCTGAATGGTCGCGCCTAGGTAATCGCCACGACGCTCCTTCTTGAGCACTTCCTCGTAAACACGACCAGTGGTGAAATTGTTCTTTTTTGCCATCGTCGTGCGGATATAACGCTCGTAGTGACCGAGGTCGAGGTCCGTTTCTGCGCCGTCTTCAGTGACAAAGACTTCGCCGTGTTGGAACGGGCTCATAGTACCGGGATCTACATTGATGTAGGGATCCAGTTTGAGCATAGTGACATTGAGACCGCGGGCTTCGAGAATTGCCGCAAGAGATGCAGAGGTGATGCCTTTACCGAGGGACGAAACGACACCACCGGTAATAAAAATATATCGCGTCATGAACGCCCCATCCAGAGTATAAAAAGTTAATTCAGGTAGAAAGTGTGCGCTTGTTTCCTAAGGCGTATGGCGGCTCCGCGAGGGAGTGCTACGTGAAAACTTATCAAATGAAACAAGCACCTACAGATGGGATTACAGACTACCAGAAGCCCTGCCCGACCACAACGCAAAATTGCCTGATGATGCCTCGATTAACGCTCGGGCGCCGCATCCGGCGGCACCCAAATGACCTTCCATCCGGGCTCATTCAAACCGGCTTGCCAGCCCTCGCAGATGCCTACGCCAGGGATACAGATGAGCTCGTCGTCGCAGTACAGCAACGGCACCCGATCACGTAGCCATGGGGCTATGTTGGCATCCTGAAGAATTTTCTTAACAGTACGCGTACGCCTCCCCTGCAATTTACAAGTCTCGCCTCCCTGTCGATAACGCAAGCTCAAGACTATGTCACCCTCTACTCGCAGGCCTGCCCCTTCACTCGCAAGACTATAGATCAGACCATTGTCTTTAAGGTGGCGCATGCTTTTGGGCTGCCAATCTACCGGCGTGAGACTAACGATATTGGCAATGACCTTTTGTAAATACAGATTCTGCCGGTACCGCCGCAGCACCACACTAGCCCCATTCGCATGCCAGCGAATCTCAGGCTGCGTATCTAGCGCGGCAGGAATTAGTTCTTGCACGATGTGTGTGAGTACGTTCCATCCCGGGTCGGGCGCGCCAGTCAATGAAAGCCAATAACGAAGAGTGTTGCGCTGCCGCGCATGACTTAGAAGTTGTAGTACTTTCGCATTGATAACGGTAGGGACAGGGCATTTTGCCAGTTCGAAATCGATTGCCGCCAAATCATCTAGTAAGATATCGGCCTCGGCACATAGCTGAGCGCTGCGCTGCCAGGACTCTCGGTAAGCGGGCCAACGCGCCTCAATCTTAGGGAGCAATTCATGGCGGCAGAAGTTACGGTCGAACATCAGGCTTTCATTGCTCTCGTCTTCCACCCATGCAAGCAACGCCTGTTCGGCATAGGCCTGTAGATCGGTATGGGGAATTCCCAGCAAAGGCCGGTAAAGCTTCGCCCTTCCCATAGATCTACTCTTCGGGATCGCGGCTAGGCCGCGCGGGCCAGCTCCCCGTAGGCTGCGCAGCAGGAAGGTCTCTGCCTGATCGTCGAGATGATGGGCCATTAGGAGGCATTCGTCCGCTTCTAGCTGACGCTCGAACACGCCATAGCGTTTGTCTCTGGCCTGACTCTCCAGGTTCGCCAGCGCGTCCGGATCTAGCGTGACCCGCTCGACATGGAGGCGAATGCCTAAATGCGCGCATTGCTGTTCGCAGAGCCGTTGCCATTGATTGGCATTCGGACTCAAGCCATGATTCACGTGGATTGCGCGTAGAGAAAAAACTGGGACATCGCCTAGCGTATGGCCGGCGAGCGTTAATGCATGATGCATCGCGTGGAGAAGGACAGTGGAATCTAAGCCGCCACTATAGGCTACTACGAAGCGGCTGCCCGGAGAGAACCCCGTCAGCTGCTCTAGTAAAGTTTCGGCAGTGAAGGCCATGGTGTCAGCGGGAGATGCCATAACCCATTAAGCGCTGATAACGACGCTCGATCAGCTCATCGACGTCCATGCCACTGAGTCGATCGACTTGTTCGATGAGTGCCGCCTTGATATTAGCCGCCACCGTTGGCACGTCGCGGTGAGCGCCACCACGAGGCTCTTCGATCGTAGTGTCGACAATTCCAAGCTCTTCCAGACGCTTAGAGGTCACCCCCATCGCTTCTGCCGCAGCGGAGGCATATTCGGCAGACTTCCACAGAATCGTGGCACAACCTTCAGGAGTGATCACTGTGTAAGTCGAATACTCGAGCATATTCAGATGGTCCGCGATGCCGATGGCGATTGCGCCGCCCGAATTTGCCTCGCCAGCGACTGTGGCGATTAAGGGAGTACGAACCATCGACATCATGGCCATGTTCTCGGCGATCGCCTCGTTAATGCCGCGCTCTTCCGCATCTATGCCAGGGTATGCGCCGGGCGTATCGATGAAGGTCAGAACTGGCAACTTGAAACGCTCAGCCATAGAGATCAGACGACGCGCCTTACGATAGCCTTCCGGGCGGGGCATGCCGAAATTATGGCGCACCTTCTCTTTAGTACCACGGCCCTTCTGATGTCCGATGACCATCACGGGGCGACCATCTAAGCGCGCAACGCCGCCGATTAAGGCGAGATCGTCGGCAAATAGGCGGTCACCGTGGAGTTCATCGAAATCCGTGAAAATATGGGAAATATAGTCCAGCGTGTAAGGGCGAAGCGGATGGCGCGCCACTTGGGAGATCTGCCATGGGCTTAAGGAGGAGTAAATCTTCTCGGTAAGCTTGGTGTTTTTTTCCTGTAACTTCTGAATCTCATCGGTGATATTGAGCCTGCTGTCAGTACCGACCAAACGCAGTTCGTTGATTTTCACTTCCAAATCGGCGATGGGTTGTTCGAAGTCTAGGTAATTTGGATTCATAGTTTGTCTTATCTCGGAAATGTCTATGCTGACCCGCATGATAGCAAATGCCAGTCACTTTAGGCGACTGGCACGAGCGCCGCTTAGAAAAGGCTGCGAGGCCCGCTTATTGCTGATAATTAAGCAGCACTCGCGCGCGGCCAAACTCTTCCTGCAAACGCTGTAATAATGCCTGTGACGGCAGTACCGACCACTGTTCCCCCAGTTGCACGCAACCCTTGCTGCCACGCCTCTCATAGTAGATGCGCACTGGGCAGGCGCTGTGAGTTTGGGCAAGACTGGAAGGCGTACGCTTACTTTCGCGCTCTGGCGCAGCTTGGGTTGGGAGCGTCTCAGGCGCTACGCTCGCAGGCCTGTGCGCCTCTAGAATTCGCGTTAGAGTCTGTGTGAAATCCGGCATGAGGTAGTCGCTATGCAGATGCAACTCTAGCCCCTTGGCGAACAGAGCTCGCGCCTGGTCTAGACCGACGATATGTTTGGCCCGACCACGCATTGCACCGCTATAGTCATCTACGCTAACGAAGCAATCGATTACGAGGATGCGGTCTTTTTGCAGTAAGTCGCGGAACTGCTCATATTCACGACCAAAAACCGAGACTTCGAGGCGCGCACTGCGATCGTCGAGGACAACGAAGGCAATAGTGTCGCCACGTTTACTCTTCATAGTGCGGGTAGCCACGATAAGCCCCGCTACCAATTGGCTCTCACGCTCCGGCTTGAGATTGGCGAGGCGGTCACGCGTCATGCGCCCAATCTCGGGGAGAAACTCGTCAATCGGATGACCACTGAGGTAGAGACCCAATGTCTCGCGCTCGTTAGCGAGGCGCAGTTGTTCGCTCCATGGCCGCGCCCTTGGCATCGCACCAAACCCTGAATTCGCTGGCGAGTTAGCCGGCGATATCTCGCCGAACATGTCCTGCACGCCAATCGCCTCGTTGCGACTACTTTGTTCAGCCGCCTTCGTCGTCTCTGCGATCGATGCGAAAAGACTCGCCCGCGCTTGGTCCTTACTTCCCGGCTGCAAACTATCCAACGCCCCCGCCTTCACTAAGGCCTCGAGGGTGCGCTTATTAACGCTTCTTGCGTCCACACGCTGGCAGAAATCGAGTAACGAGACGAATTCTCCCCCTACTTTGCGGGCGGCGATAATACTTGTCACGGGGCCCTCCCCCAGGCCCTTGATTGCGCCCAAACCGTAGACGATTTCGCGATTAACATTCACTGTAAAATTGAATTCCCCCAAGTTTACATCGGGCACCACTAGGGGCAGTTTCATCTGCCGACACTCTTCGATCAGTGTCACTACCTTGTCGGTATTCTGCATATCCGCAGACAGCACCGCCGCCATAAAATAAGCCGGGTAGTGTTCTTTGAGCCAAGCGGTCTGATAAGACACTAGGGCATAGGCGGCCGAGTGGGATTTGTTAAAGCCATAACCGGCAAACTTCTCCATGAGGTCGAAGATAGAGCCGGACTGCTTCGGATCTATGTTGCGCTGCGCTGCGCCCTCCAAGAATAAATCGCGCTGCTTCGCCATCTCCTCGGCCTTCTTCTTGCCCATCGCACGGCGCAACATGTCAGCGCCGCCTAAGCTGTAGTTCGCTAACACCTGCGCGATCTGCATTACCTGTTCTTGGTAAAGAATGACACCGTAGGTATTGGAGAGCACCGGCTCCAAGTCTGGATGGGGATAGTCCACCGCTGCGCGGCCATGCTTACGGTTAATAAAGTCATCCACCATGCCTGACTGCAAGGGCCCTGGCCGGAACAGCGCAACGAGGGCGATAATGTCCTCGAAACGGCTTGGCAACAGTCGCTTGATAAGATCCTTCATGCCTCGGGATTCTAGCTGGAATACGGCAGTGGTCTCGCCCCTTTGCAACAGGTCATAGACGTTCTTATCGTCGAGCGGAATCTCGGTGATATCCAGTTGCGAGGAACCATCGGCAAACTCTTGGGCATTAATCATCTTAATCGCCCAGTCAATAATCGTGAGCGTGCGCAAGCCGAGGAAGTCGAATTTCACTAAACCCGCGGTTTCCACATCGTTTTTGTCGAATTGGGTTACCAGCCCTTCCCCATTCTCGTCGCAGTACAGTGGCGAGAAGTCAGTGAGTTTAGTCGGCGCGATTACCACGCCACCCGCATGCTTGCCAACGTTACGGGTAATGCCTTCAAGCTTAAAGGCCATCTCCATGATTTCCTGCGCGTCCTCATCGCCGTCGATGAACTCTTGCAGGGCGGGCTCTTGCTCCAAGGCCTTGGTGAGCGTCATGCCCGGTTCGAAGGGAATCAACTTGGAGAGTTTATCCGCAAGCCCATAGGACTTGCCTTGCACGCGCGCCACATCGCGCACCACCGCTTTCGCCGCCATGGTGCCAAATGTAATGATTTGAGAGACAGCCTCTTTGCCATAAAGATCGGCCACGTGGGCGATCACCCTGTCACGGCCATCCATGCAGAAATCGACGTCGAAGTCGGGCATCGATACACGCTCGGGGTTTAGGAAGCGCTCGAACAGGAGGTCATAACGCAGCGGATCCAAATCCGTGATTCCTAGGGAATAGGCCACAATAGAACCAGCACCCGACCCACGCCCAGGACCTACCGGAATGTCGTTGTCCCGCGCCCATTGAATAAACTCCATCACGATCAAGAAGTAGCCCGGAAACCCCATCTGATTGATCACGTTTAACTCGAAATCGAGGCGCTCGTAATAGGGCTTAATCTTCGCCGCCATCTCATCTGAGTCAGGCAGTACTTTGGCGAAGATTTTCGTTAGGCGTTTCTCCAAACCCTTCTTACTGATCTCTAAGAAAAATTCCTCGACGGTGTAATTCTCTGGTATCGGGTAATTAGGCAGATAGGGTTTACCTAACTCGAGGTCGAGATTGCAGCTCAAGGCAATAGCGCGCGTGTTCGCAATGGCCTCGGGCAGGTCACTAAACAACTCTTCCATCTCGGCCGCGGAACGCAGGTACTGCTGTTCCGTGTAATTATGCGAGCGGCGTGGGTCATCCAAGGTGCGGCGCTCGTTAATACAGACGCGTGCCTCGTGGGCCTCGAAATCCTCACGATCAATAAAGCGTACGTCGTTCGTAGCAACCACTGGACAGCCCATCTTCGAGGCAAGAGTGACCGCAGCGTCTATATAACGCTCCTCCCCTTCACGGCCACAGCGATGTAATTCCATATAGAAATTACCTGGGAACCAGCCCATCCATTGCGCCAATGCAGCGGCGGCCTTGTCCTCACCATCCTCCAACAAATAACGACCAATCTCGCCGTCCCGACCCGCGGACAGGGCGATAAGGCCCTCGGAGTGCTGAGCTACCCACTCGCGGCGCACCGTCAGCAGTCTACTGGTTGACTTCTCGGTATAGGCGCGAGAGATCAACTCAGTGAGATTGCGATACCCCACCTTGTTGCGCACAAGCAGCACCAGCGGACAAGGGCGCTGCAGGTTATCCTCGTTCTCCACCAAGACATCACAACCACAGATAGGTTTAATGCCCGAGCGCATCGCAGCTGTATAGAATTTGATCAATCCGAATAGGTTAGAATGGTCAGTTAAGGCAACGGCGGGCATCGCCATAGCGGCGGTTTTCTTAACGAGTTCATCAATACGCACCAGTCCATCGACGATGGAGTATTCGGTGTGCAATCTCAGATGTACAAATTGTTCAAGCATGCTTTCTCACGTTGTCTTTAGAGGTATTTATTGCGTCTGGCGCATCGCTAACTGCACTGGTTTATACGAACGGCGATGAACGGCGCAGGGGCCGAGTGTCACGAGGGCTTGCAGGTGCGCGGCTGTTGGATAGCCTTTGTGTTGTGCGAAACCATAGCCCGGATAGCGGACTTCCAATGCCTCCATCTCTCGATCACGCGTCACTTTGGCGAGAATCGATGCCGCCGCGATGCAATCCACTTTCGAGTCCCCCTTTACTACCGCCGTGCTCGAGTAGTTCCAGCGCGGGCAATACAGGCCGTCCACATAGACAAAGCCGGGCTGTATAGTCAACGCCATCGCTGCACGGGACATGGCCAGCAGGCTCGCCTGCAAGATATTGATCGTATCGATCTCGGCCACGCTCGCTCGTCCCAAAGCATAGCATAAGGCGGAATCCATAATGACTTGAAAAAGGCGTTCGCGCTGCGCAGCACTGAGCTTCTTGGAGTCATTCAGGTTCGCTATAGGGCGCTTAGGATCGAGTATTACCGCAGCTGCCACGACGTCCCCTGCCAGAGGGCCGCGGCCAACCTCGTCGACACCCGCCACTAGAGCGTGTCTCACCTCCGGATAAGGAAAACGCAATTGCATTCTATGCTCCCTGCGGAGCAGGCATACCCGCTATTTCCAGCACTGCCATTGCCGCTTGGGTGTCTGCATCGCAGCGAATCTGTTCATGAATTTCTCGAAACCCCGCCAACAACGCGTCGTGTGCTTGCGTATCGTTTAACAGCCTTTCAATCTCAGCACTGAGATTGTCGACGGTGACATCGTATTGGAGGAACTCCGCCACAAGGCGCTCACCGGCCAGGAGGTTGGGCAATGATACATAGGGTACTTTCAGCATTCTTGAGGCAAGCGCATAGGTAAGGGGGGAAAGACTATAGGCAACCACCATCGGGCGTTTCAATAACATCGCTTCAAGGGTCGCAGTACCCGAGGCTAGCAGCACAATATCCGCGGCGCGCATGGCGTGATGGGACTGACCATCGAAAACGTGGAAGCCTTCTGTCGCTCCCGCTTCCCTTAGCAGTTGAGTGACCTGTATAAAACGTTCGTGGTTCGCACACGGAATAAGAAATTGCAGTGCGGAATTGCGCTCTCGTACCCGTAGCGCTGTCTTGATGAAAACGGGACCAAGCCGCGCAATTTCATTACGGCGGCTGCCAGGCATCAGTGCGAGGTATCGGCCAGCCACAGGCACGCCAAGTGTTGTACGCGCGATATGCTGCTCCACTATGCCGCCGCCATTCATAGGAATCGAATCGGCTAGGGGGTGACCAACGAAGCGCACAGGCACCCGATGTTGATCGTATAAAGGAGTTTCGAATGGGAAAAGGGCAAGCACGAGATCGGTTGCTTTCGCGATCTTGTGAATCCGCTTCTGGTCATAGGCCCAGACACTAGGACTGACATAGTGCACTGTGCGAATCTCGGCATCGTGCAGGACTTGCTCAACCCGAAGATTGAATGCAGGAGAATCAATCCCAACGAATACATCGGGTGGAGAGGCGATGAAATGGGTTTCGAGATTTTTCTTGATGCGAAGTAACTCGGGTAGACGCGCAAGAGGCTCGACGAACCCCATCACGGACAATCGCTCCATCGGCGCGAAGGAGGTGAAGCCTTGCGCAAGCATTTTCGGACCGCCGATGCCCTCGAAACTAGCCTCTGGGCAAAGGCGCCGGATCGCCCGAATTAAACCTTCACCGAGTGTGTCGCCCGAGGCTTCCCCTGCAATCATGCCAATTCGCACGCCACTCTCCGCTAAAGTGCCAAGATGCCATCGGAGCGGCGATGCCTGCCCCGAAACCTCTTAGCGTTGAATGCCTCTTGTGGAGGATACGATGGAATCAACGAAGACTCGAAGCTCCGGATGTTGTTCCGCTAAAGGTTCCAACTCTTCGAGCGCCTCCTTCACTGTGAGGCCTTTCTTATAAAGAATTTTATAGGCCTTGCGAATCAATAAGATTACGCTCTTCTCGAAGCCACGCCGCTCTAAACCGATAGTGTTAATACTGCGCGCCTGGGGTGGAGTGCCACTGACGATTAGGTAGGCAGGCACATCATTACTGACATGGGTCATGCCACCGATCATCGAATGAGCGCCAATTTTGAGGAATTGATTGACGCCAGCATAGCCGCCCAATATCGCCCAATCGCCCACCTCTACATGCCCAGAGATACCGACATTGTTAGCGAAAATACTGTGGTTGCCAACGATACAATCGTGAGCAACATGCACATAGGGCATTAAAAGATTATGGCTGCCAATGCGAGTAACCCCACCGCCGAAAGCGGTGCCTCTATGTAGCGTAGCACCCTCACGAATCACATTATCCGAACCTATCTCTAGCCAGGTCTCTTCACCCTCGAACTTCTTATCCGCGGGATCCTCGCCAATCGATGCAAACTGAAAAATCTTGTTGTTCTTACCAATTTTGGTATTCGCACGCACGACTACATGAGAGGCAATTTGTGACCCTTCCTCGATCTCAACTCCAGGCCCGATAATGCTCCATGGCCCGACACTGACGCCATCGGCTAGTTTTGCGCTAGGGTCAATTATGGCGCGCGCATCAATCAATTTCATTCTTCCTTTCCGCACACATAATGATGGCAGAGCAGACCAGATGCTCGTCGACACGAGCCGTACACTGGAATTTATAGATGCCACGCTTGCTCGTTATGATAGACGCGTGCAACATAAGTTTGTCACCAGGCACTACTGGTCTTTTAAGACGCACTTCATCGGCACCGACAAAATAATATAAGTAGCCATCTTTAGGCTTCTTCTCTTGGCTCTTGAAACCAAGCACACCAGCAGCCTGCGCTAAGGCTTCAATAATTAATACTCCCGGCATGATTGGGCGCCCAGGAAAATGCCCTTCGAAGAAATGCTCATTCACGGAGACATTCTTGTAGGCAAGGATAGACTTCCCCAGATCGATTTCCACCACCCTGTCCACTAATAGAAACGGGTAGCGTTGAGGTAAGTATTCCTTAATTTCTTCGATGTTCATCATCATTTTGTTCCTGAATCGGGCGTCCGCATTTTTCTTTCGGGTTAAACCAACAAATTAGGCGAGGACTATTTTCCTAATGTGAGTTTTTCTAATTCTCTAAGCCGCTTGGCCATGTCATCTAACTGGCGAAAACGAACGATATTGCGCTTCCATTCCTTCGACTCCAGCAGGCCGGTACCGGAGGAGTAAACACCTGCAGCCGTTATCGACTTACTTACCAGCGACATTGCGCTGATCATCACCTTGTCGGCGATGTGTAAGTGCCCGACAATGCCAACCCCGCCACCGATAGTGCAGTAACGCCCTATCGTTGTGCTCCCAGCAATCGCGCTACACCCACAGATAATTGTGTGCTCACCAACGACGCAATTATGCGCAATCTGCACGTGGTTATCTATCTTAACTCCGTGTTCAATAATCGTATCATCGAGCGCACCACGATCGATTGTCGAACCCGCGCCAATCTCAACATCATTGCCAATCTGCACACCGCCGAGTTGGGCAATTTTAATGGATTGCTTACCATCGAACGCGAAACCGAAGCCGTCGGCACCGATTACCACCGAGGAATGCAAAACAGCTCGATCGGCGATATGGACATCGTGATAGAGGCTAACGTTCGCGAACAAAGTGCAGTCTTCGCCGATACTACTACGGGCGCCGATACTACAACCTGCTCCAATTCTTGTTCCTGCCCCAATTCTCACATCGGCAGCAATCACTGCGTAAGGCCCAACACTGACTTGATCTGCTAATACAGCACTCGGATGCACGCAGGCTTTCTCATGGATACCAGGCCCCTCTGCACGCTCAAGCGCAAAGAGTTGCGATGCTTTCGCGAAGGTAACGTAAGGATTTTGAGTAAGCAATTGCGCGCAGCTGCAATTCTCTGAGAACGCTGGATCAATGATCACGGCGCTCGCTTGGGTGCCTGCGAGTTGATGGACATAACGAGGGTTGCTAAGAAAACTAAGCTTGCCGGCAGTGGCGCTTTTAAGAGTTGCAAGCCCATCGATCTGCAGCGAAGGATCTCCGCGCAGTTCAACCTGAAGCCGCGCGGATAATTCACTTAGAGTGTAGACAGTTTGCTTGCTCACTTGGTGAGACCCTGTCACTGCGGAGTTACTGGTTTAGTTCGTTGAGCTTGGCGGTCACTTTGCTTGAAATGTCATAGACATTATCGAAAAAAGCGACACTATCTGCATTCAACACTAACGTATAACCACCTTCTTGCACCACCGCCTGAATGGCCGCGCCGAGGTTCTGACGCATACTATCGACGAAACCCTGTTGACGCTCTTGCAAGGCAGCCTGCACGCGCTCAGAAATAAGCTGCAGTTGAACTTGCTTTTCCTGTGCATCGGAATTGATTTTACGCTTCTCGGACTCACTCATGATGGATTCATCGCGCTGAGCGCGAGTGACCAAATCACGTAACTCGGTATTCAAGCGTTCAGCGCGTTGTTGATCGTCGCCAAACTCTTCTTGTATTGCCGCCTGCATTTCCTGTGCTGCCTGAGAGTTAAACAAGGCCTGCTCGAGATTTACAACGCCAACTACAGGCTGTTGCGCAAAGGCAACGCTAGATGTCAGCAACAGACCTGCAAATGCCAGTACTTTCGATATCGTTTTCACTATCCAATCTCCGAATGAGCTATTGAGCAGTATTTACATACTGCGCTGTTCTTGTTGCTTTGCGCGTGCGCCGTCGCATAGATAGCCACGCAGTATTTTTTCTGCCTTAGAAACCTGCCCCAATGGTGAAGTCAAAGGACTTCGTTCTATCTTCAGCATTCTTTGAGAATGGCTTAGCCACGTAGAAAGTCAATGGCCCGAAGGGTGACAAATACGTAACGCTGATACCCGCTGAGTATCGAAATTCGCCGACATCGAAGTTGCTACAGTTCTTCTGCAAACTTTGTCGCACTGTACAGTTAGACGAGAACACATTACCCGCATCTACAAACAGCGACGAACGCACCCTGCTTCTGTCGGTTACAAATGGCAGTGGGAAAAGCAATTCTACACTACCGGTAGTTAAGATATTACCCCCAAAAGCGTCTAAATTTTGATTCAGCGAAATGCCCTCTACTGCCAGCTGTACACGTTTATTTCCATTAGTATCAACTAGTTGATCTCCATTAGCGTCCACTACAGCTATAGTCAAATACCCGAACTGCCTTGGATCGATTTGGGCAAAACCCGCCTCATTGCGGATGATATTACCGGCCTCATCGCGCAGCAATGACGTAGAACCTGTGGTATAGCGTGCCGGGTCGGTGCTGCGTGGGCCTAGGCTGTTCTCTTTGAAGCCACGCACCACGCCGTTGGATGACAGGCCGCCGGCGAAGAAATTCTGGAAAAAAGGCAACCCGTCGGTGCTACCGTAGCCCCCGCCATAACCTAAGTTAGCGCGCATGGCGAGAATAAAGTCGCCGACAATGGGCCTGTAGTACTGCGCCGCATAGTTAATCTTGTAATATTCCAAGTCACTGCCTGGCGTAGTCACCTCAAAAGAGAGCTGCTGGAAGGTGCCGGCTGTTGGCAACTGCCCACGGTTCAAGGTACTGCGAATCCAATTAGTCGAGAACGTGAAGTTGTCGAAGGTAGTGCCTTGTTTATCGATAAAGCCCTTGTCAGGATTCTGATTTAGAAACTCCTTAGGCAAGTCGACGATGAAACCGCCTGTTGAATCCCCTACTGGACCGCTAAACGGGTTATCGTTCGTTTCATCTATAATATATTTGGTCACACCGTCAAACAACTGCGGGCTGGATTCGATTTCCTGCACGGTAAAACCGCCAGAGCTCAGCTCCGTGTGGGTATAACCAACATTAAAACCAATCTGTTGGATCTCGCTGATCGGATAGGCAAAGTTGAAGGAGCCACCATAAGACTTAGTCGAGAAACTAGCGATATTGAACGGTGAGTCCTGTTCCTGCAGGAACACATTAAAACCACGACTCACGCCGTCTGCAGTAAAGTACGGATCGAGATAGCTGAAATTCAAGCTTTTTTGGAACGTACTTTTATTAATGCCTATGCCAACTGTGCGGCCAGTTCCCAGAAAGTTTTGCGCCTCTAGCGAGGAGCTGATAAAGAAATTGCCGCCACCGCCGGAACCGACGCTGAAGGAGATGTTACTAAAATTCTGCTCCTCTACTGTGTACTGCACATCGATCTGATCTGTGGTGCCTGGCACCTCGATAGTATCGACCTCAACTGTAGAGAAATAGCCGAGACGCTCTAGTCTGACTTTGGAAAGCTCTATCAACTGGCTCGAAGCGGGCGCACTTTCTAACTGCCGCATCTCGCGACGCAACACTTCGTCCGCTGTTGCGACGTTGCCGATGAAATTAACTCGATTTACATAGGTACGATTGCCAGCATCTACGAAGAAAGTCACGTCGACAGTTTGATCTTCCTCGTTGATCTCTGGCACGCCATTAACCTCGGCGAACGCATAACCAAAATTACCGAGAATCTGCGTCATATACTCTTCAGTTGCCGTCACTAACGCTTGAGAAAATGTTTGCCCTGGCGCCACCACTGTATAGGCACGAAGAATTGCCTCAGTATTCACTAGATCACCGGCAAGGTTTACTTCATTGACGACGTATTCCTCACCCTCAGTGACATTGATGGTGATGTAAATTTCTTCGTTATCAGGGGTGATGGAGATTGGCGTGGAATCGATATTGAAACGCACATAACCGTTATCCATATAATGAGAAGTAAGCTTCTCTAGGTCGCCCGTCAATTGCTCACGCGAATACTTATTACGACCACTGAAAGGGTTAAACCAAGGTTTAAGGCCGAGATCGAATAAATCCAACAATTCGTCATCGTCGAAGGCATTGTTGCCCACGATGTTGATGTATTGAATACGGCTCTCTTTGCCCTCGTTGATTGTCATATTGATCGCGACTCGGTTTCGAGGCTGCTCTTCAATATCGATATCTACCGTGGTGCCATAGCGACCACGACCAGAATACACTTCTTGGATACCCTGACGAATCGCCTCGAGTGTGGCGCGCGTAAAAATGCCCCCTTCGGTGATTTCCGCAGTCGCCATATTCTCGAGGATATCCTCGGACTTGAGCACCTTGTTGCCAGTGATATTGATCTCACTAACAGAGGGACGCTCCAATACGGTAATGAAGAGCACATTGCCTTCGCGGGCGACCTCTACGTCTTCGAAATACTCCGAGGCCGTAATGGCGCGAATAATATCGGCGGGCACGTTATCACTGACCACATCGCCGATGCCAACGGGCAACAGGCCAAAAACGACGCCAGAGGAGATTCTCTGCAGACCATCGATTTGAATGTCTTCAATTACGAAACTTTGAGCATAAGCGGCAGTAGATGCCACTGTTGACAATATTAATGTACTTAAAAAGGATCTAGTCATGAATGTGGTTCGAGCCTGAGTCTAATAGCTTTAATCGAATGGAATGTGAGAAATACGCAGAAGATCCTCGGGTGTCACAAGAGCCGACTGACATCGTTATATACCGCCAATACCATGACCCCTGAGATAAGAAGTAAACCCAACTGAAGGCCCATCGCTTGAATGCGCTCCGGCACTGGTCGCCGGGTAATCGCTTCTATGCTGTAATAGAGCAAATGCCCCCCGTCCAGCACCGGGATTGGAAGTAAATTGAGCACCCCCAGACTAATACTGAGAATTGCTAGGAAGCCAAGATACACTTCCAAGCCGTAGCTCGCGGTTTCTCCCGCAACTTGCGCGATGGTGATCGGGCCGTTGATGTTCTTCACAGAAATCAGGCCAATCACCATCTTTTTAATCGAATCGAGCACGAAGACTGATTTTTCCCAAGTCTCCTGCACTGCCGGAATAAACGCGGTCAATGGATTGTAATGTACTTCTCGCAGCCGCTCCGGAGGCAGGCTCGCTAGTAGGTCGAACTCCTGCACATAGGCCCCGATAACGCCAATCTTGCCGCCATCCTCGGCTGCGCTCAGTTGTGGCACGATCGTCAGTGGCACAGTTCTCGAATCACGTTGGACAACAACGTTCAGCGGCAGTTCCGGACTCGCGCGAACGCGTTGCACCCACTGCAGCCAACCAGCTAGGGGTGCTCCATCGACAGATAAAATGCGATCGCCGGGCAGCAAGCCAGCCTGTTCAGCTGCACCATTTGCCACCAGCCCTTCTATCACGGCGGGAATTTCATATTGCACAAAGCCTAGAGACCCAATCGGGTTAGGCTCGGCAGTGTCCGATTGCCAGCTATTTAGGGCGATGCGGAACTCTTGTGGCGCACTCTGACCAGCAGGAATTGCCCGTATGAGTAGATCGCCAGTCTCACCAAGCCGAGCCAAGAGCAGCAAAGTAACCTGTTGCCAAATCGTAGCCTCCTCACCATCCACCGCCACGATCTCGTCTCCGGCGCGTAGCCCAGCCGTATAAGCGGGTGAATCTTCCATCACATTGGCTAATATGGGAGACATGCCACTAAGCCCGTACACCACGTTAATAAGCCAAAACACGGTGATCGCTAAAAGGAAATTAGCGGCGGGGCCGGCGGCGACAATCGCCATTCGCTGCCACAATGGCTTGCTTGCAAAGGAGAGGTGCTTCTGGCTGGCGGGAACACTAGTTTCGCTCTCGACACTGATGTCTTCTTGGCCGAGCATTTTGACGTAGCCACCAAGGGGAATGGGGGCTATTACATACTCGGTGCCATCTTTGCCAACCCAGGTCTTCACTGCTTTGCCGAAACCTATCGAAAAACGCAGCACTTTGACGCCACAGCGCCGTGCCACCCAGAAGTGTCCGAACTCGTGCACGGTAACAAGGATTCCAAGCGTCACAACTAGCGCAAGGATATTAATAATCAGTTGTAGAGCCATAATAATCTGTTCTTCACCTAGGGGCAGAATATGCAGCACCCAGCTCTGTCACGTGAATTGCGCAGGGTTTACCTGCGTTTACGTCATAATTGTTAAAGTCTGGCGCTTATTTCCCGCGCCATCGCGCGCGCTGCGCTATCTGCTTCTCGAATAATATCGAGGGTGTCCGCTTTGCGACAAGTCATTTGTTCCAAGACGCCGGCAATGATAGCAGGTATGGCCGTAAAACGACTCTTACCCTGTAAAAAAGACTCGACCGCCACCTCGTTTGCCGCATTTAGAATAGTGGGCGCGGTGCCCCCCATTTTGGCCGCCTCAATCCCCAATCGCAAGCATGGAAAACGCGCCAGATCCGGAGCAAAGAACTCCAATGCGCTCTGCTTGGTCAGATCAAGATAGGGGGCACCTGAGGCAATGCGATTCGGCCACGCTAGGCTGTAGGCAATCGGGACTCTCATATCGGGGCTACCCATCTGGGCTAGAACAGAGCCGTCAGCGTACTCGACCATAGAATGTACAATGCTCTGTGGATGTATCAACACATCGACCAACTCTGCCCCAACCCCAAACAAGTAACAGGCTTCAATCACCTCCAGCCCTTTGTTCATCATGGTCGCGGAATCGACGGAGATCTTGCGGCCCATGCTCCAGTTGGGATGTTTACAGGCCTGCTCGGGGGTAACTTGCTCTAGTGCGCTTAGTGGCGCCTCGCGGAACGGCCCGCCGGAGGCGGTGAGAACCACTCGGCGCACACCCTGACTGCAGATATCGCCACCGGCGAATCGCGTTTCCGGGGGCAAGCATTGAAAAACGGCATTGTGCTCGCTATCGATCGGCAACAACACGGCATCACTGGCTGTGAGAGCGCTAATAAACAAGTCCCCCGCCATCACCAGCGCTTCTTTATTGGCCAATAATACCTTCTTAGAGTGTGCGACGGCGGCGAGTGTGGACGGCAGCCCGGCGCTGCCAACAATTGCCGCCATCACGGTATCGGTTCCGGGATGCGAAGCGATATCGACCAAGGCCTGCGCACCGGCCATAACTTCCGTGTCTAAACCATAGGCTTTAAGCGACTTGCGCAAGGCCTCGGCGGCCTGCTCGTCAACCATCACCGCATAACGCGGGCTGAAGCGCCGGCATTGTTCAAGCATGATGGCAACGCTCTGGTTTGCCGTGAGTGCGAACACTTGATACTGCGGATGCAGCGCAATCACCTCTAGCGTGCTCTTGCCGATGGAACCGGTAGAGCCAAGAATAGTGATCTGCGCGCTAGGCCCAGCGGCTACGCTGCGCGTTAGGGTGGCGTTTATGCCCATGAGACGTCCGCGAATAGAATTAGGAGGCTGAAAACAAATACAGGGGCTGCCGAGGTCAAGCTGTCGATTCTATCGAGCACACCGCCATGCCCAGGGAGTGATTTACCACTGTCTTTTAGCCCTTGGCTGCGCTTTAGCATACTCTCGAACAAGTCGCCTAGCACGCTAAAGACCGCCACGATTAGCGCAACAACTAAAACGGCTAGAGTCCTGAACAAGTCCAAGTTCACTACACTTACCTGCAAGGGGTATAGCAGCAACAACGCTAGTGCAAAACTAGAGGCTAGGCCGCCCCAGAAACCTGCCCATGACTTGCCTGGGCTAAGCTTGGGCGCTAATTTTGCGCGCCCCCAAGCACGGCCAGTAAAATAGGCGCCAATATCGGCGATGCTGACCAAGGCCACTAGGGTAAGGACGAGGTAACCTTGCGGCTGGAGGTATTTAAGTTGAATCAGCGCGATCCATGTGGGTAGTAATGTAAAAAACCCCATAAGCGCAGTTTTGGGCACGCCTTCCCAGCGCGACTTTTGTTCCGGGAAGTGCCGCATCAATGAAAATGCAAGAAGCCAAAATAACACGCCAGCTCCAGTGACACTCAGGACAACAGAGCGCTGCAGCACCACAGCATCGGAATTAATATTCGCAAGAAAGGCAAAGAGGAGCATCGCTGTGCAGAATGCACCTAGATAAAATAGTCGGTCCGCCCATGCTTTCAACCCCATCAGGGTGGTCCACTCGAGTACGCCTATCAGTAGCACCACACTGATGAAGAGTGCGAACTGAAACGGCGTGGCCCAAGCGGAGGCGATACATAAGACCACCAGCATTAGCAAAGCGGTTATGACACGAGTTTTAAGCACTACGCGCGCTCCCACTCATCGCTGTGCTCAGGATTATCTAAATGACCATAGCGGCGCTGACGCTTACTGTAATCCTGCATAGCCAGTTCGAACGCGTCATCATCGAAAACGGGCCAATAGCAATCGGTGAAAAACAGCTCGGTGTAGGCAAGCTGCCAGAGTAGGAAATTACTGATGCGGCTCTCGCCTCCCGTGCGAATACACAGGTCTGGAGCTGGCGCGTGAGCTAGGGAAATATAGCGCTGCATTTGTTCTACATCCACCTGATCCGCTCGCAGCTTGCCCTGCTCAATTTGCATCGCGATCTGCTTCGCCGCATTGGCGATATCCCACTGACCACCATAATCCGCGGCCACAGTTACTAGTGTGCCAGTGTTGTTTGCAGTCAGGGACTCCACATCATGCATATGACGCTGCAGCTTTAGTGAGAAACTCTCACGATTGCCGATAAAGCGCAGTTTTACATTATTGTGATGGAGCTGGGTGATCTCCTTGCGCTTCAATACGGCTAGAAACAGCGCCATCAAGCCCCGCACTTCCTTATTAGGACGTAGCCAGTTTTCGCTGCTAAAGGCGAACAGCGTAAGGTATTTGATGTTTCGATTAATGCAGGAGTAGACCACTTTACGCGCAGCCTCAGCGCCGGCACGATGCCCAGCAGTGCCTGATAGGCCGTTAGACTTCGCCCAACGGTTGTTGCCATCCATGATAATGGCAACATGACGAGGGAGTTGAATCGTTTCAGATTGGGGGAGCGTGTCTTTGTGCATCCGACATCTATGTCTCTTATAAAGTGAAACTCACGTGATAATGAGTTTCAAAACTTCACGCGCAGGCCCACTTATAGCGGACTTAACAACTATCATCCAGCCAAAAAATCGCTAAGCCAAAACTATATGGACAATAGATCCGTTTCTTTAATGGCAAAGTGCGAATCTACAGAGGCAATGTATTTATCTGTAATCTTCTGAACACGGTCCTCAGCACGATGCTGATCGTCTTCGCTGATGGTCTTTTCCTTTAATAGATCTTTCACGTTGCCATTGGCATCTCGGCGAATATTACGAATAGCAACACGCGCATTCTCTGCCTCAGCCTTCGCCTGCTTGGTATATTCCTTACGAGTCTCCTCGGTCAGAGCGGGCATCGGCACGCGAACCGACTCGCCGTTGCTAGAAGGATTCAAACCGAGATCGGACTTCATGATAGCCTTCTCGACCTCCCCGATCAGGGCGCGCTCCCAAGGCACCACGACAAGACTGCGACCATCTTCGACGGTGATGTTAGCTAATTGGTTAAGAGGGGTGTCGGCGCCGTAATAGGACACCATAACAGTATCCAATATGCTGGGGTGAGCCCGGCCTGTGCGAATCTTATTGAAGGCGAGTTCCAGAGAACTCAAGCTCTTCTCCATGCGTTGGTCTGCATCTTTAATAATGGTTTCAATCATCTTCTATCCCCATAGACTCGGGTGGTTATTTTATTATGCGGGCGGGTTCTCGATGATCGTGCCATCTGCAGACCCCATAACGTTGTTCAGCAACGCCCCAGGCTTGTTCATATTGAATACGCGTACGGGAATATCGTGTTCGCGTATTAACGCTATCGCGGTGAGATCCATAACGCCCAGCTTCTTCTCCAACACCTCATCGAAGGTAAGTCGATCATATTTCACAGCGTCTGGCACGAGGTTTGGATCGGCAGAATAGACGCCGTCCACTTTCGTTGCTTTTAGAACTAATTCGGCATCGATTTCGATACCCCGTAGACAAGCGGCTGTGTCGGTCGTGAAGAATGGATTGCCGGTACCGGCAGCGAAAATGACTACATCGCCTGCGCGCAGATGGCGTATGGCGGTGCGGCGGTCATAGTGTTCCACGACCCCGCTCATGGGGATCGCCGACATCACTCGAGTCGCAATACTGGCACGTTCTAGGGCGTCGCGCATCGCTAAGGCGTTCATGACTGTGGCCAACATGCCCATATGGTCGCCCGTAACTCGCTCCATGCCTGCAGCATTCAATGCCGCGCCACGAAACAGATTGCCACCGCCTATTACCATGCCGATCTGCACGCCAAGGCCGACCAATTGGGCGACCTCGACTGCCATGCGGTCAAGTACCTTAGGATCAATGCCAAAATCCGCGTCTCCCATCAGGGCCTCGCCACTGAGTTTTAGGAGGATGCGTTTATATTTCTTATCTGGCTTGACCATGAGCACTTCGCCTCGGTGAGTTGTGCGGACCCAAACTTAACCTTTTGACACTGCAGCTACTTCCGCAGCAAAGTCGACCTCTTCCTTCTGGATACCTTCGCCTACTTCATAACGCTTGAAGCTAACGACGTCAGCCCCTGCCTTCTTCAACAAGGCAGCAACAGTGATCTCGCCGTCTTTTACGAACGCTTGGTCGAGTAGACTAACTTCCGCTACGTATTTGCGCAAACGTCCTTGAATCATCTTCTCGATAATTTCTTCTGGCTTGCCGCTCTCACGTGCCTGCGCAGAATAGATCTCAGACTCTTTCGCCAGCAACTCTGGCGGTACATCTTCGGCGCGTACAACGATCGGATTTAGCGCAGCAACATGCATCGCGATATCTTTGGCCAATGAGTCGTCGCCACCTTTGATAGCAACCAACACTGCAATGCGATTATTACTGTGAATGTAGGTATCAACGATCCCGTCATTCACATTCTTGAATTCGATTAATTCGATGCGGCGCACATTGATGTTCTCACCGATCTTCTGAACCAGCTTCTCACGTGCATCTTCTAGGCCATTGGCCATCAACTTTGCGACATCAGTTTCGCGGCTTGTGAATGCTTCGTTGAGGACTGCGTTGGCAAAGTTAAGGAAATTATCGTCGCGCGCAACGAAGTCAGTCTCGCTGTTCACTTCAAGGATGATCCCCATATTGCCGTCTTCGGAGATCTTAGTCAGCACTACGCCCTCTGCCGCAATACGACCGGCTTTCTTCGCCGCTTTCAAGCCACTGCCTTTACGCAAATCGTCAATTGCCTTTTCCATGTCGCCATCGGACTCTACAAGTGCTTTCTTGCAGTCCATCATGCCAAGACCGGTACGCTCACGCAGTTCCTTGACCATCCCCGCTGTAATATTCGCCATTTTACTTGCTCCTATCGATATCTTAAAAATTCAGTGATTTAAATCGGACTTAAAAAAAAAGGGCTAAGCCCTTCTTCTTCTGCAAGTTTCGACCATTTGTGATCGTCAAACTCGCCTCCTCCTCAAGCGAAGAGGCCGCGGGCTATGCACCGGGCCTCTTGCGGAGGCTATGCAGCTTACTCAGCAGCAGGTGTAGCAGGCGCTACTGGTGCAGCAGGCGCTTCAGTTTTCGGTTCCGCTTTCGCTTCAGCTTCCTTCTCATTCACTTCGATGAACTCGCCGTCACCGACGACAACATTCAATTCACCGCGACCAGCGATACAAGCATCTGCCACAGCAGTTGCGTATAGCTCAATTGCGCGAATAGCGTCGTCATTGCCGGGAATTGGGAAGTCGATGCCATCCGGATTACTGTTGGTGTCAACGATACCGATCACGGGAATCTTCAGATTATTCGCTTCCGTAATTGAAATGCGTTCGTGATCTACGTCGATGACGAACAAGGCATCAGGCAATCCACCCATGTCCTTGATCCCGCCGATGCTGCGTTCCAGCTTTTCCTTCTGACGACGACGCACCAAAGCCTCTTTCTTAGTCAGGCGATCAAATGTACCGTCTGTTTCCTGAGCTTCAAGGTCACGAAGTTTCTTGATCGAGCCACGGATAGTTTTGTAGTTAGTCAACATGCCGCCCAACCAGCGGTGGTCAACATAAGGCATGCCTGCACGTTCGGCCTGCTCTTTGATGATCTTGCCCGCAGCACGCTTAGTGCCAACGAAGAGTACTTTCTTCTTCTTAGCAGCGAGGCTGTGAACTTGTTCAAGGGCTGCATTCAACGCTGGAACGGTGTGTTCTAGGTTGATGATGTGAATCTTGTTGCGAGCACCGAAGATGAATTTTTTCATCTTAGGGTTCCAGTAACGGCACTGGTGACCGAAGTGTACGCCCGCTTTGAGCATGTCTTTCATTGAAACAGTAGTCATGACTTTTCCTTTATATCGGGTTAGGCCTCCATACACCCCATGGTTAAACCCTTCAGCCTCGCAGCTTTCGGGCACCCAAAACACATGTGACGGTATATGTGTGACGTTGATTTACTTTTATTTGATTCAGCGATCATGGGCTGTGACCCACGAAGCGCGCAGCTTTATACCATAATGGAGCGCAGACTTAAAGCGTTAAAAGGTTCGACCAAGCTGTCGCTAACCGGCTCAGCCACCGGGCCCCCGCGGTATCTGTCAATCCCCGCCTCGCTGCATTACAATAGCACTCTGAGAAAAATTGCCACTTGATACAGCATAGGGAAGACTTTCCACACTATGGCCATCAGCATCAAAACGCCTGACGACATCGCCAAAATGCGCGTTGCAGGCCGCCTAGCCGCCGAAGTCCTCGAGATGATCGGGCCGTTCGTTACCGCAGGCATCAGCACTGGAGAGTTGGACAGAATTTGTCACGACCACATCGTCAGTGTGCAGCAAGCCATACCCGCACCCTTGAATTATAACGGTTTCCCGAAGTCGGTCTGCACCTCGATCAACCATGTCATCTGCCATGGCATCCCCAGCGACACGAAAATCCTCAAGAAAGGCGATATTATCAATATCGATGTTACCGTCATCAAAGACGGCTTTCACGGGGATACGAGCAAGATGTTCGTAGTGGAAGAAGCACCCGCCCATGCGACACGCCTCATTGAGGTGACACAGCAGAGTTTGTACATGGCTATTGGGATCGTGAAGCCTGGCACAACGCTCGGGGACATCGGCCACATCATTCAAGCCCACGCTGAATCCAATAATTACTCGGTCGTGAGGGAATATTGTGGCCACGGCATCGGCAGAGTCTTTCATGAAGATCCCCAAGTCCTCCACTACGGCAAGCCAGGTACTGGTCTCGTGCTGCAGGAAGGCATGACCTTTACTATCGAGCCTATGCTCAATGCTGGCACTCATCACACCAAGCTCAATAAAGCCGATGGCTGGACCGTCACTACGCGCGACAGACGTCTTTCCGCGCAGTGGGAGCATACTCTCGCGGTCACCGCCGATGGTTGTGAGGTACTAACCAAACGCATTGAAGAATCCTTCTAAAATCTGCCGCAGCATCCTCCCGCGGTACCACTGGCCCCACACTTATGAACGACATCCACATTGGTTTGAACGCTCATTTTAACGATGATTTGTTCAATATTGAGCAATTTCGTGAGCAGCTGGCCAACTCGCAAGATGCCGTTGCCGTGTTTCGCAACGCACTTGCTAAGGCGCAGCAAACGCTTGATGAGCACTACCGCGCCAATGAAGACATCGTAAAATTAATTCTGGGCCGAGCTTGGTTCATGGACCAACTCCTGCGCTGCGCTTGGGAGCGCTACGATTGGATCAGACCAAACGAAATCAGCTTACTTGCGGTAGGCGGTTACGGGCGCGGCGAATTGCACCCACACTCCGATATCGACCTCCTGATCGTCACACGTAATGACGATATTACGGACTTCAAGCAGAGCATTAGTGCCTTCTTTACCTTTCTCTGGGATATCAATCTCGAGATCGGCCAATCGGTGCGATCAATTGCGCAATGCCGTCAAGAAGCACTTAAAGACATTACCGTGACCACTAGTCTCATGGAATCTCGCACCATTATCGGCCCCGATGATTTACGCGATGAGATGATCGAACAGACCCAAAACAGCGCCGTCTGGCCAGCCAAATCCTTCTTCGATGCCAAGCGCGACGAGCAACAGGCGCGCCACGATAAATACTACGACATCGATTACGCCTTGGAGCCGAATGTCAAAACCTCCCCTGGCGGCCTTCGGGACATACAGACCATCGCGTGGATCGCGAAGCGATACTACAAAGTTAATAAGTTGGAAGACTTAGTAACCCTCGGTTTCCTCAATCACAACGAATACGATCAACTCGCCGAGGGCGAACGTCTATTGTGGAAATTACGCTACGGCCTGCACCTGCTCGCGGGCCGCAAGGAAGATCGCTTGCTGTTCGACAAGCAAAGAGATCTCGCACAGATGTTTGGCTATGTCGATGACGAGAAAAGCTTAGCGGTCGAGAAATTGATGCAAGAGTATTATCGCGCAGTGGCTACTTTGCGCGCACTCAACGATGCGTTACTTCAGCATTTCGATGAGGCAATACTTCGTGCCAACGAGCAGGAAGTGATCGAGGTCATTAATAATCGCTTCCAGTTGCGCAATGACTACATCGAAATCCGTTATGGCGACGTCTTTAAACGCTTCCCTTTCGCACTTCTCGAAATTTTCGTTCTCATGGCGCAGAATCCGCGAATCAAAGGTGTGCGCGCGATAACCATCCGCTCAATTCGCGATCATCGCTATCTAATCAACGAGACATTTCGCAAGGATCTGCGCAACGTCACTCTGTTTATGGAATTGCTGCGCTCGCCTCACGAGCTAACATCACAATTACGCCGCATGGCCCGTTATGGCGTGCTAGGCCTGTACCTTCCAGAGTTCGGAGCCATTTCCGGAAAGATGCAGCACGACCTATTTCATATTTACACGGTCGATGCTCACACGTTGCAAGTGATCGAGAACACTCGCCGCTTCCTACTTCCTGCTGCGGAAGAGAAGTTCCCGATTGCCGCTCATATCGTGCGCCGCCTTCCTAAGCTCGAGTTACTTTATATCGCCGGGCTCTATCACGACATCGCCAAGGGCCGCGGCGGCGATCATTCCACGTTAGGCATGGTCGATGGAGCAGAGTTTTGTCGCCTGCATCACCTGAGCGCCTGGGACACGAAACTTGTTGCCTGGTTGATCGGTAAACACCTGCTCATGTCCATGACAGCACAGCGGATGGACATAGCAGATCCAGAGGTCATTCATCAGTTCGCTCTGGAAATGGGTGATAAACTGCACTTGGATTATCTCTACGCGCTTACAGTGGCAGACATCAACGCGACCAACCCCACCCTGTGGAACACTTGGCGCGCCGCGCTATTGCGTCAACTTTATTTGAGCACTAAGCGTGCTCTACGCCGCGGACTCGAAAATCCAATCGATCGAGCTGATCGAATCAAGGACAAGCAAGAGAGTGCCAGCCAAAAGCTCATCGAGCGTGGCATTAGCGAACAGGAAATCGAGAAGATTTGGGACAACGTCGATGACGAATACTTCGTACGGGAGTCCACAGCGAATATTGCCTGGCATACCGAGGCGATTGCTAAGAGCAATGGTGTCGACACACTCATCCTAGTCGAAGACCCTACCGATAATTTTACGGCAGGTGCCACACAGATTTTCATCTATACCTTGAACCGTAGCCACCTATTCGCCAGCAGTGCAGCAGCGATCGGGAAACTAGGCCTCAATATTCAAGACGCGCGCATTTTTACCTCTAGCAAAAATTACTGCATGAACACTTATACGGTTCTCGAGAACGATGGCAACCCCGTACAGGCGAGCGCAGCTAGGCGCAGCGAGATTGTGACCTTATTGCGCGCGTATCTCTCGGAACCGACGCGCTATCTGCGCGGCCCGGAGCAACGAATTGCTCGTAAACTCAAGCATTTCAGCCAGCACGTGGAGACCGAGCTTACCAATTCGGACGACAAACCCTATACCATTATCGAGATCAATTGCCCGGATAGACCTGGCGTTTTAGCCTCGATCGGCAAGGTGTTTGCGCAGCACAATATTCAATTACAGAATGCACGCATCGCCACTCTCGGCGAGCGCGTTGAGGATTTATTCTACGTATTGGATAGCGAATTCCAAAAAATCACCACTCCGGATGAGATCGATCGCCTACAGAATGATCTTAAGCAAGAGTTGGGGAGCTAGGAAACGGCAAGATGACAGATAACGCAGCAACCCTCTTTGGTATTGCCAACTGCGATACCGTGAAAAAAACCCGCAAATTCTTAGACGCGCTAGGGGTGGATTACGCCTTCCATGATTACAAAAAAGCAGGCCTCGATGCGACTCTTGCCGAGTCACTACTTGGCGCTATAGCCCTAGAGAAGCTGATCAATAAGCGCGGTACCACGTGGCGCAAACTCCCTGCGGCACAGCAAGAGAATCTTGATCAGCACAGTGCGCCCAATCTCATCATGGCTAATCCCTCTCTCGTTCGCCGCCCAATTATCCGCCATAACAATGGCTGGATTGTGGGTTATGACGAAGAACAGCTGCGAGCACTCACACAATGAACAGAAAGCCACTCTTATTTTCAGCTTCAAGGATTATATTATGAATCAAACACCCTCACTCCACAGCCTTGGCTTAGGCATCGCTACCCGCAATAGTCGCGACGAGATAATCGAGGTCTATTATCCACTCGTGTTGCGCGAACCGAGCACTGCGCTAGTTGAAGCCCTGAGTGCATGTTGCGATTATCAAGGTGGCAATGTACTTAGCATACTCAACGAGGCACAAATCAATGCTCTATTGAGCGCGGCAGTAGTATCCACGGACGAGGGTCTGAGTACGCTCTTACGACATTTAAATGAAAGCACGCACGACATCTGTGCAATGCTCATTAGCGAGGACACTGCCCCGGTCACCGTGGCCGAAGTGTATCTGAAACTGCACCTCCTCTCGCATCGCCTATGCAAGCCTCATTCGCTCAACCTAAGTGGTGCCTTTGGCGTACTCCAAAATGTCGCGTGGACAAATCAAGGCGCAATCGATCTCGCGGACCTTCCCGCGCGTCAGTTACAGGCGCGCCTAAAAGGTGAATTGCTCGAAGTCATGTCCGTGGATAAATTTCCGAAAATGAGTAATTACGTAGTACCAAAAGGCGTGCGTATCGCCCATACAGCAAGAGTAAGACTAGGTGCCTATCTCGGGGAAGGCACTACGATCATGCACGAGGGTTTTGTTAATTTTAACGCAGGCACCGAAGGACCCGCGATGATCGAGGGCCGTATTTCGGCAGGCGTGATGATCGGCGCTGGCAGTGATCTCGGCGGCGGTTGCAGCACCATGGGCACCCTCTCCGGCGGCGGCACTGAAGTCATTTCAGTTGGCAAGGACTGCTTGATAGGTGCGAATTCAGGTATCGGTTTTCCACTTGGAGACCGCTGCGTCGTGGAGGCAGGGCTTTATGTAACCGCCGGCACCAAAGTATTGGTCTTGGACAACGCTAACCAGGTAGTCGGGACCATGAAGGCGCGAGAGTTGTCGGGCAACTCCGACTTATTGTTCCGCCGCAACTCGGTCACTGGCGCAGTCGAATGCAAGGCAAATAAGACAGCCGTCGCGCTCAACGCAGAACTCCACACTCATAATTAATCGCGCCTAGCGCCAGAGACTACCCTATGACATCAACCCTTTCGCTATGTATGGCATTGATCGAGAAAGCTTCTGTCACGCCCGATGATGCTGGCTGCAATCAGATGTTGATGGATCGCCTGCGTGTTTTAGGTTTCAAGATAGAGACGCTGCCCTTTGGCGAGGTCAATAACTTCTGGGCGCGCTTGGGTGATGAGGGACCCGTATTCGCGTTCGCAGGCCACACCGACGTGGTACCCACAGGTCCGGCCGAGGACTGGATGTTCGACCCCTTTACGCCAACTGTGCGTGACGGCGTCTTATACGGGCGTGGGACGGCCGATATGAAGGGCAGCATCGCCGCCATGGTGACCGCCTGTGAACGATTCCTCAGCGCAGACAAGCCCTTCAAGGGCTCGATAGCCTTCTTGATTACCAGCGACGAAGAAGGCAACGCCATTAATGGAACCCGAAAAGTGATCGAAGTCCTAGAGGCAAGAGACGAGAAGATCGATTATTGCATTGTGGGCGAGCCTTCCAGTAGCACCGCACTCGGCGATGTTATCAAGATCGGGCGACGCGGCTCCTTGCACGGCAAGCTCAAGGTGCAAGGCGTGCAAGGGCATGTGGCATATCCCCAGCTGGCCAGCAACCCAATTCACAAGGCGATGCTTCCGCTGCATGAACTCACTCGAGAGAAGTGGGATGAAGGCAATGAAGATTTTCCGCCCACCAGCCTGCAGATCTCGAATATTCACTCGGGCACAGGTACCGACAATGTCATACCCGGCGCGCTAGATGCACAGTTTAACTTCCGCTTTTCAACGCAACTGAGCGAGACGCAGATCCGTGCTCGCACAGAGGCTATTCTCGATGCACACGCGCTGGAATACACCCTCGATTGGCATCTTTCTGGCAATCCATTCCTAACTGCCAGAGGGAGCTTGATCGACATCGTGACTGCTAGCATTAAGCACATCAACGGGGTCGAGACGCAGTGTTCGACAACCGGCGGGACTTCCGATGGTCGCTTCATTGCCCCTACGGGCGCTCAGCTTCTGGAATTAGGACCATGCAACGCCACCATCCATAAAGTGAACGAGAACGTGAAAATTAGCGAGCTGGATGAGCTCACTCGTATTTACGAGGAGATATTGAACCGCCTACTACGCAAGTCCTAATAATTATCAGTATTGATGATCGGATAGACATCGAAACGGCTCGACTTGCCTTCGAGCGTAAAGCCCGGCGCGTGACCATCAAGAAATGGAGCGTGCCTAGGGCGTTTCACCACCACTCGTTTGACGGCTAGGGTCAATGCTTGGGCCAGAAGTCCTGGAGCATCTTCGTTGCCATGGAGGAGTTGTTGTAGGAGAAACATATTCTTCTTCACCTTCGCACTCTTTTTCTTTCGCTCTGGAAACATCGGGTCGAGATAAACTATCTCAGGTCGCTCCTGCCACTGTGCCTGCATTAGCGTAAGACTATCTCCCGAATGAAGATGCATGCGTGAAACCGCTTGCCTTACCCGCTCATCTGAACTTTCTGAGGCGCGACGAATGCCATCGTCGAGCAAGGCATGCAGTATTCTTGAGCGTTCGCACAAAGTCACCACACTGCCAGACGCCGCAAACAGGTAAGCATCCAAACCAAAACCCGCCGTTGCATCCAAAACACGAGTCATATGGCCTTGTTTTACGGCGGCGGCCTTAAGAAGCGCCTCTGGTTGCGCAGGATGTCGCTGGCGATACTGCAAGCTATTGCTGTCGAAGTCGACACACACTGCGCCTGAGGCGCCCTCCGCAGTGCTTCGCAAGCGTAGTCGCGCATCTTGATAGAACAAAAGGAATTGGCAGAAATCCTGGGGAGCATACTCAGCAGGTAATAGCGGTACAGACAGCTGTGTGCCAAGAATCTCCAGATCTCGCACAGCACTTGCGTCGCAGTCGGCGAGGGCAATTAGGCATTGCTCGGGCATTGTGTTCGTCCCTTGGGCGGCGCTTCACTTAGCAGGCTATTAGTTTCGATTCAACGTAGGAAGTAAATCGCAAACAACACTAAGCCCATTATTATGCGGTAAATGATAAAGGGCATGAAGCCGACGCGGTCTATCAAGCGGAGGAAATAATGGATGCACAGCCAAGACACAATCGCTGACACCGCAATTGCGTAAAGTAGCATCCCCCACTGGTTGGCTTGCTGTGAAGAGAGCAGCTCATATCCCTCCAACAATCCACCTGCTGCAATAATAGGTATGGCCAAGAGAAACGAGAATTTCGCAGCGGCTTGGCGATCGAGGCCGCAAAAAAGTGCAGCGGTCATCGTTGCACCCGAACGAGAAGTTCCCGGCAATAAGGCAAGAACTTGAAACAGTCCAATGGTCAGGCTTGTTTTCAAGGTCAGTTGTTCAAGCGAGAGCGTTTGTTTCCCAATACGATCGGCGATATACAAAAGGACAGCAAAGAAAATAGAGGTAAACGCGATAATCAACATGGAGCGTGAATACTGTTCGACCACATCGCTCAATGCAAACCCTATCAGACCGGCTGGAATTGTCGCAATAATCACATACCAAGCTAGTCGTGAGTCCGCGTTGGCTGGCTTACCTGCGCATGAAGCTAGCCACGCTTTGAAGAGAATGACTATGTCGCGTCGAAAATACAGCAGCACCGCGAACAAGCTCCCTACGTGGACGGCAACGTCAAAAATTAGGCCTTGATCCGGCCAGCCCAACAACTCTTTCGGCAAAATAATATGCGCCGAACTAGAGATGGGAAGAAACTCTGTGAAGCCCTGCAATATCGCCAAAAAAGTTGCTCTGAACAAATCCAGTTCCATATTATTCCTGATAGTCCATTTGTTCTTTAAGATACACTGGAAGGGCCAAAGCAGCCTCTACACCTTCACCACTTGCGAAACGCGTCGCGGCGAGAACACTAAGCGTCTGCGCATCACTTAGGCATTCTTCGCGATACACTTTCAACTGACTTCCCCCACTCTCTGCATTTGCTCGCTCAGCCAAGTCCACAGCGTCACCTACTAAATAGGCGTCTTGCGTTGTGGTAAGTGCGGAAAAGTGAATTGATTCACTGCCACCAACATGCTCCTGCCCCAGTAATAGAACATCGTCGCCCTGCGGACGATATGCGGCACTATAAAGCTCCTTATCTCTCGCCTGCATGCAGATTAACAGCTCAAACCCTTGCGTAAAACGCGAAGCCTTGAGCGCCATTACTGCCATAGAGGACAGCCCTAGAACCGGTAGACCCGCCCCGAGCGCTAAACCCTGTGCGACACCGGCACCTATGCGTAGGCCTGTAAATGAACCCGGCCCGCTTACGAATGCAATGGCATCGAGTTCCGATAGGCTAGTCGCATTACGACCCAAAAGCTCTTCAATCATAGGCAATAGCCTACGCGCGTGTTGGCGCGGAACAGTCGTACTGAGAGCATCGACCGTGCCACCACTATTTAAGGCAACAGAGCAATGTGAATGAGAGGTGTCGATAGCGAGTATTTTAGGCATCCCGGGATTATACGGAAAGGAAATAAAAAATCCCTCAGAGTTTAGAACCCTGAGGGATTTTTATTTAGCCATTCCAAAGAATAGCGGCTACACGCAGACCGATTTAGCTGGCTGCGGGCGCTGGGGCTGCTGCTTTAACAGGCGCCTTGCGCTTAGAGGCAGGTTTTTTCGCTGCTTTCTTGGCGGTTGGCTTCTTAGCTGCAACTTTCTTGGCCGCTGGTTTCTTAGCAGCTGCTTTCTTTACTGCTGGCTTCTTAGCTGCTTTCTTAGCCGCTTTCTTGGTAGCAGGCTTCTTCTTAGACGCTTTCTTAGCAGCAGGTTTAACCGCTGCTTTGGCTTTAGTCGCCGCTTTCTTTACTGTTTTCACAACTTTCTTAGTAGTTTTCTTCGCGCTAGATTTCGCTTTAGCTGTTGCTTTCTTAGCGGCTGCTTTCTCACGCAAAGCTAAGCGTTTAGCGGCTGATTTCGCTTTAGCGGCGGCACGACGTGCTGCAACTTTCTCGCGAGCCAAACGCTTCTTGGCGGCTGCTTTGGCTTTAGTAGCGGCTTTCTGAGCGGCTGCTTTCGCTTTAACAGCTGCTTTCTTAGCAGCAATCTTGCGCTTGAGGTCATCTTTCTTCTTACGAGCAGATTCTTTAGCAGAATCGGTCTTTGCACGCGTCTTCTTGTACTGGTCAGCAAATGCTTTTACTGCTTTAGCAAGATCTGTTTCGGCTTTTGCAGCGATAGCAGTACGTCGAGCTTCAGCAGTTTTTTGTCTTGCTGCAACAGCAGCTTTTGCTTTCGCAGCAGCTTGTGAAGCTTTCACACTAGTTTCTGCAGATTTAAGTTTAGCGTTAGTTTCGCGGACTTTAGTTGCCAGCTTAGTAGCAGCAGCTTTGGAGCTTGCAGCGGCTTTCTTGCTAGTAGCAGTGGCAGATTGCGCAGCTTTTTTCTTCGCTGCCTCGGCTTTGCTTTGAGCAGTAGCGAGTTGCTTATTAGCAGTAGCTGCTTCTTTTTGCAGTTTTGCTAAAGCTGTCTTTGCTTTCGCAAGAGCAGCATCACCGGTTTTTTTAACTGCCGATTTAGCAGGCGCCTTCTTTGTCGCTTTAACTTTGGCCATACTGTTATCTCTCCTAAAATGTGGAACAAAACCACGTTAATTTCTTCAACATGAGTGACCCCACGTTTGAGCGGCACCATAGCACAAAAAATATCGGCTATACAGCAATGCAATCTCAAAATAATGAAATAAATCAACATAAATTCGAAAATAATTCACGAAAAAGGCAAGTAAAGGTCAAACGGAGGGAGCGAGGAGAAAGTTTGCGCGAGAAACGCGAGAAATGAAAATAAAACGGTAGATCACTTTTTACAAAACTCTAACGCTCAATCGAGGGCGTTGCACGCTATCGCAACGCCCCTTCTCGAAGCGTTCTTACAGCGCTGTCATCAAGGCTGCGATCTGCTGACGAACAATGTCGACATTGTCTTGGCCATTCAATCGCACCACTTTGACGCCGTGTCCTTTCGCTTCGAATAGCTGATAGAAGTTTACTAAAGGCTCTGTCTGTTCGTGATACACCTTCAACCTTTTGCGAACCGTTTCTTCTTTGTCATCGTCGCGCTGGATCAATGGCTCGCCAGTTAGGTCGTCGACGCCAGCAACCTTTGGAGGATTATTGTTCACGTGATAAATACGACCGGAATCGGCATGTACGCGTCGACCACTGAGGCGTTTTACGATTTCTTCGTCAGCAACACCGATCTCTACGACTACATCGATAGCAATACCTGCCTCTTCCATCGCTTCTGCTTGAGGAATGGTGCGTGGAAAACCATCCAACAGAAATCCGTTGGCGCAATCAGTCTGCTCAATACGCTCTTTTACTAAAGCAATAATGATATCGTCAGTGACCAAACCGCCAGTTGCCATGACTTCTTTTACCAAAGACCCTAAAGGAGAACCCGCTTTAACAGCTGCGCGCAACATATCTCCAGTTGAAATCTGCGGTACCGCATACTTTGACGTAATGAACTGAGCCTGAGTCCCCTTTCCGGCACCCGGCGCCCCTAACAAAATCACTCGCATATCTTGCTCCTTAGTATGCCCAAACCCTGTTTGGGCTAGCTATCATTATAGTGCTCAAATTCTTATAGCGTTCGCGAATAGCGCTGTTGCACTACCACTCTCAATTCGTGCCGGGCTTAAGGCTATGCGCCGGGTCTTCTAGCGTCGTGCAAAGGCATCGACCATACACTAAAGCCCTGCGCGGAAACAAGAACACCGTTTCTGCACACCCCAGTGCCGTTTATTTGGCGGAATTTTTTTCCACTGCTTTAACTCGATCCCAAAGTCCATTCAACTGAGTCTCACTCAGTGTTTCTAAGCCCTTACCCTCGGTCTCGGCAAGACTCTCAATGGCACGAAAGCGGTTCTCGAACTTACGATTACTCACCCGAAGTGATGACTCGGGATCGATTTGCAAATGCCGGGCAAGATTGACACAGCTAAACATCAAATCGCCAAACTCTTGTTCGATGCGAAGCGGATCACCTAGTGCCAACTCCCCCTCTAACTCCTTTAGTTCCTCTTTCACCTTATCGACCACACCCTGCACGGCAGGCCAATCGAATCCAATTGAAGCGGCGCGTTTTTGCAACTTCCTGGCGCGCTCTAATGCTGGCAGTGATGCGGGAATGTCGTCTAGGACGCTGGGCCGTGTTGCTGCGCTCTCGGTTCCCGCTTTAAGCGCGCGTTCTTCATTCTTTATCAGCTCCCAGCGCTGCGCAACTTGTTCTGCATTCAATGCCAATTCACTCTTGCCAAAACTGTCTAGGCTCGCATCGGGAAACACATGGGGGTGGCGACGCAGAAGCTTCTCGGTGATAGAGCCAATAACCGCACTAAACTCGAAACGCCCCTCCTCTTTCGCGATTTGCGCATAAAAAACCACCTGAAACAATAAATCGCCCAACTCATCCTGTAATTGTGCGTTGTCTCCTGTTTCGACCGCGTCGATCACCTCATAAACCTCTTCAAGCGTGTACCCAGTCAGCGTGCGCAAGCTTTGTTTCCTATCCCAGCTACATCCAAATTCGGGATCGCGAAGCTTCTCCATAAGGCTCAATAGATCTTCGATTCGATAGACCTTAGTCATTCCCCTCTCCTTTGCGCATTACCGTGCAGTAAACCCGAATTGTCATTGATTCGTTGTCGCCTCGACGCGGCGCGCCTCAATCACATTGTTCAGACGGCTGATTTTCTCTAAAACTCGCGAAAGCGCGTGAAACGAGTCGACCTCCACCTCGAGCTTCATTGTTGCAGTCCCAGCTTGCTTATCGGATCGAGTATTCACTTGCATCACCTCGATCTTAGCGTCAGCTAGAATAGTCGTGACATCGCGCAGTAATCCTGCACGATCGTATGCCCGCACGTACAGCTCGGCGAGCATGCTGATGCGCCGCCCTTCGCTCCACTGCACTTCGATAAAATTCTCATTACTGGACTGTTGATAACGCAGTGCTACCGGGCAATCGATTTTGTGTATGACTACCTCATTCTCCGTCGTCAAACAGCCAACAATGGCGTCGCCCTGTTCCGGCACACAGCAATGCGCTAGTGCTGTCGCTAGGCGCCCGGCACCGTAAACTTCTGTGGAGGCGTTTGCATTGTCACTATCATCGAGCACACGCAAAATCTGTGCAAAGTCCTGCGCCGCCGCGATGACTTCGTCTACTGAGATCGCATTCACGCCAACTGCGGCGAATAAGACATCGGAATTCTTACAGCCCAAGCGGCGGGCTAGTTCTTTGTAATTGGGGCTATGCACGGCAAGTCGTGCGAATTCTTCCTCCAACAAAGCTTTGCCGTGAGCAATATTTTGCTCACGTCCTTGCGTCTTAAACCATTGCACCAATTTCGCTTGAGCGCGTGGGGTATTCGCAAAGCCTAAAGAGGGTTTTAACCAGTCACGACTCGGGCGGCTGTGATCATCGGCCAACACTTCGACACGATCGCCAGTCTGTAGGCGATAGTTCAGCGGCACCGTCTTACCATTGACGCGAGCACCGCAACATTTATTACCCACTTCAGTATGCACATAATAGGCAAAATCCAAAGGCGTAGCCCCCTTCACCATATCCACCACGTGCCCTTCTGGGGTAAAGACATAGATGCGATCGGGCGTGCTAGAGTCACTGCGCAATTGCTCGGCGAGTCCACCGACCATGCCCATCTCATCGTGCCACGCTAGTAGTTGCCGCAGCCAAGCGATTTTATCTTCGAAACTGTCTTTATAACCCGGATCGGCGATCCCTTCTTTATATCGCCAATGGGCGCACACTCCTAGCTCAGCATCCTCATCCATCGCAAAGGTGCGTATCTGAATTTCGAACACCTTACTATCGGGCCCAATCACCGCAGTGTGTAGTGATTGATAACCGTTCTCTTTCGGAGTCGCGATGTAATCATCGAATTCATTGGGGATGACGCGCCATAGATTGTGTACGATTCCGAGGGTGGCATAACAATCACGAATCTCTGGCACTAGAATACGCACCGCGCGAATGTCAAAAATCTGTGCGAAATCCAATTTTTTGTTCTGCATCTTGCGCCAGATACTATAGATATTCTTGGCACGACCGGTGACTTCGGCATCGATGTTGGCGCGTTCAAGTTGGCGGCGTAATTGTGCCGTAACCTCTGCGACGAAACGCTCGCGATCCACGCGTCGCTCGTCCAGAAGCTTGGCGATGCGCTTGTAATTGCCCTCTTGAAGATAGCGAAACGAAAGATCCTCTAGCTCCCACTTCAATTGCCCGATTCCCAATCGATGCGCAAGAGGCACGTAGATCTCGAACACTTCACGGGCGACGCGTAGGCGCTTCTCTTCCGGGGAATTCTTGACGGCACGAAGCGCACAGGTGCGTTCGGCCAGCTTAATAAGGGCCACGCGTACATCGTCGATCAGTGCTAGTAGCATTTTACGCACATTCTCGACTTGGTCATCGTTCTGCCCAAGCACGCGCTTACGACTAGTGTCGGTTTCGTTGATTGCAGCCATGCGCAGGACACCCTGAACCAGCTTAGACACGCTCGCGCCGAACTGCGACTCTAGCTCAGCAAGGCTCAAGCGCGACTCACGCACGCTTCGATACAGGATTGCCGCGACCACGGCTTCGTTATCTAGGTGTAACTCCACGAGGATCTCGGCCATGTCCAAACCGGTTATATAGCTGCTGCTTTTCTCGAACCAAGCATGCTCGGGGGCGTCGGTTTTCTGATGGGCATGCCAATTGACATCACAGGCCTGCTTTATAGCCTCTGCATTCAGAACCACGCCACTGCGTTGCAGGCTCGCCATCCATTCATCGAATTGGATGCTGCCATCGGCATTGAATGCGTGTTTCTCTCTTATATGTACCATGCTCTAAGCCTGTTGGCGTTGTGTTTACGCTAGCGCAACACAAACTCTGCGATCGATTCCACGTGTCCAGTATGGGGAAACATGTCCATCACACCCGCCTGCGTCATAACATAGCCATGCTTTGCCAGCTCACCAGCATCGCGAGCGAGTGTTGCGGGGTTACAAGAGATGTAGACAATTTTTTTGGCCCGAAACGCGGCCAAACGTGGAATTATTTCTAGAGCACCGGATCGCGGAGGGTCTAAGAGGATTTTGTCGTAGATCGGTTGCGCCCAGGTTTTCTCATCAAGTTCTTTGGTGAGATCGGCAGAGTAGAAGCTCGCATTCTCAAGGCTATTCGCGCGCGCATTCTCGAAACCTCGTTGCACCATCTCCTCACTACCCTCCACACCGACAACGCGCTTACAACGCGTTGCGATGGGCAGTGTGAAATTACCAAGACCACAGAACAGATCCAGCACCGTCTCATCCGCCTGCGGATCGAGTAAATCTAATGCTAAGGCGATCATCTTGCGATTCAATTCACCATTAACCTGGGTGAAGTCAACAGGATGGAAGGCCATACGCAGGCTGAAATCCTCAAGATAATAGTAGAGGCGTTCAATATCGTCCTCAGGCCACACTTTGTGGATTGAGTCGGCAGCCTTGGGCTGCAAGTACATTTGTAGTTCGTGTTGCTGCGCAAATGCAACCAAAGCCGCCGCATCATGGTTGGACAATGGCTCTAGGTGGCGCACGACAAGCGCTACTTGATCGGCGAGATGATCACCCGTGGCTGCGGGCTGCGCATTCTCCCCTACTGCTACTTCGATTTGCGGAAGCGCCATACGCCCCTCGAAATTCACGAGCAAATCTCGCAGCGGCATAATCAATGCCGAAACGGCCGTATTTAACACCGCACAACTGCCCATCTCGGCAAGGAAGGCGCTATTCTTTTCGCGGAACCCGACTACCATGGCCTCTTTCTTACTGATGTAGCGAACCCCCAGACGGGCCTTGCGGCGATAGCCTTCAGTCTGACTAAGCATAGGGGTAATAGTGTCGTACTTGCTCAGGCCTCCGATATGCGCCAGATGGTCGTGTAATACTTTCTCTTTGAGCGCGATCTGCACCGGAGAGGCGATGTGTTGCATCGCGCAACCTCCGCAGATATCGGCGTGCACACATGGCGGCGTTACGCGATCTAGCGACGATTTTAGTATTTCCACGGCCTTCAATTCATCGAATTGCTTGCGCTGCCCGGTGTATTGCGCAAGAACCCGCTCACCGGCGATAGCCCCCTGCACGAACGCGATCTTACCGGCGATATTGCCCACGCCGCGTCCGTCATGACTAAGTCGTTGAATATCGATCTCGATGATTTCTGTAGGTAATTTCTGGCGCCTGCGCTTGAAGTGTCTCATAGTGCAATGAATCGTCTTTTGGGTGATTTAACGGGTTGTTGCGACAGAGTAAGTCGAGGTGCACAGCACCTAGACGAAAACCCCAGTGGATAAGTAGCGGTCACCGCGATCGCATACGATCGCCACAATCACCGCGTTCTCGACACGCTTGCTTAGGGAAAGCGCGGCATACACGGAACCTCCAGAGGAGACGCCGCAGAAAATGCCTTCCTCTTTCGCCAGCGCGCGCATGGTATTCTCGGCGTCGCTCTGCTCTACATCGATCACTAGATCAATGCGTGATGCATCGAAAATTTTAGGGAGGTATTCCTTAGGCCAACGTCGAATGCCAGGGATGCGCGAGCCTTCCTGTGGTTGCAAGCCCACGATCTGAATCGCGGAGTTTTGCTCTTTGAGATAGCGCGACACGCCCATGATTGTGCCGGTAGTGCCCATCGAACTAACAAAATGGGTGACCGTGCCTTTTGTATCGCGCCAGATCTCGGGGCCAGTGTGCAAATAGTGTGCGTCTGGATTGTCCTGATTTGCGAATTGATCCAATACCTTGCCCTTACCTTCACTATGCATACGCTCGGCTAGATCGCGCGCCCCTTCCATGCCTTCCCTTTCGGTTACTAAAATCAGTTCCGCGCCATAGGCACTCATTGAAGCACGGCGCTCTGCCGACATATTCTCGGGCATAATCAGAATCAAGCGGTAGCCCTTCACTGCACAGACCATCGCGAGAGCGATGCCAGTATTGCCGCTGGTAGCCTCTATAAGGGTATCCCCACGCGCGATGGTCCCGCGTTTTTCCGCTTGGATGATCATATTATAGGCAGGCCGATCCTTAACGGACCCTGCGGGGTTATTGCCTTCGAGCTTTACTAAGATGATATTACTGGTTTGACCTGGCAGGCGCGCTAGGCGCACCAAAGGCGTATTGCCTATCTGGTCTTCGAGCAACGGAAAGGAGATGGACATCGCGTAATCCCGCGTTAAATTTTGCGAGATTTTACCCTTTTTTGGGCGAGGCTGAAAGCGATGTGGGGGCTTAGGGAAACTCAATTAGATGTGCTGGGTCGAGAGAACAGCTCACGACTAGCCAGTGGCTTCTCTCCCAAGTGCACTTGCAGTGCAATACGGGTCAGGCGCCGAGCGGCCTGACTATGAATATTATCCTCAGTTGCTTCTTCGCGCAGAGCTTTGATCTCGGCACCGCTGAATACCGCAGCATTAGAACGGCGACCCGGAGCAAGGGTGAGGAGTTTCTCGAAGCCTACATCGGGATGGAATAGATAGTGCCCCTCTTCCTCTATGGGCTTACCGCTATAACAGTCGCAGCCCAAATTCACACCATAGCCCAGTGCATCTAACAGGCTAAGTTCGAATTTGCGAAGAATGCTCTGCAAGTCTCGCTCCCCCGAAAGGGCCACGACAGCTTCTTGATAGCTGCGATACAGCTCCGGGATACTTTCTTGAAATGTCACTAAGCGTACTAGCAGTTCGTTGATGTACAAGCCACTGAACAGGCGAGTACCCTGCAAGCGCAACGCGTTGACGCTGCCCTCGATCGAGATCAGGCTTTTGAGATCAGTCTTGCCGCTAAGCGATACTAAAACCGGTTGGAAGGGCTGGAGAAAGGCGCGAGTGCGTGAACCTGCACGTCTTGCGCCCTTAGCAACGGCGCGCACGCGGCCGTAATCGACGCAGAATAAATCCACGAGCAGGCTGGTGTTCTGAAAGGCCTGTGTATGCAACACATACGCGGGTTGCAAATCAACTTTGCTGCGCATGAGGTTCACTCCCTACAAGGGCGACTTTAGTCCTGATGATAGCCCAAGCTTTGCAAGGCGCGCTCGTCGTCGGCCCAACCAGACTTCACTTTGACCCAGAGATTGAGCATGACTTTCGATTCGAAGGCCTTTTCCATATCAAGCCGCGCTGCGCTACCGATAGTTTTCAATCGATCGCCCTTAGAGCCGATAATGATCTGTTTCTGGCTGTCTTTATCTACTAAGATCAGCGCATGAATATGCACTACTGCGTCTTGGATAGTGTATTTTTCTATTTCAACAGTGACCTCGTAAGGCAGCTCGTCGCCCAGCTGACGCGTAATCTTCTCGCGAATGATCTCGGCCGCCATGAAGCGTGAACTACGATCGGTGATCTGATCTTCTGGGTACATGAAGGGGCCAAGTGGCAGATGCTTCTTTACACAATTTTCGACCGTGTCGATATTGTGCCCACCGAGTACGGAAAGCGGAATGATTTCAGCAAAGTCGCGAAGTTTAGACAGGCGTTCGATATGGGGCAAAAGTCGCTCGCGCGAATCTAGCAGGTCACATTTATTGATGAGGAGCAACACTGGTACTTTTACCCTGCGAAGGGCTTCTAACACGATCTGGTCCTCCTCATTAAATACTAGTCGTTCCACGACGAACAACACCACATCGACACCCTCTAATGCACTAGTTGCCGTCTGATTCATCATGCGGTTAATGGCTTTCTTCTGGCTCTTGTGCATGCCAGGAGTGTCCACGTAAACGAACTGATCAGTGCCGATAGTCTTAATGCCCAAGATTCGATGACGAGTGGTTTGAGGCTTGCGCGAAGTAATGCTGATCTTCTGATGCAACACATGATTCAGAAGCGTTGACTTGCCAACATTGGGTCGGCCAACGATTGCGATAAAACCACAGCGCTGCTCATCTTGTGTTTGCTGTTCGTCTTGCATAAATAATCCGCTATGCGCGTGCGATTTTGCTACAGCCCTAGGGTTAATAGCGCTTTTTCCGCAGCTTGTTGTTCCGCTAATTTGCGATTGCTGCCACTGCCTTTGGTGGCCTGTTTTAGTAAGTCGGTCTGGCATGCCACCACGAACGTCTGGCGGTGGTCCTCCCCTTCAATGGAGAGTACTTCGTATACTGGTAACGGTAGGCTCTTGCTTTGTAAGAATTCCTGCAGACGAGTCTTCGGATCTTTACGATGCTCCGCTTGACCAGTGCTAAGGAGCATCTTGCCATAAATTTGCAGAATCGTCTGTCGGGTTGCCTCTAGGCCTCCGTCGAGATAGATCGCTCCGAGCACAGCTTCCACTGCATCGGAAAGTATCGACGCGCGTGTACGCCCGCCGCTCTTTAGCTCTCCAGGACCAAGGATCAAGAGTTCGCCAAGCCGCACGGAAGTGGCAATATCGGCAAGGCTGTGCTGATTCACTAAACTAGCCCGCATGCGGCTCAACTCTCCCTCCGGCGCCTCCGGAAACCGTGCATACAGCTCGGCGGCGATTACGAAACCAAGGATTGCATCACCAAGAAATTCTAGCCGCTCATTGCTCGAGGGGCCGGCACTACTATGGGTCAAGGCCAATTGAGCAAGACCTTGATCTGCAAATGTGTAGGAGAACGCCGCCTCAAGCTGTGGTACGGAAACCGACATTTATTGAATCTGATCGTCGAAGCTAAGGATGATATCGATATTTGCGACTAGAGGGATACGACGCTCGTACGTCATGTTAATGGTGCTTGCACCATTGGCGCGGCTAGTCGTAATGTCATCGATGTCGAAGTCCCGTACATTATTGATTCGCATGCTGGAGGCTATCTCATCGCGTACCTCTGCCTGGGTCATGGAACTAGCGCGGCCGCTCTCGATAAGCGTTTCCGCAACCCCCCGCACGAAGTTATGGTCGATGTAGACCGGCAAGACCTTAAGGCCAAAGGTAAGACCACTGACCAGAACGACTAACATGAAAACTAGACCAAGTTTCGAGAAACCCCGCTGTTGGCGGGGCAAAGCATTTAGCACTGTGTTCATGACATCACCTGTAACACACGGGGTTTAAGGACATCCTTAGATGCGCTATGAAGCCATATCATTATAGCGCTGACACGAGGCCACAGGCGCGACGCAGTCCTCGTTTTCAGTAAATCAGCCCGTTACGACTAAAGCTAGGCAAACTAAACCCTGGCTCCTTATGCATCCACACTGCGAACGCCCTGCCGACGATGTTCTTCTCGGGCACAGCACCCCACACTCGGCTATCGGCACTGTTGTCCCGATTATCACCCATCATAAAGTAATGGCCTTCCGGTACTACCCAGACAGTGCGCCCATTGTCGCGTGGCGGCGTACTAATGATTTGAGTTAGATGTTCCACTTCGCCAAGTGTTTCGTTCAAGAGAATTCCCGTTTGCATCATACCATTGGGCATTTCGATCTGCGCTTCGTCCACGACTTCGGCCATTACTTGCTCACCATTTACAAAGAGGGTTTTGTCTTCGTAGCGAATGGTGTCGCCTGGCAGGCCTACGACACGCTTAATGAAGTAGCGCTTGTCGTGAGGCGGTATGAAGACCATGACCTCACCACGCTTGGGTTCATTGATCGGCACTATCTTGGTACCGATCACGGGGAGCCTTAGACCATAGGTGTATTTATTCACGAGTATAAAATCGCCAACCTCGAGAGTTGGGATCATGGAGCCGGACGGAATTTGAAATGGCTCTACAAGGAATGAGCGCAGCACTAATACAATCAAGAGCACTGGAAAGAAAGACTTCGCATACTCCACTATTATTGGCTCACGCTCGGCCTCGACAATAGCAGACTGTAAGGCCTCGGAGTGAGGTTCCTGCGCCGAGCGCAGTCTATTGGCGGCAGTTTTACGATCCTTCTCACGCAACTGACGATCCAGCAAGGCAATCACGCCGGAGACCAGAACGAGCACTAGCAGGACCAATGAAAAATCGATATCCATTAACTATCTACCTTTAACACCGCGAGGAATGCTTCTTGTGGAACCTCTATATTGCCGACTTTTTTCATGCGCTTCTTGCCGGCTTTTTGTTTCTCCAACAATTTCTTCTTCCGACTTATATCACCGCCATAACACTTTGCGATCACATTTTTTCGCAAGGCTTTAACCGTCTGGCGCGCAATAATTTGCCCGCCAATTGCCGCCTGAATAGCGACATCATACATTTGCCTTGGTATCAGTTCCTTCATTTTTTCGACCAACTGGCGACCTTTATGGTGGGATTGATCGCGATGAACAATCAAAGCGAGCGCATCTACTCGGTCACCATTTATCAAGACATCCAAACGGACCAGGTTAGCGTGCTGGAAGCGAATAAAATGATAGTCCAAGGACGCATAGCCACGACTCGCAGACTTAAGCTTATCGAAGAAATCTAGCACCACTTCGTTCATCGGTAATTCATAGCGCAAGGACACTTGTCGACCGATGAACTGCATATCACGCTGCACACCACGGCGGCTTTCGCAAAGCGTGATGATATTGCCAAGGTATTCATGAGGAAGGAGCATGCTTGCAAGTACAATAGGCTCACGCATCTCATCTACAGAGGTTATTGCGGGCAGCGCAGAGGGACTGTCTACACGAACGACTTCACCGTTAGTCAGCACGACCTCATAAACCACGGTTGGCGCAGTAGTGATCAGCGATAAATCGTATTCGCGCTCCAGTCGTTCCTGGATGATTTCCATGTGCAGCATGCCTAGAAAGCCACAACGGAAGCCGAACCCGAGTGCATCTGAGCTCTCGGGTTCGTAGTAGAGCGAGGCATCATTCAGCGTGAGCTTCTCCAACGCATCGCGGAAGTCTTCGAAGTCATCCGAGGAGACCGGAAACAAACCCGCATACACCTGCGGCTGAATCTTCTTGAAACCTGCCAACGCTGCAACGTTCGCGGTTGCGGCGTGAGTGATAGTGTCACCCACCGGCGCGCCTTTAATTATTTTGATACCGGCGACCATCCAACCAACTTCACCAGCGCGTAACACACCCGTCTCCAAGCGTTTCGGCGAGAAAACCCCGACGCCATCGACTAACTGAGACTTGCCCAATGACTTAATAATAATCTTATCGCCCTTGCGTAAGGTCCCTTGTTTCACCCTCACTAAGGACACTACCCCGAGGTAATTATCGAACCAAGAATCGATAATCAGTGCCTGCAAGGGGGCATCCACATCACCAACAGGTGGCGGGACGAGTCTTACAATTTCTTCAAGAATCTCTATGATGCCCAAGCCTGTCTTAGCGCTCGCACACACCGCCGCCGAGGCATCGATGCCAATAATCTCTTCGATCTCTTGGCGCACCTTTTCAGGTTCAGCCTGCGGTAGATCCATCTTATTGAGCACGGGGATTACTTCCAGCCCCTGCTCGATCGCGGTATAACAAGTCGCAACCGACTGCGCCTCCACGCCTTGCCCAGCATCCACCACCAATAGCGCCCCTTCACAGGCCGCCAACGAGCGCGAGACCTCATAGGTGAAGTCGACGTGTCCTGGGGTATCGATGAAATTCAGTTGATAGCGCTTACCGGCAAGGCTCGTATAGTAAAGCGTAACGCTCTGGGCCTTGATGGTAATACCGCGCTCGCGCTCGATATCCAAAGAGTCCAGCACCTGAGCGTTCATTTCTCGGTCGGCAAGGCCACCACAGGTTTGGATAAATCGATCCGCCAAGGTAGATTTACCGTGGTCGATATGTGCAATGATGGAGAAATTGCGGATATGGCTTAAGTCGCTCACAGAATAGAATCACAAATCAATAATTAATGGGGATGAGTTTCTTTGCTTCGGCGAGAGCCGCAGGGCTTTACGTGTTTTGCTGAACTAAAGCAGAATTGCCAGAATGCACGGAAAATCAAGGCCGCAAGTCTACAGCATTCGCCCTGCAGTGTCAGTGGGAGATTTTAGTTTTTGCCTGGAGGGCAGGCACTTACTGGGAAAGAATGTTCCGCCCACAGGTAGGGGTGAACAAAGTGGCTGGTGCTACACCAAATCGAAGGTGTAGGAGCCTGCCTGCAGGCGATTGGTGCGATTGATACATATCTGTGGAAAATTTAGGCCTTCCCCTGCAGGGCAGGCTCCTACAATCAACGCATCATTCCAGCTCTATCACCAACGTCGTACCCCGCCCCTCGCGCCAAATACGGATGGGCACAAACCCCTCGTCCGGCAGCGCTTCCACAGCAAGGCGAAACGCTTCTACTGTGGGCACAGCAAGACGATTGAGCTCTACGATAACGTCGCCATTGAGCAGGCCCGCATTCGCCGCAGGACCTTCGTCCAGCTCGTCGACCCTCACGCCTTCGATACCGGCTAACTCTTGAGCCTCTTGGCTAAGCGCACTTACCGTGAGTCCAAGCGTGTTGGCACGCGGCGACGCTATCGGTGGATTCGTTGAGGCAACTCCGCTGCCTGGTAGGCTGCCAACCACGACATTCAGCTGAATAACTGCCCCATCGCGCATAATCGTAAGGCGCGCCGTGCTGCCAGGGCGGACCTGCCCCACATAGAAGGGCAATTGCGATGAGGAATCGATCTCGCGCTCATTGAAGCCGATGATGATGTCGTCGTTACGCACCCCGCCCTGCTCTGCAGGACTGCCAGGCTGCACCTCGTCGACAAACGCGCCGCGTGGACGAGCCATATCAAACGCTTCCGCCAGCGCAAAATCGACATCCTTGATGAGCACACCAAGTAGGCCACGGCTCACCGTGCCGGTCTCGCGTAACTGTTCGACAACATTAAGGGCAACGCTACTGGGGATAGCGAAAGACACACCATTGGAGCCTCCAGAGCTGCTGAGGATCTGGGAATTGATGCCAATGACCTCGCCGTCGAGATTAAATAAGGGGCCGCCGGAGTTGCCTTGGTTTATCGCAACATCGGTCTGAATAAAGGAAACATAATTAGTCTGATTGCCGGGTACGGCACGCCCTTTGGCGCTCACGATGCCAGCGGCGGCGGAGAACTCCAGACCGAAGGGAGAACCAATCGCGAGCACCCATTCGCCAACTCGAATTTTTTCGGAGTCTCCGAAAGACACTGCGGGTAAGCCTGAGGCTTCGATCTTGAGTAGCGCAACATCGGACAACTCATCGGTGCCGATGACAGTCGCCTCGAACACACGTCGATCATTGAGCGTGACAGTAATTTGATCGGCGCCAGTCACGACGTGGTGATTGGTAATAAGGTAGCCGTCTTCGGAGATGATAAACCCAGAGCCAACCCCCCCGCGTGGGCGAGAGGGGATATCGTCGAAATCGGGTGGAAGCTGATCGTCTGGCGTGAGCCTGCGTAGGAGTTCTTCTATATCATTGCCGCGTCCCGAAGCGCGTGAGCTTGCCGATTGCAGTGTGGCAATATTGACAATAGCGGGGGCATTCTTCTCGACAAGATCCGCAAAATCCGGCAAAGACGAGGCCGCATTGACCGGAATCGGCAATAGAGTGAACAGTAGTACAACTATCGGCGCATGAAGGACTGAGCGCGCCATCCGGCATAGTAATTTCATACTTTGACTCCCAAAAGCGGAACACGGTGGCATAGGACAGGGGCCGACCTCGTGTCAGAGTCGTAAAGTACAGCGCGAGCGAATGGCGGGCAAGCTTTGTATGAAAAGATTACGAAGTGCGAAGCGGAGGGCTAGTGGCCGTCAGGGCTGTTTAAACAACCCTGTCCCAGCCATAGTTCTTAGGACTAGCATTTAGAACTAGTACTCAGGGCTCGATCTGATTCACTTGGCGGATCAGCTGAGAGTCCTCGAAGATATTAAACTGCGCTCTAGCGCTGTTATCGTCACTATACTGAATTGACGCGCTATCGATGTATTCATTGAGTCGCTGCTGTGCCGCTGCGTCGAATTCAACTGTGCTGCTCTTCGTAGCGGCAAGCTCCATGGTTTCCGGTGCTGGAGCGCTCTGCACCGCGACTGGGGCAGTACCAACGGGCTCTACAATGAAGTTCTGAAAAGAGATGAAGGCCGCAAGAGCCACAGACGCAGCAATTGCCATACGACCGATTCCTTTCCAAAGCGCTCCTACCGAAGTGATGACCGGAGCAGACTCGCCCGCGCTATACGTCTCTTCTGCCGCTATAGCGTCGAAGATGCGCTGCGAGGCAGCCGCCGTAACAGGCGCTACATCTTCATGGTGAAGTACGGAACTCACCAAATTGAATCGTCTCCAAATTTTCTCTAACTCCCTATTTTGCGGAGCATTTTTCAGCAACCTACGGATTTCCAGAGCGTCCGCCTCATTGTCTAGCAAGGCAGACAAGGACTCCTCTAAGGGGCGACCGTGATTATTTTCCAAACTCATCCAATACCTCTGCTTACTGCAACTGCACTTTGACAGTTGGGGATAGGGGTAAACCGTTTAGACTTTATGTTTAATACTACATCTTAAGTACTACATTTTTCATATAACGTGCACTGATTGAAACTGAAATATGGCTTAAATCTGACATTGATACGAATGAGACAACATTCCCAATACTTGGTTCCAAGAAATTACATAAACTCGCGAATTTTTTTATCGATCGCCTCACGAGCCCTAAAGATACGTGACCGCACAGTACCAACTGGGCAATCCATGATCTCGGTAATATCCTCATAACTAAGCCCGGAGAACTCGCGCAAGCGAAACGCGGTGCGCAGATCCTCTGGTAGATCTTCAATTGCTTGATTAATCAACGCCTCCAGCTTATCGCGCTGCAACTGGCCCTCTGGCGTCTCACTTTCCCGCAATGCCGGCGTGTCCTCTACAAGCTCCGCGTCGTCTATGTCGAAATCGATAGACGGTGGTCGCCTACCTCGTGCCACTAAATAGTTCTTGGCCGTGTTCACAGCAATACGGTAGAGCCATGTATAAAAAGCACTGTCGCCTCGGAATAATTTCAGGGCGCGATAGGCCTTGATAAATGCCTCTTGCGAGACATCTTCCACCTCGTGAGAATCTTTCACGAAGCGCGAAATCAACGCGGCTACTTTATGTTGATAGCGCAGCACGAGAAAATTGAATGCCGACTTATCTCCCGCTAGAACTCGGTCCACTAGCTGCTGGTCAGTGTCGTTTTTCATCGCACACGCCCAGTATGCAGCAGGGTACTTAGGGGGCTTATTGAGCGTAATTTCGTCAAGGAATAGACCACGAGGATTAACTTTAGTTCTGGCAGCACTTCAAATTTACAATATGCAACAGTCTCGATTAGCACTTTCTGTCAACCTGACTGTAATATAGGCCGCTTCGTAAGTCCGCAGCATCTTGCGGGACGTATAACTTCCAATATTCAATGACCGAACGCCACGACAATGAGCGCCAACAATACCACAACTGTTTACGACTACGACATATTGATCATTGGCAGCGGCGCTGCAGGTTTGACGCTCGCACTAAAATCCGCGGATTTCGCGAAAGTGGCCGTCATCAGTAAGGGCGAGTTGAGTCAGGGCGCTACCTTCTGGGCGCAAGGCGGCATAGCCGCTGTCTTAGATGATGACGACAGTATTGAAGACCATATAGCCGACACCCTCGACTCAGGCGCAGGCCTGTGTCATCGCGACATGGTGAGTCACATCGTGGAGAACAGCGGGGCGTGCGTGAAATGGTTGGTAGAACAAGGCGTGCCATTCACTACAGTGTCTCCTGAGGAGGCCAAAGAAGGTGCCGCTCGCGCGCCACTAAAACCAGACAATCTGGCGCCCTTACACCTTACTCAAGAGGGTGGACACAGCCACCGACGGATCATCCATGCCACCGACGCCACCGGCCGCGCGGTTTTCGAGACACTAGCTAATCGCGCAAGACTCAGCCCGAATATCGACCTTTTTGAAAACCGTGTTGCTATCGACCTCATCACCCGCAAGAAACTGGGGCTGGAAGGCGAGCAATGCGTTGGCGCTTACATCTTCTGCCCAAGTACGGGCAACATCGACCTATTTAGGGCGCGCTTCGTGATTCTCGCCACGGGCGGCGCCAGCAAAGCTTATTTGTTTACTACCAATCCCGATGGCGCGACTGGCGATGGCATCGCGATGGCATGGCGCGCAGGCTGCAGGGTAGCCAACATGGAGTTCAATCAATTCCACCCGACCTGTCTTTACCATCCCCATGCGAAGTCTTTCCTCATTTCGGAAGCGTTACGCGGAGAAGGCGCATGGCTAGAACTCGAAGACGGCACCCGATTTATGCTGCAATTCGATTCGCGTGGCGAGCTTGCCCCTCGCGATATCGTAGCCAGAGCCATTGACCACGAGATGAAGCGACTCGGCAGTGACTGTGTCTATCTCAACATCACTCACAAGCCAGCAGCCTTTATTAAGGAACACTTTCCTACTATCTATGCGCGTTGCCTGAAATTCGGCATCGACATCACCAAAGACCGCATCCCCGTCGTTCCCGCGGCCCACTACACCTGTGGCGGCGTCATGGTGGACAAAATGGGGCACACGGACCTGCCTAATCTCTATGCGATCGGCGAGACCACCTTTACTGGCCTACATGGCGCCAATCGCATGGCTAGCAACTCGTTGTTGGAGTGTTTCGTGTTGGCATTTAGCGCCAGCGAGGACATCCGCTCCAAGCTTGCAGTTACAGAGTTAACAGACGACATTCCAGGGTGGGATGAGAGCCTCGTCACTCGCTCTAACGAGGAAGTCGTTGTCTCGCACAACTGGGACGAACTGCGCCGCTTCATGTGGGCCTACGTAGGCATTGTCCGCAAGGACGAGCGCCTGCAGCGCGCTAAGCGACGAATCAGTTTATTGGCGCAAGAGACTGACGAGTATTACAAACATTATATTGTTAGCAAGGATCTGTTGGAGCTGCGTAACCTGGTGCTTGTTGCCAGCCTCATTGTAGAGTGCGCAATTGCACGCAAGGAGAGCCGCGGACTGCACTTTACCGTAGACCATCCTGCATTACTTGAGAAAGCCGAAGACACTATCCTAGTACCAAGCAATAGCCCCTTAGCCAAGCACTAAAGCCCCTTCGCTAGTAAGTCGACGTCTGTGCACGCCAACGCAGATAAATTCTCAGTTTGCGCAGTGCGTCCCTATCGCTAGAGTCCGGCAGCAGTAACAGCCAGCGCTTAGATATACCCGCCCTGCCCCGCAAGTCCTGCTCCAGATAGATGCACAGCACTATCAAGAACTCACTGCAATAACACTGCGCGCCTAAGCGCGCCAAGTAGCGCTTATCGGGATAGAAAAGTTGTAGCCCATAAGAGTCGAAGAGGATAGTTCGGGGTGGTGGCGTTTGGCGCCGCGCATAGAGCAGGATTATTAGCAGCGCGGTAAGTCGTATAGCGTTGGGCCAGTCGACATGCCACAAGGCGAGCACCGCACAGCCGTTTTGCAGCCAGCGCAGACAATATAGCCATCGTGATTGACGAACTGGAAGCCAGAACTGCATGCGCACATCCTTGTGCCTTGGGTTCTTTCATTTTAGCGAGAGGCGCGAATTACACCCACGATCTTCTTTAGAGACTCATTCGGGGCTGGGGAGCGAAGTACGAGCCAGTTGTATAGGTCCTGATCCTCCTCTGCCAAAAGAAGCTTGTACAAGGCTTGATCTTCCGCGCTAAGCTCTCGAAGAAAGCCATCGACAAAAGGCAGCAGAAGCAAATCCAGCTCACGCATACCGCGACGGCTATGCCAAGCCAGTTTCTTATACTCTATTTCTGATAACATGTGACAACCTGAATGGGATTAAAAGCCTATTCATAATAACCCAAATTAGTGATTTTATCCGGACACGATCCATGGCATGCACGCTGGCAGACTTAAACAATTTCGACTTGATCGCCGTTAGTGGCGCTGAGGCGACTACGTTCCTACAGGGGCAGCTGAGCTGTAATCTTAGCCAGCTTTCCGCGGAGCACACCCTGCTTGGCACTTATTGCGACCTAAAGGGGCGAGTTATCAGCGACATGCGGGTGTTGTGGCTCGGCCAAGAGGTGCTGTTACTCTGCCAATCAGGCATGGGCAATGCGCTCCGTAAGACACTCGACAAATACATCGTGTTCTCTAAGGCCAAAACGGCACTTAAGACCCCTCAGTTCGAGCGCTACGGTCTCTATGGCCCCGATGCACCCCGTACCGTGATTGATCTATTCGGCGCAGCGCCACAAAACCCTGGAGACGCCCTGGCAGTAGGTGAGGCAATTGTCTATCGGCTTCCCGATGCCCAAGCACGCTTCGAGATCTTGGTCGCGACAGACAATGAGACCCTTATAACGCGCATTCAAAGCCTCGACGTGACCGACGACCTAGAGGAGTGGAACCTAGCCGATATCCGCCAGGGGATTGTTCACATCCATCCGGACATTCAGGAAAGCTATACCCCACAATTGCTTAACTATGACCTCACTGGACATGTCGATTTCAAGAAAGGCTGTTATACCGGGCAGGAAATAGTGGCGCGCATGCACTACCGCGGCACCGCTAAGAAGCGCCTTTTCCGTGCCAGTGTTGAGGGTTTCGTCGCAAGCACCGAGTCCTTGGTGCTTCATCAGGGCGAGAGCGTTGGGGGAATTGTCAGTGTGGCACTTACCGACGCAGGCCTGTTCGAGATGCTCATGATCCTGCCTTGTGAGCTGGTTGAGAAAAAGGCTCCCTTCGAGCTGCGCAATGGCAGCCTCGAAAGTGGGGAGAAGCGCAGTGCTTCAACTGCAATTATACTTCTGTCGCTTCCCTAGTTAGACCTGCAAACTATCCACAGGTGGCTTTTTTTCGCCCTTGTCTTGGGTGATTTGCATTTTCTTAAGCAATGTAGCAACGGCTTCGGGCGAACCCGTATTCTTCGCAACCAATTTGTAGACCACTGGCACGACGAATAGGGTCATTAATGTTGTCATAAGTACGCCGGAGAAGATCACCACACCCAGTAGAATTCGACTTTCGGCCCCTGCCCCGGTCGACATGATCAACGGGATTGCCCCCATGATGGTCGATAGGGCTGTCATCAACACCGGGCGCAAGCGCAGGTCGCAGGCCTCGATAAGTGCCACACCGAATTCCTTGCCTTCGTCACGCAACTGATTTGCAAACTCCACAATGAGAATGCCATTCTTACTCGCGATCCCCACCAATACGATGAGTCCGATATTGCTGTAAAGATTCAGGCTGCCATCGGTAAGAAACAGTCCGAGTAGCGCACCAAATATGGCTAAGGGTACGGTCGTCATAATCACCATGGGATGCACAAAACTCTCAAACTGTGCGGCCAACACTAGAAACACCATCAACAACGCAAGCCCGAAGATTAAGGCGAGCCCGCCACCGGATTCCTTGAGGTCCAAGGACTCGCCCTTATAGTCAACTTGCGCGTAATCGGGCAACTCCTCGCGCACTGTATTCTCAAGAAACGCTAAGGCGTCTTCCAGCGAGGTGCCTGCACTCAGTCCAGCACTGATCGTAATCGCACGAACACGGTTATAACGGCTAAGCGTGCTAGGCCCCGAAGTGTTATCCACGGTGATCAGATTACCAAGAGGTATGAGCCTGCCACTACTGTCTGAGCGCACATAAATATTCGTCAAGTCATCTGGCGAGGCGCGCTGAGAATCCTCTGCTTGCAGGATGACGTCGTACTCCTCGCCGCGATCCGTAAAGGTGGTGACGCGACTCTCGTTCATCATCGCTTGCAGCGTACGGCCGATTGCTTGAATCGAGACGCCTAGGTCTGCCGCGCGCAGTTTATTGACGTTAATGGTTAGAGTAGGTTTCGTTTCTTCGTAGTCCGACTGAATTCGCGTAAACATTCCGCTCTCATTAGCACGCTGCATGAGCAGATCGCGCCACTGCGCTAACTCATCGTACTCACGCCCTCCCAGTACGAATTGTACCGGTTGTCCACCACCGCCCCGCACCAGTCCAGAGCGCATAAATGTGAACACCTGTAAGGCGGGATATTGCGCCCACTTCTGATTGAGTTCACGCATTACCTGTGCGGTCGACATCGTGCGGTCTTGCCACTGCGGAAGGGACACAATCGCTATACCGCTACTCACGCCGCCACCGCCGCCCCACCCAGGCACGAAGGTGACGATGTTCTCCACCGCTCCGCTTTCCACATAAGGGAGCATTTCGTCCTGCAGGAGTGCGACTTGCTCTTTCATGTATTCAAGGCTCGCCCCTTCGGGTCCGGAAAAGTTCGCGAAGAAAACCCCTTGGTCTTCAGAAGGAGCAAAAGTTGACGGCAACTGCTGCAAAAGCAGATAAATACCCACACCTACCAATACCAAAACGGCAAACACCCAGCGCGCGTATTGCAAACAGCTTGCGAGAGCATTGTGGTAGCCGCGCTGTAACCAACGGAAGAAAAGATCGACATAACGTGTCAACCAACTTTCATGTGCGTGAGAAGTTAGCAATTTAGATGACATCATTGGTGTCAGAGTTAAGGCTAGCACCGTTGAGAAAATTACCGCCGCACCAATGGTGACTGCTAACTGATAGAAAATTATCCCGGTACTTCCTTCCATGAAGACAACCGGCACGAACACCGCGATCAATACCGCAGTCGTTGCTATTACTGCAAACGCGACTTGTCGTGACCCATTATAGGCCGCCAATAGGGGCGGTTCCCCCGCCTCTACTCGGCGCTGAATGTTCTCAAGCACTACGATCGAGTCGTCTACAATTAGTCCAACGCAGAGCACGAGCCCCAGCAGCGTAATGAGGTTGATAGACATGCCGAACGCACCGAGTACCGAAAACGCTGCAATCAAACATACCGGTATCGTGACCACGGGAATTAACATTACTCGAAATGAACCGAGGAACATGTATATGACAAGACTCACTAGGAGCATTGTCATGACAATCGTCTGATAGACCGCTGCAATCGAACTTTCAATAAACTCCGCGTCACTAGATGAAGCGTTAAGTTGCATATGCGACGGTAAAGTTGCACTGATGCGTTCGGCTACAGCACTAGTCCCACGAAGCACACTCAGGCTATTGGCAGTCGATTGTTTGACGATGCCGATACCAATGGACTCAACCCCATTGCCCTGATTAGTGCTACGACTATTGGCTGAGCCGATTTCCACACGGGCCACTTCACTCAAAGTGACAAGATGACCGTCCTGCCCCTTGGCGATGACGAGCCGTTCGAAGTCCTCTACAGTTTGATATACCCGCTCTACCCTGACACTGAACTCGCGTTCATTCGAGTCGATGCGCCCCGCTGGTAACTCAAGGTTCTGTCTGCGCAGGGCATTCTCAACGTCAAGCACCGTAAGGCCACGAGCCGTTAGCGCGATGCGATCGAGCCACACCCGCATGGCAATTCCACCACTACCACGTAATTGCGCGCTTGCCACGCCATCGACGACAGCAAATTGATCAACGATAAAGCGGTTTGCATAGTCATTTAGTGCCAGAAAATCCATTTCAGAACTAGTCAGGCTAAAGTTTTGGATGGGTCTGGCATCGCTATCCGCTTTGGCGATCTGTGGCGGCTCTACTTCATCCGGTAGTGCCCGAGTGACACGAGATATCTTATCTCGGATATCATTGGCTGCCTGGTCAATATCTCTTCCGACATTGAACTCGACCGACACACGGGAACTGCCATCGCTACTCGAGGAGTTGATAGAGGCAACGCCCTCGATACCGTTGATCTGATCCTCTATCAACTGCGTGATCTGAGTTTCAACAATTTCTGCGGACGCCCCGGGATAACTTGTGCTAACTGTCACTATCGGAGGGCTAGTATCTGGATATTCACGCAGCGGTAATTGCAAGAAGGAGAGCACGCCGAAACAGATCAGCACGAGGCTTATCACAGTGGCAAAAACAGGACGTTTGACAGAGATATCAGAGAGAATCATGGGGCCACCTAGAAAAGGAGTTCAACTCAAGTGTTGGAGACGCGCGCATCGTTTTCAAGTGTGGTTGGTTCTGGCATGCCTTGCTCGGATGACGGCGCATTTAACACACGGACACTCTGCCCAGGACGCAAAGACGACACCCCCTCAACTACCACTCGATCGCCTAAACTCAACCCACTGATGACTTCGACTACCCCTGGCCTGCGCCGACCTATTTCGACTTCTATTTGTTTGGCTACATTCTCATCCACAACAAGGAATACAAATTGCTTCCCTGCCCTTGGCACCAAGGCTTGCTCGGGTATTACATTAGCCTGCACAGCATTCAGTGCCAATGACACTGTCATCAGCATTCCCGGCCTGAGTACTCCGTCGGCATTGTCAATCACCGCGCGTACCTGTACTGAACGGGTAACTGGATCGATGCGTGAGCCAACAACCTGCACCGTGCCCTCGAACTGACGACCACGATAGACAATACTTTCCGCGTTGACAGTTTGCCCACTCAGAATTTGTGCCAGATACACTTCGGCGATAGTGAAATCCAGTTTGATTACTGAAATATCGTCCAAGGTGGTGATCACAGTATTCGGAGAGACCAAAGAACCTTCGCTGACGTTTCGGAAACCAAGTACACCGGAGAATGGCGCTCTTATCAGGCGATCGTCCATCGCCACGATAACTCCTTCGAGGCGAGCCTGCGCAGTTTCAGCTCGCGTTCTCGCGGCATCAAGATCAGTCGCTGAGATTAAATTGTCACCAGTGAGCGTTCTTAAACGCTCAAATTGACGCACTGCCTCGTCGACATTAGACTGAGCTTCGGCGAGCCGTGCGGCTTCTGAGGCATTAGTGAGTTCTATGAGAATATCGCCAGCTCGCACTAAATCGCCGTCTTCGAACGCGATGCGACTAATCGTGTCGGAGACTTTAGGGGTAAGGTTGACTGCTTCATTGGCAACTGCGGTGCCAACAGACTCAATGCGATCGAACATCATCTGTTCGCTGACTTGGGCGACATTCACTGATGCTGCGCCACCGCGCACGAAGCTGGGGCGTCCTTGTCCCTGCTCTTCATCCTGTAATTTGTCAACTACCGCAAAACCCAAGCCCACCAATGCGAGAGCGAAAAAACAAGCAATCGGATGTCGTAAAAGGAATTTCAAGATGACTTGCTCCGTGCCCGAAGGACGCTGACAGAAAGATTATAAGCAACTGCACAGATCTACTACACAGCATCTAAATGACAAGGCAATATCCAGGCAAGCTAAGGATGTAATGCTGTAAGGTCCCTATCTCCGCCAATAACTTCTCATACTCATAGAGGAAGATTACGGATGGGAGTTCTGCGCGGATCACAGCAAATCTTGTTGAGGAGTGTTACGAACTGCAGGAAAGCATCGAGGCACCTGCCCTATGTCGCGCCCACTCGGGTCGCTTCGCAAAGAATTGCGCATGTTGAGCCTGCTCAACATAGGGGTTGAGCAGCACTTCGTCTAAGGCATGGAGCATACGATAATCGCCGCCTTGGGCGAGTTCGATAGCTTCTTGAGCGAGGTAATTACGCAGCACAAACCACGGATTTGTCGCGTTCATACTCGCCTTGCGAGCGGCCTTGTCGATGTTTTCTGTACGCAGGCGGTTAGCATAATCTTGCCCCCATGCCCGATAGCGTTCGCGCAGTTCCTGCGGGATCGCGTCGGTGTCATAGAATGCGTCATTCACTAAAGTGAGGATATCCGCTGCGGGAAGGCTTGGATCGAAATCGGCCAACTTGCGGTAGAAGATCGTCATATCGGTCTCCTGTTCCGCCAGAAGCGCCAACAATTCAGTCAGCAAACGATCATCGCTCTCACCTTGATAAATAGTGAGACCCAGTTTGCCGAGCATCATGCTGGTCCATGTTTTTTCATAATAATGTTGGTAGTCCTGCAATATCTGCTGCACAGGCTCTGCGTCTTCCAACACCACAAGAAGGGCATTGGCGAGTTGATAGAGATTCCAGAGAGCAATATCAGCCTGCTGCCCGAAACGATAGCGACGCCCCTGGGCATCTGTCGTGTTGGGAGTCCACTCAGGATTATAGTCATCGATCCACCCATAGGGGCCATAGTCTATGGTCAAGCCGAGTATCGACATATTGTCGGTATTCATCACGCCATGGACAAAACCAACCCGCATCCACGCGACAATCATATCGCCGGTGCGTTTGCATACTTCATCAAACCAACGCAGATAAATTTGCCGTTTATCGGCCTCAGAGCTTAAAGCCGGGTTCGGAAGATGCGGGAAATCCGCGGCAATCGTATGATCGATTAGACCTTGTAGAAGTGCCGTTTCGCCCCGATAAGCACACAGCTGGAAGTGTCCGAATCTGATAAATGTAGGTGCCACACGACACACTATGGCGCCGGGCTCCTGCTTCGCATTGCCATCGTAAAACATGTCGCGCAATACTTCGTCCCCTGTGAGGACGAGACTCAGTGCGCGCGTCGTAGGGACGCCGAGGTGGAACATCGCCTCACTGCATAAATACTCACGCACTGATGAGCGCAACACAGCGCGCCCATCGGCGCCTCTAGAATAAGGAGTAGGACCGGCGCCTTTTAATTGTAAATTTAGTACGCGCCCGTCTGTAGTTTCTAGCTCACCAAGATTAATCGCACGACCGTCTCCCAGCTGCCCCGCCCATTGCCCAAATTGATGGCCACCATAACGCATCGCAAAAGGTTCACTACCAGGAAACAACTTATTACCAGACATTAACTCAACAAACTCTTTGCTCGCACAGAACTGCTGGTCGAAACCGAGATCAGCGCTTACTGATTTTGACCACAGAACCGTGGTAGGAGCAGAGACTGGGGTGGGCAAAACGACCGAGTACAGCGCGCTGTTCACTTGCCGCGCATAATTTTCGCGATGTTCATCGCCTGGCAATGCGCCAATGTAGCGCGAACTGACAACGGGAATTCCCTCAACAAAACGAGAGCGCGAATGATCTAAAGTAGTCGTCATGTTGGCGTTTCCAAGAAAAGGCGGACTGAGTTTAGCATAGACGCTGTACAGGACAGCTAGACGATATGTCCTACCCACCTTCCGGCGAGCGTTACCCCAATCCAGAGTAGCAGTGATGAGACTGCAGCTAAACGCGCAGCAAGAGGAGCTCGCGTGTTGGAATCCCACTGGGACACCGTGCGCATCACACGAAAATGAAAATACGCAATATTCACTCCCGCCAAGAGAAGTAAGAGCATTTTTATTTGAAATGCCGGGTTCTCAACATGATGCGAGGCGCGGGTAATAAACATGGCGAGCCCGGTGACGTTAGCAACAAGAAATGCAGCGGCCGACCAAGGAACTAATTCACGATTGAGGGTAGAAATAGGATAACGCAGCGCCGCCCAACCAAGCACTCGCAGATCGAGCATGAGAATGGCACCTAGCATGATCGCGAGACTTAGTACATGCAATGACTCCATGAACGGAAACCACCAAGTCGCCCCGATCTCACCGGCTATTGGAAGCATCTCTAGCCACAGCCAAAGGTCATTCAGCACTGAACCTCCTTCGCGGCAATAGTGAGTAATCGTTTAGCTAACCCTGCCATCACTAAGCTGGCCAAAAGAGATACTCCGCATAGGCTATCCAACGACCCGCAAGTACCACCCCTATCCATAGCAGCAGCGAACTTACTGCAAGTAGTTTTGCACGCCAAAAGTGCGTTACCCAAAAGTCCGGTTTTCGAATGGCAATGTGAAATATCCAGTAGCTACAAAGTAGCGCCGGAACAAGCAGAGCAAATTTGATTTGAAAGACGGGATTATTGAAATAGCGGCTGGGCCTCGCTAACACAAACCAGATTCCAGAGGAAAAAGCACCAACGAGGCCCCCAATGGCCCAATAGCGCAGACGCTGCGCCATTTCTTGAATTTCCTGCGTCGGAACCGCAAGGCCAAGTATCCGCAAGTCGATCATCAGTGCAGAGGCCATGATCGCGACAATGCCTAATAGGTGGATTGTTTGTAGGATTGGGGGAGATCCAGGCACATTGCCTAACAGCGCTAACGCTAGATCGTTGGCAGGACTGTTTGCAATCCAAGAGGTGAGAATTTCCAATTGAATCCCTAAATTTACGTGTTGTTATTGGTGTTTTTTTACTGCCACTACCCAAACGTTTTCGATTTTCCAACGCCTTGTATTCAATGACGAGGCGGGTTCGATTTCTCAAGTAGCAATTGCAACTGATTTTCTGGAATTGGGCGTGAGAAATAATAGCCTTGCACCGAATCGCAGTTAAGCTGCGCAAGCAATTGGGCTTCTTCCAACTCCTCCACCCCTTCTGCGACGATATCGATGTTCATATTTTCACTAAGAGTGAGAATCGATTTAATGAGTCCTAAGACCGCTTTGTCATTGCGCATATTGTGCACAAAACTGCGGTCGATCTTGAGAGTGTCGATTGGGTATTGATGCAAATAACTCAAGGACGAATAACCAGTGCCAAAATCATCGATCACGACTTTCATACCTAGTTTGCGGCAGCCATCGAGCGTTTCCTTGACGTTCTTGGGTTTCTTTAACAATAAACGCTCGGTAATCTCGATGTGAATACGCTTCGCTGGTGTTTTATTGCGCGCAAGAATCGCACTGAAAACCTCAAGGAAACTGCTTTCCTCGAAATCCGTGGCGGAGAAATTAACGCTAACGTAAAGATGCTGTAAATCCGGACGAATCGCGTCTAGCCTCGTCAACATTTGGCACACTTCCTCTAGTGCCCAGCGGCTAGCCTCGATAATCAGCCCGCTATCTTCGGCCATGGGAATGAATTCATCGGGCGGGACGAGACCGCGTTGCGGATGCTGCCATCTCATTAAGGCCTCAACGCCAAGCACCTGCCCTGAGGAAATAGAATAGATAGGCTGGTAGTGCAGAATGAGTTGCTGGCCAGCGATGGCGACTTTGAATTCATTCGCGAGTTTAATCGACTCCACCACGTTAGTTTGTTCTGCGTAGGCGCGCTCCGAATCTTCGGGAGAAGGACACTCAGGGCCGTCTTCAATAAGAGTTTGGGATCGTCGCAAGATATCGCGATAGCGCATTAAAATTACTTGCGAGATAAGCCGCACGATGGGGTTAGCCCCTTTAACACTGCGCGCGAAATCCTCTTTGGTGATCTCTAGTAGCGTACAGTTCTCAATAGACTGAATAGTGGCACTGCGTGGCTGATTATCGACTATCGCCATCTCCCCGATGATACTACCGGGACCGCGAGTACCCATGTCGAGAAAATTGCCATCGGCCTTTTCGACCACAATTTTGACGCGACCTTCCTGAATAAAATAAGCACATGTTCCCATCTCTCCTTGGGACATGATGACTTCACCGGCTTTAAAGAACTTTTCAGCCTTGGGTGTATCCATACGTTGTTTTACCTAGCTAGCAGTGACGAAGAGCGCGGGTTTTTAGTGCCGCTCGCCATAAAAAGAGCGTTCATCATAAAGGAAAGGTCTAGCGAATGAAACTAGCGTAACGACTAGCATTTCAGCCGACAAATCGACGGAAATCGTCGGTAATCTTAACGATATCTCCATCATCTATATCGAGGTGGGTCACTAGTCGAAGACGCGACGCCGCAGACACTTTAATGCCTTGCTCTAGAAGCATTTTACAAAGCCGCTTAGGGTCGTGCACTCCGCTTTGCACAAACAGCATATTAGTCTGTACGGGCTCCACTTCTAAACCCAAGCGCCTCAGATTGCTTGCGAGCAACTTAGCGCGACTATGGTCCTGAGCGAGGCGCTCGACATTGTGCTCAAGCGCAAACAGGCCTGCGGCAGCTAATATGCCTGCCTGGCGTAGGCCTCCGCCCGTGATCTTGCGCCAACGCCGCGCATTTTCGATGAAATCTTTACTCCCCAGCAATACCGATCCAACTGGGGCACCTAGCCCCTTGGACAGGCAGATAGAGACGCTGTCGAAACCCGCCACGAGGTGCGCGATACTCACGTCACTGGCGACCGCCGCATTGAAGGCCCGCGCACCGTCAAGATGCAAGCCAAGGCGATGTTGCTTCGCAAACTTAGCCGCCTCGGTAAGATAGCTCGGCGGAAGCACTTTGCCTTGCATGGTGTTCTCTAGGCAAAGCAACCTTGTTCTGGCGAAATGATGGTCTAGTGGCTTGATCGCTGCGTGCACTGCATCGAGGTCTAAGCCTCCCTGTTCATTGAATTCGAGCGGTTGCGGCTGAATCCCCCCCAATACGGCGGCACCCCCGCCTTCGTACTTATAAGTATGGGCCTGTTGTCCCACGATATACTCGTCCCCGCGCGCGCAGTGACTAATCAGTGCCACTAAGTTGGACTGCGTACCCGAGGGCATGAATAGCCCCTGCTCCATGCCAGTCATCTCTGCCAGCACCGCCTGCAACTTATTCACAGTCGGATCCTCCCCATAGACATCGTCGCCAACGGGCGCTGCTAACATAGCGGCTCGCATCGCGGCAGAAGGTTCGGTGACGGTGTCACTGCGCAGATCGATAAAGCCTTCACTATTCACACTTATTCCTCATATTTTTAACTCAAGGGGTTTTGCGCCTGTGGGCTCCAACTGCCGCTGCGCAGGCAGGTCTTGCCATCGATGTCCCCCTGATAGAGATACACCCAGGCCAAACCGAAGCGAGTTCCTAGGCGCTCTCGAGTATAGAGACTAGCGTCAGGGTCCGCCGGGGCATACTCCTCCAGTAGATCTAGACTAACCAATTGGTTAGGAGTGACAGCATATACCTCAACCTCTACGCCAGCAGAGGCTTCTAGGCGCGCTCCCGGATAAGGGCCGATATCGTACAAGCTAATTTCATGAAGTCTTTCGCAACCGATGTAATGCGCCTGCGCAATCAGGGCATGATTCCGATAGCCTCTTTTCAGAGTGCCATACACGGCAAGTAATACAGTTTCACTCATTGCTAATCTAGGGAGCCTCTGAACAACTCTGATATATCTCTGGCCTTCAGGCAATCGTGCTGACAAGGCGCGTTTTTGAAGGCATGCGTCGGCCTGTCGAGAAAACGTAACGCAGGCAGCACGATTGCCTGAAG